>JAEEGL015964570.1_pt1 | contig 17221 bp, 15 predicted proteins | sample 9134231 | NCBI WGS metagenome assembly JAEEGL01 (sample SAMN16246548, study PRJNA631951) | gut metagenome | biome: gut microbiome; feature: rumen; material: fiber-attached | host: Bos | place: Iran: Karaj | collected 2018-10
GACAGAAGTTCCTTTTCACCGTTTTGCCCACCGTGCCACACGGGCCCGACGGTATGGATTACATACCGGGCGGGGAGACGATATCCTTTTGTGATTTTTGCATTGCCGGTCTCGCAGCCGCCGAGGGTCCGGCATTCTTCCAGCAGTTCCGGCCCGGCGGCACGATGAATTGCTCCGTCCACACCGCCGCCGCCCAGCAGTGAACAGTTGGCTGCGTTGACGATGGCATCGGTGTTCATTTTTGTGATATCATTCCGAATCAATTCAAAAGGCATGATTTTTCACGCTCCTTTTCCTGATTGTATCAGAGCAGACGGTCCCCGCGCAAGCCTGCGGGGAGTCCACTCGACAAGATATGCTTTTCATTGTATCGTATTAACGGAATACCATTACTGAAGGAGCGGGGATTGAATGAGGATTATCTTTGTACGTCACGGAGAACCGGATTACGCGAACGACTGCCTGACAGAACAGGGACGACTCCAGGCACAGGAGGCAGCGCAGCGGCTCCTGGAAGAAGGCATTGAAGAAGTTTATTCATCTCCGCTGGGCCGGGCGGCAGAGACGGCTGCCGTTACTGCCGGAATGCTGAAACTCCCGGTAAAGACACTGGATTATATGCGGGAACTGCACTGGGGGAGTATCAGCGGAACCCCGATTCCGGCAGGCGGGCATCCCTGGGATCTGGCTGACCTGCTGGCGGGTGAAGGATGGGACCTGACGGATCCGGAGTGGCGGAAACATGAATATTTTAAAAACAATGTTGTTACAGCTGAAGCGGATCATGTGGCACAGGAGACGGACGAATGGCTGAAATCGCTGGGGTATGAGCGCAGCGGCGCTTATTACCGCTGCGTAAGGCCGGACAACCGGCAGAAAACAGTGGCGCTGTTCAGCCACGGAGGTTCTTCCGCCGCAGCGATGGGACATATACTGAATCTGCCGTTTCCCTATGCCTGCGCGCTGTTCCATCTGGAATTCACCGGGATCACGATAATCCGGCTGGACCGGAACCCGGGCAGGCAGACGCTTCCCTGCCTGGAACTGGCGAATGACGGCCGGCATATTCACGGTCCCCGTTATCACCGGCTGGAGAATATGTAAGGACCCGGAAGAACGAAAGGTGAAAGTGATGAACAGACGGTTCAGGAAAATGCTTCTGATTGCGGTGTCCCTGCTGATATGGCGGACGGGCAGCCCTGTACCGGCAGGCGGGGAATGGCTGCCGGTTTCCGGGGAGGACAGCATACCGGAAAAGGGCTTTCTGGTCCAGGAATATACAGGAACGGTCCGCATTACATTTCTGGGAGACTGCACGCTTGGCAGCGAGGAGAAAACCCGGACTGCCTCCAGGGGATTTCCCAGAACCATAGAAAAAAACGGAACCGACTGGCCTTTCCGGAACCTGAGAATCCTGACTGCGGAAGACGACCTGACAGTGGCGAATCTGGAAGGCGTTCTTTCAGACCGGGAACTTCAGAAGGTTGAGAAAGATTTCAATTTCATCGGGTCCGCGGATTATACGGAAATCCTGAAGGCCGGTTCTGTGGAATGTGTCACGCTGGCGAATAACCATTCCCATGATTATGGCACTGCTGGCTATCATGATACAAAAGCGGCACTGGAAGCGGCGGGAATCGCGTACTTTGGCACAGACTGTTCTGTGATCTGGCAGAACGAAGAAGGCCTGATGATCGGTTTCCTGGGTGCCGCAGGATCACTGTCCGGCAGCCGGGCAAAGGAATATGAGAAAAAAGCGGACCTCCTGCGTTCCATTGGATGCTCCGCTGTTATTACGGTTATGCATGCCGGTACGGAATATGAATCCGCACCGGACAGCCGCCAGAAACAGATCGCGGACTGCGCTGCCCGCTGCGGCAGCGACCTGGTCATCGGTCATCATCCGCATGTGGTACAGGGGTTTGAAATCCGGGACAGTGTTCCGGTAGTCTACAGCCTTGGCAACTGTGTGTTCGGCGGCAATATTAATCCGAAGGATTACGATGCGCTGGCTGTCCGGGCCGAACTGTCATTCCTGGAGGGTGAACTGACAGGGATCAGCCTGAGGTTTTTCCCTCTTTCTGTGTCGGGTGAAAGCAGATACAACGATTACTCACCGGTGCTTCTGGAAGGAGCGGATGCGGAACGGGTACTGAAAAAGATGGAGGAATCCACAGGCATTTCCGTCGGTTCTTCTGATTCTGCGGGAGATGCCGGGGTCAGCATTCCGGTAAAGTGACGGGGATACAGCCTGCAGGAGGAAAACGGCAGGCTGTTCTGCAGGGAAGGCATTGATGAGGGATGACAGGAATGATATAATCCGGGTATACAGGAACAAAAGAACAGAGACCGTGAAATGTACAGCAGGAGGAATGAACATGAAGAGAACAGGCTGTGTGTTTACCGCATTGCTGATGGTGCTGGCGCTTCTGTGCGGACCGGCATCGCTGCCCTCTGTACGTGCGGAGGAATACACCCTGCCGCGGGAAGAGGGAACCCACCAGGTGACCTTTTACTGGTACGGGGAAGGGGTGAATTATGATACCTGTGATATGTGGATCTGGTATCCAAATGCCGACGGGCACGGATACCTGTTCCATCCGTGCGAATACGGGGTCAAGGTGGTCCTGAATGTTCCGGCGGAGATCAGCCAGGTTGGTTTTATTGTCCGGAAGAACTGCTCCAGTCCCGGCGGCGCAAGCTGGGGAGACGCGACCAAGGATTATGACGGAGACCGTTATGCCGAAATTACCGGTGAAACAACGGAAATCTATCTGAAACCGGGAGATGGAAACCAGTATATGAGCAATGACGGCGGGAAAACCCTGTACCAGGAAAGGAAAATGACGCTGGCGGGCATCGCGGATCTGGATAAGATCCAGTATTTTCTGAACCCTGCGGTACGGATTGAGTCGCTTGACCAGGTAAAGGTCACAGACCAGGAAACCGGACGGGCACTGGAAGTGACAGGACTGTCCAGCCTGAATAACAATGTTGTGACCGGCCTGATCACAGTCGGAGAGGAACTGGATCTTTCGAGACTGTACACCGTGGAAATTGAAGGATATGAAGCAGTTACCGCGATGCCGACGAAAGTGTTTGATACAGCCGCGTTTGGGGAAAAGTACAATTATGACGGGGATGACCTCGGTGCGGTGATCGGGGAAAACGGAACAACCTTCCGGGTCTGGGCACCGACAGCAAGCCGGGTCAGGCTGAATCTGTTTGAGGCGGGAGACGGCTGTGATCCCTATGATACACTGGAGATGACCCGGGGAGACAAAGGAGTCTGGACCGCGGAAGCACCCTGCGGTGCAGGAACCTACTACACTTATTTGGTTACAACGGCTGCCGGAGAGCAGGAAGCAGTGGATCCCTACGCCCGCGCAGCCGGTGTGAACGGCGACCGCGGCATGGTGGTAAACCTGCCCGGAACGGATCCGGACGGATTCGCGCAGGATACGTATATTGACAGTATCAACGCATATAATGAGGCGGTTATCTGGGAAGTGCATGTCCGCGATTTTTCCAACCGGATTGCAGCTTCCGCATATCCCGGAAAATACCTGGCTTTTACAGAACACGGGCTGAAAAACGCTTCCGGGGAACCTGCCGGAATTGATTATCTGACCGATCTTGGAATAACCCATGTTCATCTGCAGCCGGTATACGATTATGCCACGGTGGATGAATCTTCGGAAGAACCGCAGTTCAACTGGGGGTATGACCCGAAGAATTATAATGTTCCGGAAGGAAGCTATTCCACGGATCCGTTTCACGGTGAAGTCCGCATTAAGGAATTCAAGCAGATGGTCCAGGAACTGCACCGGAGCGGTCTGGGTGTGGTGATGGACGTGGTTTACAACCATACCTACGACGGAAATTCAAGCCTGAACCGGATTGTTCCGTATTATTATTACCGGTTTGACGGTTCGGGCGGATGGTCCAACGGTTCAGGATGCGGTAATGAAACGGCCTCTGAACGGGCAATGTTCCGGAAGTATATGATCGATTCCGTATGCTACTGGGCGCAGGAATATCATGTGGACGGCTTCAGGTTTGATCTTATGGCGCTTCACGATATCCAAACCATGCAGGAAATCGAAAAGGCTGTGCATGCGATTAATCCCCGGGCCCTGCTTTACGGGGAGGGGTGGACCGGCGGGACAACGACGCTGAAACCTCCGATGCAGGCCAATCAGTCCAATATCCGCCAGATTACCGCATCAGAAGGTGCCGTGGGCGGTGTGGCTGTGTTCAATGACAGCATCCGGGACGGACTGAAGGGCAGCGTGTTTAACGCAAAAGAAAAAGGATATATAAGCGGCAATGTCAGCAAAGGGACGGCTTATCAGGTGATTTTCGGCCTGACCGGCGGTATCAGGAACCAGATGGTTTCCTGGTCCGCAAACGACAACGGAGTCGTAAACTATATGGCCTGCCATGACAACCATACGCTGTTTGACAGGCTGCTGGCTTCCAATGCCGAAGACACTCCGGAGGAACGCCTGAAAATGAACCGGTTCGGCATCTCCGTGATTATGATCGGCAAGGGAATTCCTTTCTTCCTGGCCGGCGAGGAAATGCTGCGTTCCAAAGGCGGCGATTCCAACAGTTACAAATCCTCTGACGAGATTAACAATATCCGCTGGGATGACCTGACAACGGGAAGCGGACAGATGGAAATGCGGGACTTCTACCGGAGCATGATTGCCCTGCGGAAAGCGAATCCGTTTATTACCGGCGGGGATGCTGCCTGTGAGATTCTGGCGGGGAATGCCATCGAGGTACGCTGGACGTCCGGGGAGAAACTGACCGCCTACGCGCTGATCAATCCCGGCGCGGAACGGAAGGTTACCCTGCCGGAGGGAGAATGGCAGCTCCTGCTCCTGAATGAAACAATTGACCCGGAGGGGACACAGACGGTCAGCGGGACGGTTACAGCGGCGGGACGTACAGTGATGCTGGTGCGGGCCAAATAAGGATACCGGAGAGGACAGAATGAAGAGTATTCTGATCAGGGATACAACCAGGGAGGAACGGGCCGCGATTGTGGCGGAAGCTATCGGGAATATTGAAGGTGCCTGCGATGGCTGCGCTCCCGGGATTATCCGAATGTATGAGGCCTATATTGACGGCCGGATGGAATTACGGGAGGTCAATGAGGCCTTCCGCACGGGCTATATTTCCGGAAAGGAAGGACCGGAAAGAGCCGGCTGTGATATGCAGTAGAGAACGGAACCGCCTGCCGGAAAACCGGCGGGCGGTTTCATTTCGCTGCGGCTTGCTTATTCCACCTGAACCCCCTATAATGATTTCGTGAAAAGAGGTGAACGGACTTTGCGGCGGGAGAAGAACCAGTATATTTTTGCATCGGAACTGAACAAAAGGAACCGGGGACATCGCTTCCGCACCATAGTCCTTATCTTTATCCCACTTCTGGTCATTTGCCTGCTGGTACTGAATTTTGCGATGTCCCACCGGGTTGTACTGGAAGAGATGAAGCTGACGATCCTGAATCTCCCTGAGGATCTGGAAGGGTTTTCAATTCTTCACCTGAGCGATCTGCATGGCGCACGGCTTGGGGAGGCACAGAAAACGATCGGCAACGCCTTGGAAAACAAACGCTATTCCTGTGTTGTGATGACCGGTGACATGCTGGGCGAGAACCATGATACACAGCCGTTGCTTGAGCTGGTTGCCCTGCTGCCGAAAGACGTACCCAAGTACCTGATTCCGGGAGATACGGATGGCCCGGCAATTGAAACAAAAGCGCACAGCAGTCTTTCGGTTTATACTGAATGGGCGCAGGAACTGCAGGCGGCCGGCGTGCAGATTCTGGATCAGCCGGTGCTGATTAAGCGTGAAAAAGGCAGGCTCTGGATTATACCGGAAGAACTGTATTCGCTGGACCTGAACAGGATGCGGGGAGTATATCAGGATCAGCTGAACAGGCTGAATGAACGGGCGGCTTCCCTGACAGCGGATGACGCCGCATGGATTCGGGCACTGGAATATGAGATTGAGCGCATTGATACGCTCAAGGAGACCAAAAAACAGTTTCTGTCCAGCGATATCCAGGTGGTCCTGAGTCATTCCCCTATGAGTGAGGATTATGTGAAGGATCTGTTTTCCTGGGCGGACAAGGCAGACGTGTTTTCCATCCGTTATGCTTCGCTGATCCTGGCGGGTCACTATAACGGCGGCCAATGGCGTATTCCGTTTGTCGGGGCACTCTATGTACCGGAACTGGGCTGGTTCCCGGAGGATTCCCTGGTTCAGGGACTCAGCTATCCGGCCGGTATTCCGCAGTATATCAGCCCCGGGCTGGGATCGGCTCCCCATTATGAGCATCAGCGGGGCCGGGTTTTTAACAGCCCGGTGATGACGAGGATTGAACTGACCCGGAAGGCAACCAAATGATCCACTTTGGTATGGAGATCTGATTATGTTTCGTTTTTACCGGGGGAAGGGCGGCCGCCATGAGATTGACATGACAGAAGGGCCTCTGCTTCCCCGGATTCTGTCATTTTCCGGCCCGCTGATCCTGACGGGCATACTTCAGCTGCTGTATAACGCGGCGGATGTGATTGTGGTGGGCAATTACGCAGGCCATGAGGCACTGGCAGCGGTTTCTTCCACAGGATCACTGATCAATCTGCTGGTGAACGTGTTTATGGGCCTGGGTGTGGGGGCCAGTGTTGTGATTGCCCGTAATTACGGCGCCCGGGACGTGACAGCCATGCGCAGGGCGGAACATACGGCGATGACGCTGGCACTGTTTATGGGTATCGGTGTTGGCGTTTTTGGTTTTGTGATGGCCAAACCGCTTCTGCAGATGATGGATTCCCCGCCGGATGTGATTGACGGGGCGGCCCTGTATGTCAGGATTTATTTTCTGGGGATGCCTGCCAACATGCTGTATAATTTCGGCGCTGCCGCCATGCGCGCCGTAGGAGATACGAAGCGGCCCATGGTCTATCTGATGCTTTCAGGCCTGGTCAATGTCCTGCTGAATCTGCTGCTGGTGATTGTTTTCCATATGGATGTGGCCGGCGTGGCGATCGCTACGGTGGCGAGCCAGGTGGTCAGTATGATTCTGGTACTCCTGTGCCTGTTCCGTACCCGCGGTGTCATCCAGCTGAATCTGAGGGAATGCCGGATTGACGGAAGAAGCCTGAAGGAGATTATCCGCATCGGACTGCCGGCAGGTCTGCAGGGCAGCCTGTTCTCCGTTTCCAATGTTATGATCCAGTCTTCAGTCAACTCCTTCGGATCCCTGGTGGTGGCCGGAAACGGAGTGGCGAGCAATATAGAAGGGTTTGTCTATGTTGCCATGAACGCCCAGCATCAGGCTGATATGACTTTTGCCAGCCAGAATTACGGGGCCGGGAAACCGGACAGGGTGAAAAGAACCCTCTGGTGCTGCCTGGGTGTTGTAACGGCCATCGGCCTGGGCATGGGATTGCTGATCCTGCTGTTCGGCGCGCCGCTGATGAGCCTGTATAATCCCGAGGAGCAGGTGATTACCTGCGGGATGGTCCGTATGGGTGTCATTATGCCGACTTATTTTCTCTGCGGACTGATGGATGTTATGGTCGGCCAGCTTCGGGGAATCGGTTATTCCGTTATGCCGATGATCGTTTCACTGACCGGAGCATGTTTGCTGCGTATTGTCTGGATTCTGACAGTTTTCGCGCAGAACCATACGCTGACCGTACTGTATCTGTCCTATCCGGTATCGTGGTTCGTGACTTTCGCGATCCACTTCCTCTGCTATATGATCGCTGCCCGGAAACGGCTTGAAAAGCTGAATCATGAGCCGCTTCCCGGCTGACAAAGTCCGAAGGAGGACAGAAAATGGATGCCGCGGTTTCTGCTGCCCGGGAAAAACTGAATTATGTGACGCCGCTGAAGAGAGACTGCGGCCGTATCTGCAATGCCCGTTGCTGCCTGTCCCTGGACGGGGAGGAAACGGGCATGATGCTTTTTCCGGGTGAAGCGGAAGCTTATCAGACAAAGCCGGGCTGGGAGATCCGGAAAACGCCGCTGGGGGATCTGGTTGTTTGCCCGGGCCGGTGCGAACGGCAGGAACGGCCGCTTTCCTGCAGGCTGTTTCCTTTGCTGCCCCTGGTCGGGGAGAACGGGAAGGTCCGCGTGGTAATGGATCAGAGGGCAAGAACGGTATGCCCGCTGGCACGGCAGGGAAAAGAAGCTTTGGATCCGGCGTTTATTGAAGCGGTCCGGGAAGCGGGTGAACTGCTTGCGCAGCATGAAGAACAGGCGCGTTTCCTGAACCGGCTCCGGGAAGAACAGGAGGAACTGAAGTACCTGAGACAGAAATTTATACATCAATCAGAATGATATACGCCGGAAGGACAGAACCGGACGGGTTCGGTATATAAATAAAACAGAAGAGAGAAGAGGCTGCAAAGGATAGAGACGGAGGTGAATCATCTTGTTTGAACAGGTGAAAGTGGACCGCGAAGTATTCGGAAACGGAGAAAACCTGCTGGCCTGCGGCAGTGTGATGAAACTGCCGGAGGAGTTTCGCGCGCTGGCAGGCCGGGTTCAGTGTGTTTATGTGGATCCTCCTTTTATGACGGGTGAAAAGTTTATGCGCCGCCGGCCTTACGGGGAAAAAGGCTGGAAAACCGGCACCCCGGCGCCGCGCTATCCGGCTTATGAAGACCGTTACACCAATGAAAAACAGTATCTCCGCCTTCTCCGGCGTGTGATTTCCGTTGCAAAAAACCTTCTGAACGACACAGGCGTATTCTATCTTCATCTGGACTGGCGTATGGCAGCGCCGGCCCGGCTTATGTGCGACCGGGAATTCGGCAAGACACGTTTCCTGAATGAGATTATCTGGAGCTATGAAAGCGGCGGCCGGGCGAAAAAGTATTTTTCCCGCAAACATGATGTAATCCTGCTCTATGCGAAAACAAAGGATTACTTTTTTGACCTGACCCGTGTGCCGCTTGCCCGCGGAGAGAAACGGAACCATATGGCCCGGGGAAGGGACGAACAGGGCCGGATGTTCTCCTACATTACTTCCAACGGAAAGGAATACCGTTACTATGACGATGAACCGGTTTATCCCGGGGACGTCTGGTCTGATATCAGCCATCTGCAGCAGCGGGATCCGGAACGGACAGGATATGCCACCCAGAAACCGCTGAAGCTGCTGGAACGGCTCCTGCTCCCGGTTACCAATTCCGGGGATCTGGTGGCGGATCTGTGCTGCGGGAGCGGAACAGCGCTGGAAGCCGCACAGCGGCTGGACTGCAGGTTCGCAGGCCTGGACCTGAATCCGGAAGCTGTAGCGGTGGCGCTTTCCCGCCTGAAACCGCAGGATCTGACGGTAATCTGTCCCTGCGGGGGCCAGGCCGAACTGCTGGCGGAAAATGAAGCCGACCGTTTCAGGATGGATGGGCTGGAAGTATCCAATCCTGCTTTTCCGGCACGTACGACGCCCCTGGACAATCTGGAAAGCTGGGAGACAGGTGTGATTACGGAGGGCATTTTCCGGGCGGAACAGAGTTTCCGGCGCAGCTTCCGTTATCCGGAGCTGCAGCAGATCCTGAAGACAGATAAGCCGGTATCCGCGGTTATGACTACGGATGCGGCGGGAATCCGCAGAGCCTTTGAAATAAAATAATTTTGTTCCCCTTGTCTTTTACGGGGGCGGGTGGTAGGATACCCTTGAAGGATCGCCTCAGGCGATAAGATTTTTAGCTGAATATGAAAGGATGACTGAACATGGCACCGAAGAAAGCAGCAAAACCCGATAAGGCCCCCGTCTCTGCGGGAGACAGCATTCAGGAAGAAAAGCTCAAAGCGCTGGAACACGCGCTGGCCGACCTGGATAAGCAGTTCGGCAAGGGTGCCGTGATGAAAATGGGATCCGATGCCGTTAACCGTGATATTCCTGTGATTCCCACCGGCTGCCTGACGCTGGACTATGCCCTGGGTGTGGGCGGTATTCCCCGGGGCCGGATTGTTGAAATCTACGGACCGGAATCATCCGGTAAAACTACGGTTGCCCTGCATGTGGTGGCGGAAGCACAGAAAGCAGGCGGTATCGCGGCTTTTGTTGATGCCGAGCACGCGCTTGATCCGCTCTATGCCAAGAAACTGGGCGTAAATATTGATGAGCTTTATGTTTCCCAGCCGGATACAGGAGAACAGGCACTGGAAATTACTGAAGCGCTGGTGCGCAGCGGTGCCCTGGATGTGGTTGTTATCGACTCCGTGGCAGCTCTTGTGCCCAAAGCGGAAATTGACGGCGAGATGGGAGATTCCTTTGTCGGCCTGCAGGCCCGCCTGATGAGCCAGGCCCTGCGCAAGCTGACCGGTGTGATCAACAAAACCGGCTGCGTGGCGGTATTTATCAACCAGCTGCGTGAAAAGGTAGGCGTTATGTACGGCAACCCGGAGACAACACCCGGCGGCCGCGCACTGAAGTTCTATTCCTCCGTCCGGCTGGATGTCCGCAAGGGAGAAGCTCTGAAGAACGGCGCGGAAATTATCGGTAACCACACCAAGGTTAAGGTGGTCAAGAATAAGGTGGCACCGCCTTTCCGTGTCGCCGAGTTCGATATTATTTACGGAGAGGGAATCAGCAAAGAAGGAACCCTGCTTGATATGGCCGTGGAATACGGTATCATCTCCAAGAGCGGCGCCTTCTTCTCCTATGGAGACCAGCGCCTGGCCCAGGGCCGGGATAATGCCCGCATCTATCTGCGGGAGCATCCGGAACTGACCGCAGAGATTGACAAAAAGGTCCGCGCGATCCTCTTCGCGCCGAAGGATCTGACGCCGGATGAGGCAAAGGCCGTGGAAACCCAGAAGCAGGAGGAAGAAGATGATCTTGCCCTGCTGGAAGAAGACATTTAAGACCTGACGCACAGATTAGCACTCTCAATATGAGAGTGCTAATTTTTTCTTGCAATTCATGTATCAGGGTGCTACAATACCCATGAAAAAAGGATTTGAGGCCCGGCAAAGGACTGCCGGGCGGCATTTTTCAGGAGGCAGATTACCATGGCAATGAAGAAAGAAAAAGGTTCCGTATCCATTGATGCGCAGAACATTATGCCGGTTATCAAACGCTGGCTGTATTCAGACAAGGACATTTTCCTGCGGGAAGCGGTTTCCAACGCCTGCGATGCTATCACCAAATTCCGGATGCTGCACCCGGACAGCGAAGAGGAAATGGCCGTTACTGTCACCGTAGATAAGGAGAAAAAGCTGATCCGGATTTCTGATACCGGTATCGGCATGACGGCGGATGAGGTCCGTAAATACATCAATCAGGTGGCTTTTTCCGGCGCTGCGGAATTCATGAAGCAGTTTGAGAACGAGAAGCCGGAAGAGAAAGGCGACATTATCGGTCACTTCGGCCTGGGATTTTATTCCGTCTTTATGGTCAGTGAAAAGGTGGAAATCCAGACCCTCAGCAGCGAGGGAGAAGCGGATCCGGTGCACTGGGTTTCCGAGGACGGTATGAGCTTTGAACTGTCCGGCGGCAAACGCAAGGTTCACGGTACGGACATTATCCTGCACATCACGGAGGAGGAAAAGGAATTCCTGGACGTGTGGAAAGTGCGGGAGGTCCTGAACCGTTACTGCGGCTATATGGCCTATCCGGTAATGCTGGAGGACGCCAACGCGAAGCCCGTGGAGAAGGATGTGCCTGTCGGGGATGAAAAGAACGAGGACGGAACCCAGAAGACCGAAAAAGTTATCGAGGTTCCGAAACCCCAGCAGATCAACGATACCGCACCCCTGTGGCTGAAGAAGCCCGCAGACTGTACGGATGAGGAGTATAAGGAATTCTACCATAAGGTCTTTATGGACTTTGACGATCCCCTGTTCTGGATTCACCTGAATGTGGATTATCCCTTCAACCTCAAAGGTATCCTGTATTTCCCGAAACTGAAGAATGATTTCGGGACCCATGAGGGCCAGATCAAACTGTTCGCGGGCCAGGTTTTTGTGGCGGATAACATCAAGGAGGTAATTCCGGAGTTCCTGATGCTGCTGAAGGGTGTGCTGGACTGCCCGGACCTGCCCCTGAACGTCAGCCGTTCCTTCCTGCAGAATGACGGTTATGTAAAGAAGATCAGTTCCCATATCACCAAGAAGGTCGCCGACAAGCTGAACAGCCTCATGAACACGGAACGGGAGACCTATGAAGGATACTGGGACGATATCGCTCCCTTCGTCAAGTACGGCTGCATCAAGGACAGCAAGTTCTTCGATATGGTGAAGGATTCCGTCCTGCTGAAGAAGACCGACGGCAAATACAGCACTCTTGCGGAATACAAAGCAGCCAACTTCGACAAGACCGAGAAGAAGGTCTATTATACCAACGATGAGAAGCGGCAGGCGGCCTCTGTGAAACTGTATACAGACCGGGGCATTGAAGTTGCGGTCATGAACACCCTGATTGACGGTAACTTCATGTCCTTCATGGAATACCAGGGCAAGGAGGAAGACCGGGTAACCTTTGCCCGGGTGGACGCGGATATTGACGGCCTGAAGGAAGAATCCGAGGAAGGCAAGGATCTGGATGCCGGTAAGCTGCAGACCCTTTTCCGGGGTGCGCTGGGCAAGGAAAGCCTGGAAGTAAAGCTGGAATCCCTGGGCGACGCGGACATGACTGCCATGGTTACCGAGGATGAGCAGATGCGCCGCTACAAAGAAATGAGCCGGCTTTACGGCCAGAATTTCCCGATTCCGGACAGCTTTACCCTTGTGCTGAACCGCCGTAACACCACTGTTCAGGCCCTGGCGAAGCGGGATCCGGAAGATGAAACCACAAAGATGCTCTGCTGCCAGGTGTATGACCTGGCCCGCATGGCGGCCCAGCCGCTGGAAGCGGAGGAGATCACCGCCTTCCTGGATCGCAGCCGTAAACTCCTTGCGATGCTGGTAAAGTAATTGCTTTTTTTGACTGCATACGTCCTGTTTCGGCCGTATGCAGTCTTTTTATTGATCGGGGAGCTGATGGATGATATTATGTCAATGACTGATCCGAAATGAACAGCAGGAGGATAACCATGATCTGTAATGCAAAAGGGGATTCTGTGCAGATTGCCAGAATGTATATGGACTCCCTGCTTGTGGAAAGCAGGATTGTTGGTGCGGTCCGACCGGATACTGCCTTCCGTTTCCTTGGTGAAAAATTATCCATGCCCATCATGACCGCAGCGCTCAGCCACCTGGACCTGGTATCCATGGCGGAAGGCGCGAAACAGGCAGGTGCCTGCGTCAGCATCGGTATGGGCGGAAACGAGGAAATGGGGAAGGTCCTTGCTACCGGGGCGAAGGTGATGAAAATCATCAAGCCGTACGCGGATGAAAAGGAAATCCTCAGACGCCTGGAGTACGCGGAGGCCAACGGCGCCGTCGCGGTCGGTATGGATGTGGAGCATGCCGTCAATACGGATGACGCGGAGGATTCCATGGTCATGGGACTGCAGATGAAGCAGCCGACCCTGGCAGAACTGGAGAAATATATCCGGCATACCAGCCTGCCGTTCTTTATCAAAGGCGCACTGAGCGCACAGGACGCGCTCTGCTGCCGGGACCTGGGCGCGGCCGGCCTGATCCTCAGCCATCATAACGGCCTGATGAGATATGCCGTACCGCCGGTTATGATTCTTCCTGAGATACGGAAAGCTGTTGGCAAAGACCTGATCCTGATTGCTGACGGCGGGATTGAGACCGGATTTGACGCTTTCAAGACGCTTGCCCGCGGCGCGGACGCCGTGACCATGGGAAGGGCTCTGATGACTCCCCTGAAGGAAAAAGGCGCGGAGGGTGTAAAAGAGACCCTGTGCAAAGCGAATGCCCAGCTGCAGGCTATGATGATCCGCACAGGAACAAAGGACCTGAAGCATATGGATCCGTCAGTAATCTGGGATCCTGCAGGATACCGGCACGGATAAAGACAGAAAAAACGGTCTCTGTATAATATCAGAGACCGTTTAATCTTTTGGAAGCATTGCCGCGCTTTTGATACGCCGGCCGAGACGGCGTTCCACATAGTCCCGGAGCAGACTGAAGGGAGCGGAAGCATCCGGTGAGTTGATCCATCCGGAGGAACCGGTGGTCAGTGCCATGCGCATCCAGCGGATCTGTCCGGGGGAGAGCGGTGCCTGATCCCGGCGGCTCCGACAGCTTTCGCAGCAAATACCGCCTTCTTCCGCATCAAAGAACAGCTGCGCGTTTTCTTCCGGCTTTTTTCCGCAGAAAACGCAGTGGTTCAGACGCGGCTTGAATCCCTGGCAGGCGGAGAAATGAAGCAGAAAACCGGCCAGCAGCGGTTTCCATTCCTGGTTGGAAAAGGTCAGCCTGGACAGGGTATGAAGCAGCAGCATGAACAGTTCCTGCTGCTCCTGCTCCGGTTCCGCAACTGCTTCCGCCAGGTTCAGCAGGTAAATTCCGCAGGTCAGGCGGTCATAGTTGTTCCGGAGCGGATAGAAGGTTTCGATCAGTCGCACAGAGGTTACAGTAACGTGCCCCCCGTTTTCGTGCAGCATATAATCTCCCAGCGCAAAGAGCTCACCGGAGTTCAGGTTATGGGATTTGGGTTTCCGGCAGTTCCGGATAATGGCATCAATCCGCCCCCGGGAAGGAGAAAGCAGGGTGACCATCCGGTCATTATCCCGGTAGTTTACATGCCGCAGCACGATGGCAGTGTTTTCTGTCTGTATCATACAATCCTCTGGTCTGGTCGGTGTGTTGGCGGATTCTTAAAGCTATGCTATCATATGGAGAAACGGATTGCAAGAAAACGGCATGGCTTTCTCAGAAGGGAGGGAACGACTTGGATGAATTGCTGCTTCGCCGGGCGCAAAGCGGTGATCCGGAGGCGTTCGAGCAGATGATCGGGCCACTGGAACAACTGGTCTGGCGGATCTGCTGGCATTATACGGGGAACCGTGAAGCCGCGGAGGACTGCGGTCAGGAAACAATGATCCGGATCTGGCGCAGCCTGAACAGCTACCGGGGAGACTGTGCGCTGGAAAGCTGGGTTTACAGGATTGCGGCCAACTGCTGCATGGACTGGCTGCGGAAGAAAAAGCGGGACAAAAGTGTTTCAATGGAACCCCTGCAGGAACAGGGCTTTGATCCGGCAGATCCTTCACCGGGCACAGAGGAACAGGTCGTGACAGAAGACGAACACCGCCGGCTGAGGGAGGCGATCACGCAGCTGCCGGAAGATCAGCGGGAAGCCCTGATCCTGACACAGCTTGAAAAAATCCCGTATGAGGAAGCAGCACTGGCGCTCGGGGTATCGGAAGGAACTGTCAAGAGCCGGGTGAACCGGGCTAAAGTCCGGCTGAAAGAGATCCTGTCGGCAGAAAGGGAACTTTCTCCGCCGGGAAACGTCAAAAGAAATGAAAGGAGGCCGCGGTCATGAAACAGACAGAGTTTGAAGTCCTGCAGACGGAACGTGAAACGGATGCCGAACTGGCGCGAATGGCGGAAGATGTTCCGCCTATGCCCGCGGACTTCCATGCCAAATGGATGAACGCTGTCCGGGCGGAAGCGAGAAAAACCGGTGCCGGAAATGAACCGGAAACCCACGGGAAGACGGTTTCCATTTCAAGCTGGACAAGAATCCTCAGCATTGCAGCAACATTTGTTTTCCTGATCGGCGGCACGCTTCTTTACCGTAATTCAAAGCAATCCCTGGCGAATTCATATGATACGGAGAGAAAGGCTGCACAAGCCATGACAGCCGCTGAAATACCGGAAGAAAACGAGGCAGAAGAGGCGGCAATGGACGCCTGTGTGATGGAGAGCGCGGATACTGACGCGGACGCGGAATTCATAGTGTCAGCAGACGAACCGATGGCAGCCGCAGTTGCCGCCGGGGCAGCCGCAGATGTATCAGCTGCCGGTGTATATGATGCAGCGCCGATGACGGAAGCAGAGGGTGAAAGTGAAGCGGAAGAACCGGCTGAGAGGATTTCTGCCGCGAAAAGCGCAGCGTATCAGGCGGAAGCAGTCTTTGGTGCTGCGGAGAACACGGAGGAAATAAATGTTTTTTCCGGAACGGAGAGTTTTGCAGAAAAAACGGAGACAGTTTCTTTTTCCACTGCTGTACCAACAGTCTCCGTGCCGGAACCGCAGGGAACTGATGGAAAACCGGCAGAGGAAAACGGTTTCTTTCAGCAGGCAGGCGTATTTATAACCGATATGGGTGATTTCCTGCTTGCGGCGCTGCCCTATCTTGCGGTGCTGGCTGTACCGGCGGCAGCGGCGCTGTTCCTCCGAAACAGGAAAAAGAAAACCGGAAAACCATTACGGAGACAAGATAAATGATTCTGTATCATATGAGCGAATCCCTGGAGGAAGGGAAAGTACTGGTCCCGGATTACAAGAAAAATGAACGGCTGATAGAGCCTTTTGTGAAAGCGCTGAATATCAGTATTGAGATGTTTCAGATCCTGATGCTGAGCGCGGATTATTTTGGGAGCGTTCTTGCCAAGTATAACCTGAGCGGTATGCCGACCCACGAAATCAAATGGGGGACGGAAGGCATCTTTGAGTATATCCGCAGGAAAGAATACCCTGAGCAGATCGGCAGGGTAAAGTGCAATTATTTTTATCCGGACCTGAAATTGTGCGGTGAGCTGTATTTTGAAGACTGGGGTGAAGCGCCCGAGGAAGAACGCGCGCGGATTAAGCTTTACGAGGTGGAGGCAGAAGGCCGCACGGCGGCATATGATATGCGGTTGTTTGACGCGGCTTTTGATATCCTTTGTGAGGGAACCACGGCTGAGGATATAAAGCATTGCATGGACCTGGCAAGGAAGTATTTCCGCGGCGAGAAGGGAACGGAACCGGTTATGGAGATTTTGTGCGACGGAGCAGCTGTCGTAAAGCATGAACTGGATAAAAAGCTGCTGCAAAGTTTTCAGGGCGAATGACAATTCGTATACCCGGGCTGTACAGGCAGCGGGAGTAAACCGGAGGAGGACATGTCCGGGGAACAACGGGACGGAAACGTTTCACTCCTGTCCTTGGAAAAAGCCTGCTCCTGTGGTATATTGTTTACACAAAAAAACTAATGAGGTGTATTGTATATGCTTTTTGATGAAGGCAGACTGAAAGATCCGGCTTTTTTTCGTGAAAACAGACTGGATGCGCATTCTGATCACACGGTTCAGCCTGCTTACAGACTGAACCTGAACGGCCA
>JAEEGL016187792.1_pt1 | contig 17221 bp, 17 predicted proteins | sample 9134231 | NCBI WGS metagenome assembly JAEEGL01 (sample SAMN16246548, study PRJNA631951) | gut metagenome | biome: gut microbiome; feature: rumen; material: fiber-attached | host: Bos | place: Iran: Karaj | collected 2018-10
AAATCAAAGCCCCGACAAACGCCCCCAGCGTATTCATCACCAGATCCGTCAATTCGAAAAAGCCCACGCGCAGGAGCAGCTGGAGGCACTCGATGCAGAGTGAGAGGCCGAAGCCGGCCAAGGTCGCAAGCCCGAGCCGACGCCCGGCGCGGAACCGCTTGGCCGATGCCAGGAACTCCGAGAGGAAGAGGCCGAAGGGGATGAAGGCGGCGATGTTGGAAATCATCTCTGCCGGGCCGAGGCCGCTTTTGCAGAACAACCTTGAGAAGTCAAATCCCAGGTCATAACCACTCATGTGTTTCATCGCCCCAGAGTAGCGTATTACCACGGCCGTATCCAGCAAAAACAGTCCAAAGAAAACCGAGATCCCCAAGGCTATCGCTCCATAAACCGTGCATTTCTTCCGCATTAACATAAATACTGTCAATGCCAATGACAGCAACACTATGATCGCCCAATGAGTCCCTGAAATATGACCCAGAATCTCCTTAATATATGACTGAAGCGTCGATACAAACACTTCCATCCCTCCTCCATTCACAACGCCGGATCCCTATCAAACAAAAAACCTTTCACCTGAATCCACAATGCTTCCATCATGGAAATCGGCGCAAACTCGCGATACTTCCACCTAGCACGCAAGGTATTCCCCACCAATCTCATCTTTCCAACAATACCTTCCACACTTTCATGCACATCTAATCCAGCCCAAACCGAATCCATCATCCTCCGTTCCTGAGGCGACAACGACGAATAGTTATAAAGGCCAAGGACATAGTCGCCGAGATGAGAATAAGCATCATAAAACCTCCTAAATCCAAACTCGTCCACGTACTTCTCAAAGACGCCCCAATCCATATCATATCCATGCTTCCGCTTAAACAATGCCCAATCTAGAATATGTCGCAAGTTCAGTCCCTCATGCAGGAAATGAGAATACGCATGCTCCGTCAGGAATAAAGCCGAAGCCAACACGGGTGGCATCAGCAGTCCTGTTCCTTCGAACTCAGTCAAGGGCCCTTTAATCATCATCTCTTGAAGCAACTGCTCCAATCGCCTCAATGTCTTGTTACCACGGAAAGGCGTGCAATACTTATGATTCTCGACGAACAGTCCAGCAAGATTGAAAGAGCTATTCTTATAGTATTGACGCTTAACTTGTAATCCATGCTTTTCAATCAGCTGATTCCCTAACTCATATGCTGTAAAATGTTCACCATCCTTTATCAAGAAACAATCCAAATCAGCACTATAACGATGCGAAGGTATCGGATAGCAGTCAGATACGGTGAATCCCTTTAGGACAACGGTCTGTATTCCACCTGAAGCGAACCATTCCCCCATCTTCTTTGCCGCAGCAAGCTGATCCGCATACCTCTGTTCATACTTCATTGTTTTTGCAAACCACTTTGCCTTAATCCGGCGTTCCTCCTTCTCTCCGAGTTCTGAATACACCCCTGCATCATATAGTTTCTGTAACCCATCACTTGCTATAACCGAAACATTTTGACGACCGGCTTCCTCAATCAAAAGAGTCCAATCCAAATAATCAGGAACACTATACCCAGTACCTCCAATGACACTAGACCGGATTAAACCTAACAGAAAATCACGCTCCGCAATAATCATATAAAAATCAAACTCTCAACAGAATAACCTAAACCATCAAGTAACAACTAGGTCACAATCCCGGTCTCCGAATATTTAACACAATAGCCCCTTCGGGAAAAGCTTCACGTCCAGAGCATACCAAAGCTAAATAACCACCTCCTCCTGCCCCCGGCATCTTCCAAGCAAGGATACCCGGCATCGTAGAATACTGGTCAATATATTCTTGTACACCTGGTTGCATCATTGCAGGGAACATTGCTACTTGTGCTTCGAATGATGCTCTAAATGCAGAAGCAAACGCCGCCAAATCCCTTACCATAATCGCATCCCAGCAACGTTCTGCCGCATTAGCAAGCGAACGAACCTTCGCCTCGTTAATGTCCTTTCCTTCCACTACTGAACACCCCGGCCGACGCGGAGACATCGGTATCATGCACAAATGGTCTTCCAGCCAAGTTAAGATTTCCTCGTCGTAGCAGGTTTCAATCTTGTCCGGCCAAAACCGATTGTCGTAGTAATGCCGGCACAACCCGGGGATACAAATTCCAATCGAATCCTGCGCTCCGGAGATGATTCCGTCCGAACGCTCCGGATCATTCTCGAAACAGAAGACCAACTTCGCCAGGGTCTCCGGATCCATATTCGGGAGCTGGTAAGGCCATATCTTCTTGATCATGTTTCGGGTGGACGTGGAAAGCCCACAACGTTCCCGAATGTCGAAAGTAGGCTCCAAAGAAATCGTAATAGCCCATCCCGGCGCAAAGCACGACACATACGGCTGATCAATCCAGGTCCCGGCGAGGTCCAGACGTGTCGGAATCTGGCAAGGAGTCTTCTTCAGCGCCGTACTCGACCGTGCTGTCAAACCCTCATGCGGATCCCGGGAAAGAACGACATACTCGATTCCTTTCTCCTCGCAAAGTCTCCGTTTCTCCTCATTTCCACCATCTTCATTTACTACGAACACATCCGGTTTCACGATATCCAGCGTAGGGACGAAGTCCATAATACCACTGCCGGAATTAATAAAAGCATCCTTCACATACCGGATGCTCTTCACCATGAACAGACGCTCCTGCTCGCTGTACACCGTCTTGTGGTGCTTGTAGTCCAGGATTGTAGCATCAGAGCCGATGCCCACATAAAGGTCCCCGTACTGCGCTGCCTGCCGGAAGAACTCCACATGACCGCTATGCAACAAGTCGTAGCAACCGGAGACAAAAACCTTTCTTGCCATTACCTTTCCGCCCGCATCGGGTTATTCAAGAAATCATCGTAGGCCAACCTGATACCATCCTCCAGTTCGGTCTTGTAGGTCCATCCCAACGCCGTAGCCTTGGAAACATCCAAAAGCTTCCGAGGAGTCCCATTCGGCCTCGTGGTATCCCACTCGATCTGACCCGTATAGCCGATGACTTTCGCAACCAACTCCGTCAGTTCCTTGATAGTCAACTCTTTTCCGGTACCGGCATTCACTGTTTCATCTCCGGAATAGTTGTTCATCAGGAACACGCAAAGATTCGCCAGATCGTCCACATACAGGAACTCGCGCAGCGGAGAGCCGTCTCCCCAGCACGTGACAGACGGTAACCCGGCGACCTTCGCCTCATGGAATCGGCGGATCAGCGCCGGCAGCACATGAGAATGTTCCGGATGATAATTGTCATTCGGTCCATACAGATTCGTCGGCATCACGGAGATATATTCCGTCCCGTACTGCTTGTTCAAGAACTCGCAATACTTGAGCCCGGAAATCTTCGCCAAGGCATATGCCTCATTTGTCTTCTCAAGAGCCCCTGTCAACAAACATCTCTCCAACATTGGTTGCGGAGCCATGCGGGGATAGATGCAGGATGATCCTAGAAACTCCAGTTTTTTACAACCGTTCTTCCATGCGGAATGGATGACGTTCATTTCGAGAATCATATTTTCATACATGAAGTCCGCCAATGCATTCTGGTTCGCAATGATGCCGCCAACCTTCGCTGCTGCCAGAAACACATACTCTGGCTTCTCAGCCTCAAAGAAAGCCTCCACGGCCTCCTGTCGCGTCAAATCCAACTCCTTATGCGTCCGGGTCACAATATTCGTATATCCCTGCCGCAGCAGTTCCCGAACAATGGCAGAGCCCACCATTCCGCGATGCCCCGCCACATATATCTTGCTATTCTTCTCCATCTTCCATCAGACTACGCAGATACAACTTTTTCACCTTCTTCATATCATGCCGCACCATAATCCGTACAAGTTCCTCAAACGAAGTCTTCTGGGGATTCCATCCCAACTTCGTCTTCGCCTTGGTCGGGTCTCCGAGCAACTGGTCCACCTCGGCCGGGCGGAAATATTTCGGATCCACCTCCACCAGTACTTTGCCAGAGGCGACATCGATACCCTTCTCATCCACGCCTTCTCCTTCCCAACGGAGTTCGATTCCAACCTCCTTGAAAGCCAGAGTCGCAAATTCACGGACTGTATGATACTGACCGGTAGCCACGACAAAGTCTTCCGGCTCCGGCTGCTGAAGGATGAGCCACATGCATTCAACGTAGTCCTTTGCATATCCCCAGTCGCGGAGAGAGTTCAGGTTTCCTAGATACAATTTGTCCTGGAAGCCCTGGGCGATACGAGCCGCCGCAAGCGTAATCTTGCGCGTCACGAAAGTCTCGCCACGACGCTCGGACTCGTGGTTGAACAAGATACCGTTGCAGCAGTACATCCCGTAACTCTCCCGGTAATTCTTCATAATCCAGAAGCCATACTGCTTCGCAACTCCATACGGGCTACGCGGATAGAACGGTGTTGTCTCTTTCTGAGGGACCTCCTGGACTAGGCCGAAGAGTTCAGACGTCGAAGCCTGATAGATGCGACAAGTCTTTGCCAAGCCATTAATCCGCACAGCTTCCAGAAGACGAAGAACACCCATCGCAACTGCATCCGCAGTAAACTCAGGAACGTCGAAAGAGACCTTCACATGACTTTGTGCAGCCAGGTTGTAAATCTCATCAGGCTTGATTTCGCTTATGATGCGAATCAGGCTGGAGCTGTCTGTCATATCACCCCAGAATAGTTTAAGCATAGGGCGCTGTTTCATATCACGCACCCACTCATCAAGATATAGGTGTTCAATACGACCTGTGTTAAAACTCGAGCTACGGCGCATAATGCCGTAAACTTCATAACCTTTGTCCAAAAGGAACTCGGCTAAAAAACTACCATCTTGACCGGTGATACCGGTAATCAATGCTTTCTTTGCCATTATTAATTTGTGTTATTCTTTATATTCTTCCATTTTGCTTTATACTCCTATACCTCGCAGCCAATTGTCATCATCCTCACATCCGTTACAGCCTTCAACTCATGGAAAACACCACATCTCACCCACACGAAATCCTCTTGTTGGCAATGCTCAACGAAACCATCTAACACAATATCCAATTCCCCATTCATCACATAGAAGCCTTCGTGCATATCCTGATGCTCATGAGACTCTACGCTCTCGCCTTTTTGTAATTCAGTTATTGCAATCTGAGTTATTGGACAGCCACTTTCATCTGCGGCTAATAGTACATGTTTCTTGCCCACATGATGTGAAGTCGAGACAACCTCTATGTCTTTCAATGACCTTTTCATGGTGGGGCCTTTACTTCTCCAACGCATCGATAGAAGCAAGCTGTTGAAACTTCTTGCCTTTACTCTCGTACAAGACAGAGTCGCTTTCTAGACATACTAAAGAACGCAACTTATCTCTCTCGTCATTCTGCATTCCCGTTACCCTATTTGCATCCAATACTACTCTATCCTTTTCTTTTTCCCCAGTTCAAGAATAGTATCCTGATTATTCGAAATCATTGATAAAAAAACAATCTATCGGACTACACGAGAGCTTTAAGGATATCGAAGTACTTCTTTGTCTGCGTCTTCCTAGCGGCGTTTTCCTCCGCGAATTTACGAGCATTTCTACCCTGCTCGTCCAGATGCCCTCTTTTTTCGTATGCTTTTAGAATCGTATTTGCCAAGGCATCTGCATCTCCGTGCTCTAATGTATAGCCCATGTCTTTCTTTTTTATCAACTCGGCGATGTCACTCGACTGGTCAACTAGTGACAACACGGCAGAACCAGCAGACATAATAACAAACGTCTTAGAAGGCAGGGCCATCTTTGACAGGCCAGGTTCGATGGAAACCAACTCTAGATCACCGATGCTATAGATTTCCGCGCAACGAGAAGCCGGTTGCAAAGGACGAATCAAAATATAATCTAAACCTTCCTCTGCAACCTGTTTCTCCAACTGAGCCTTATAAGATCCACTACCAATAATCACAAAGATAATATCCAGATTTTCAGCGTGAACTTTCTTCGCTGCCTCAACAATTACAGGCCATCCTTGGAACAATCCTATGTCTCCAGCGTAAGAGACAATGAACTTGTCCTTGGGGACATCTAGCTCATCCATTAGTTTGTTCTCCGTCCTCGCCACATGATGAAGACTCTCGGTATCTGCCCAATTATAGATCACATCGATTTTTTCAGCAGGGCATTTTTGAGAAACGATCGTTCTCTTCATCTCCTCAGATATGGTGATAATTCGCGAATTCTTCCGGTAAACCCAGCGCTCCATCATTCTGAAGAACATAATCATCGGATTCTTTTCGCTATACCCTTTAATTTTGATTAGTGTATCTGGGAACAAGTCTTGCGCATTATATACTGTAGGAGCCTTCTTAACCAGTTTTGCCCCCATCCAACCTAAGAAGAAAGGTGAACTGTAGATATAATAAACATCGGTTGGCGTTTTCTTGGCCTCCTTATAGATAGTCCAAGTTAGTTTAGCATATTTCACCATACGGTCAAACAGTCCTTCTCCTTCGCCGCCCCGACTACCGACCCTGCGAACAATGACATTCTCTGATATTTGCTCAAAGGGGTGTTCCAGATAATACTGTTTTACTTGCTCGGAAATTCGACGCGATGGAAATCCTGTAATCACATTGACTTTAGCTCCGTTTTCGCCCAGGTCTAATGCCAACTCGTTCAACAGAGCATGACGCTCTTTGCAAAGATGACCAGTAATGAATGTTATTTTCATTCTTTCAAGATTTCGTTATTAATAAATTGCCGTTAACCAATCCCGATATTTCTCCAGTTTGCCCTGGGCACACTCAACATACTTCATGTGAATCCTCTTTGTCCATTCACCCTGGTCACCAGTACCAATAGGATATCGATCAACAGTATAGATAGGTGTTACCTCCATGGCGGAACCGCAAAGGAAAGCCTCGTCAGCCATATATACCTCTGTACGGTCAATCGTGCGCTCCACGAACGTCATCCCGAGCTCTTCAGTAGCTAGTTTAATCACAGTATCGCGAGTGATACTCTCCAGTACGCTATCTGTCAAACGAGGAGTTATCAACGTATCATCCTTCACCAGAAAGAAGCAGCTACCGGGACCTTCTGCCACTTTACCTACTTCATTCAAAAAGATACATGTATCGTAGCCATTCCTAAGCGCCTCACGTTGACCAACACGGCTATTGATATAATTAGCACCACACTTGATACGAGGGCTCAGATTCTCGTCGCTTATCCTGCGCCATGAGGTAATACAACAATTCAACCCCTTCTTATTGTACTCAGCAGCCGTACGTCCACGAGGAATAGGAGCCACAAACATTTCAACGGGGCCTTCACTACCCCAACTGCCAAAACCATCCACGAACAATGTCTGGCGAACACTCAAGTTCTCGTCATATTCATTAGCTCTTACGGTTTCCACCAAGGCTTTCTTGTATTCTTCCTTAGTGTACTTGCTGTCTAGTTGAATCAGCCTTGCAGAACGTATCAGGCGGTCATAGTGATCAGAGAGACGAAATGCATAAAGCTGCTTTTGTTCATCATTCCAATAACAAGGAATGCCCTCAAATACATTCAGTCCAAATTGTGAAGTCGGTGAAAGCACGTTTACCATCGCCTCATTCACATTCATAATCTGACCTTTGAACCAAATCAGTCTGTTTGCAACATCAGTCCTTGCCATATCTTAAATCTTATTTATTATCACCAATTGTTCCTTGTTTGTTCTTCTCCATATTCTCAGGTTTTTCTGCCACATCGCTCATAGAGAAAACGCGGGTAAAGGTCATTAACCACATCTTTATATCATACAAGATGTAATACTTGCTCAGTTTATCAATATAGATATTGTCCCAGTGAACTTTCTCATCCCAAGAGAAATCGTTTCTACCCACACACTGAGCCAAGCCAGAGATGCCGGGAGGAACAGAAAAACGTCTCTTATAGGCATTATTCAGTGTATCCCACGCAGGGAAATGTCCCAATACTGGAGAACGTGGACCAATAAAAGACATATCTCCTTTTACGATATTCCAGAGTTGTGGCAATTCATCCAGACTTGTCTTTCTGATAAAGCGCCCAACCTTTGTAATACGCGGGTCCCCTTCAAAACTATAGACTCCAGTACCCATGTTCTGAGCATTCGTCACCATCGAACGAAATTTATACATGTCATAGGGTTTTCCATTCAAACCTATTCTCTTCTGCTTGAATATTGCCCCACCTTTTGAGTCAACACATACAGCTGTAGCTACTGCTAGCAAAACAGGAGAGAGGATAACCAGTGCAATTAGAGCAATAATCGTATCTATTATACGACGAATGAAAAGATATAATTTCATATTAGTTTTGCTTTATCTTTTTTACGATTGAGGCAACTTCTTCTATTACTTGCATGTGTACACCCCATAGCTGCTCCTGCGAATATGAAGCGTATTTCTTTTCTGCATCTCTTAAGTCTTGGACACCTTTTTGGAAATCCTCACGAATTTCATCCAAATCGTGAATTAGATTGGTATTGCAAAACGTTCTTGACAAAATAACCATTTGTGACCCAAGTCTAGTATGTTCTGCAAGGATATGGTCAGCTGGAAGTAAGCCTCCACCTATTCTGCCAATACCTCCAAAACCAAACTTAATCTTATTATCCCTAAGCACACTGCATATCTCATCAACTGTCCCATCTGCGAGCATTTCAAACATAAAGGTCCTATGGAGGCTCAAATGCAAATCATTCAACCCAACATATATTTCATCAATTCCTGGGATCCGTACGACTTGATTCAAAAGGCTCCATGCTTCTTTGGTTTCAAGCAACAGATTCACAGTAGCGCGACCATCAACATAATCAACAAACCTCTTGGGTTCATCTAAAGTCTTCCACATTGGGAGCATTACCACTTCTGCGCCTCTATCGATTGCCTCTTTGATCTCTTTTGGTGAACCATCATGAATAGGATTAACACGGGTCATAAGTGTTGATTTAGTCAACACATTCCTAAGTTTTGTTATATCTTCAAGGGTATGGTGGGACTTTACGGTATCACCGGGTTGTCGTTCCTCTTTTCCCATCCACTCCATATCTACCCACAACCTGTCAACGCCACACTGTTCTCCGATCCGTGCAACTTCAGGGTTGTTCGTAATATACATTAATTGAATCGCCATTATTATAATAATTTCGTTCCGTGACCTTGATAAGTTTGTTTAAACACTTTGAAATAGAACCACTGCACTATTTTCACGTCTCTGAGAAGTGCCCTAAGCTTATACCACATTCTTCGAGGAAAGGAAACTCCTTTCACCGAATAACACTCAATATTTTGTTTAAAATATTTATTCAAAAGGTTCATCAATAGCTCTGCATACCTATTATAATATGCTTCTTTATCACTTTGGGTTATTGTATTGTCGTATGAGCGCAACAGCATCTTTTTATTGGAAATAGTCATCTTTAAGCCATGCATGTGAACGAATATACAAGGATATGTCAGCCCCTGATAAGCTATAGAATTGTCCTTGTACTCATACTTAAACATATTCCAAGGGGCAATCCCTGCTCCGTAATTTGAAATAACGCATAAGCTTTTGAATTTAAGGGGAAATAGATCTAAATATTTCTGATCGCCATATTTCCCATCTTCAAAGCGCTGGAAACACCACTCGATACAAGAATCTCTCCACCATTCCAGTGATGCACGACCTTCCTCGTCGTTTTTGAAAAACATAAATTGAACACAATACTTCCCATATAAAGACTCGCTCTTCTTGGAAATCCCCTGCTCAGTAATTGCAATAGATCTATCATTAATCTCATCAAAAACAATCTGTGGATTTCCCACAAAGAACAGATCCGAGTCCAAATATGTTAAACTTGGCAGATTATATTTTATTAAGAAATGCCATATAACTGAAGGTCCACAAGTCCAACAATACTCCGCCTTTGTTCGGGTGGGTTTAACGGCTAATAACTCAGGTGTCTCAAAGTCGTCCACCAACTCTACCGTCATGCGTTTGAAAGACAAGGATTGTAACTTATCATAGCAGTCCTTGTCAAAGGCCATAACATAAAGGTGGAAGTCCTGTGTTACGTTTTCCAATGAGAGATAAAGCGCTATTCCCTTATGGATATAATAGGAATCAAATAGCGTGCAGAAATTCATCATATACGCACCTTATTTGAAAGAATTAAGCACGTTGACAACCTCCATTGCCTCAGCCGCAGAAACAACTTGATTCATCGGGATAGACAATTCCTGATTGTGGATCTTCTCCGAAATAGGATAACTTCTGTCATTCCACTCCTTATAACATTCCTGTTTATGAGGAGGAATTGGATAGTGAATTAGAGTCTGAATGCCATTCTCTTTCAAGTATTCCTGCAATTCATCACGACGCTCACACAGAATCGGAAACTGATGATATACATTGTTTTCATTAGGGACACGCGAAGGGAGCGTAATCAAAGGGTTGGTAATATGCTCATAATAGTATGCCGCCAATTCCTGACGCTTTTTATTGTCTTCGTCCAGATACTTCAACTTTACATCCAGCACTGCCGCATCGGGTTCAGACATACGGCTATTCATGCCCACATATTTGAATACGTATTTCTTCTGGCTACCATAGTTAGCCAAAGCTCTAATAACTGAAGCCAGCTCCGCATCATTGGTGGTTACAGCACCAGCATCCCCAAAAGCGCCAAGATTCTTACCTGGATAGAAAGAGTGAGCCGCTGAATCGCCAAGAGCGCCAGTCTTCACACCTTTCCATGCGCAACCATGACTCTGAGCGCAGTCTTCCATCAGTTTCAAGCCATGCTTTTTGCAAATCTCGCCAAGTTTATCGTTATAAGCGACACGGCCATACAAATGAACTATCATCACCCCCTTGCACTTTGGTGTAATAGCCTCCTCTATCTTATCAATATCTATCTCCAGATTCTCCCAAGTGGGTTCTACAAGTACCGGAACAAGGTTATTCTTGGTTATAGACAGAATGGTTGCAATATAAGTATTGGCTGGCACAATAATCTCGTCCCCGTCCTGCATAATGCCCATCTCCTTGTAGCCTCGCATCAGTAGATAGAGTGCATCCAAGCCGTTGGCAACGGCAATACAATGCTCTGTTCCAATATACTTGGCATAATCAGCCTCAAACTGCTTGTTCTCGTTTCCTTGCAAGAACCAGCCAGAGTCAATCACGCGATTAACTGCCTCTTTGTATTCATCACCATGCATTGCGGTGATGGCCTGCAAGTCTAATAACTTTACCATATTATTGATTTCGTTTTTCTTCCAAATATTTTAGGTAATCATCGTAGTTACGGATATAGTCATCTGCGTCATAGCCATGACTTGCCAACACAAGACATATACTTCCTGAAGAAAAGCCCTGCTCTGATGCCCAGATGCCAGGCGGAACGTGTAATCCCCAGAATGGTCGGTTCAGTAATACTGTACGCTTATTGACACCATCATCAAGCACTACCTCAAAACTACCGCTTGCCGCAATCAAAAACTGATGGCATTCTTTATGGGCGTGAGCTCCACGATCTTCACCACCTGGGATATCATAGCTATAGAAGACACGATTAATCGGAAATGGGACATGGACATTCTCATACATAAATGTTAAGTTTCCCTCTGTGTCGTGTATTCTGTTTAACTCACATAGAGAGCAATCAAACACACTCTTACCTTCATTCGCAAGATTCTTACCCGGCTGTATTTTAAGCTTTTCTGAAGACTTAGCATCTGTTAAAGTAGGGACTTTCGCCCCGTCTTTTCTCCATGCGATATACTCATCATAGTTTGAAATATAGTCTTTTTCATTGTACTCTGTTGATGAGAGGACCAAAGCCAATGAGTTGGTGGAGAAATTGGTCATTGTCCGCCACATTCCCTTGGGCACATACAATCCAAAGTACGACCTATTAAGTTGGAAAGTCTTTTTCTCGGCTCCGTCATCCACTACTACATCGAAACTTCCTGATAGTGCAACTATAAACTCCTCGGTCTCAAAATAAGCATGACCTCCCCTATCTAAACCTCCGGGCACATCATATACCCAATGCACCCTTTTGATTACAAAAGGGATCTGCTTGGTTTGCTCTATGATAGACAGATTCCCGCGAGGGTCTGCAATCTTGGGCAATTGAATTATCCTACTATCGTCCACTGTCATGGCTGGAAAGAATGGTTTAATCTATTTGCACTCCCTGAAGGAATCAGAGTTGATTTCTTCCTTCATCTCATTGATCACCTTTATAAGGTACTGGCCATATTGGTTCTTCAGCATGGGTTGAGCAATTTCGCGCATGCGTTCTTCAGTAATCCATCCATTACGATAAGCAATACCCTCCAAGCAAGCAATCTTTAATCCTTGTCGCTTCTCAATCACCTCCACAAAATTAGAGGCATCTGCAAGGCTATCATGGGTTCCAGTATCTAACCATGCGAAGCCACGACCAAGAACCAGGACCTTTAGTTCCCCATCTTTAAGGAACTCTTGGTTAACAGATGTTATTTCTAACTCACCTCGAGCAGAGGGTTTAATATGCTTAGCGATATCAACTACTTTGTTGGGATAGAAATAAAGTCCAACGACAGCATAGTTGCTCTTCGGTTCTATCGGTTTTTCCTCAATACTCAGACAGTTGCCTTGGCGGTCAAACTCAGCAACGCCATAACGCTCTGGATCTGATACCCAATATCCGAAGACCGATGCTTTGCTATTCTCTTCCGCTTCCTTTACAGCTTTCCGCAGAAGAGAAATAAATTCGTTTCCATAAAAAATATTGTCACCCAGCACTAAACAGACACAATCATCTCCGATGAACTTCTCGCCAATGATGAATGCCTGTGCTAAGCCATCGGGACTAGGTTGCTCAGCATATTCAAAATGAACACCATAGTCCGAACCATCGCCAAGGAGACGCTTGAATCCTGGCAGGTCGTATGGCGTAGAGATAATCAGTATATCTCTGATTCCTGCCAACATCAAAGCACTGATGGGGTAATAGACCATCGGCTTGTCATAGATAGGGAGTAACTGTTTGCTAACTCCCTTGGTAATAGGGTATAGTCTTGTGCCAGAGCCACCGGCAAGTACGATTCCTTTCATATCGTGGTTAGTTTTGATTAAGCGCAAATTCAAAAGCCGCCATTGCCCCACTTGCCATATGCCCAATGGTCGCATTGTTATCATAATATTCTTTTGCCTTTCGCCCCATTTCGATGTATCTTTCGGGATATTTACTTGCGTCAACCAAAATCAGTGACAATTCAGCGTCATTTTGATACAGGATTCCATTTTCATTGGGAGTTATATGATATATCTCACCTCCGGTGATTGCTGTTGTTTTAGTAACGAATGGAACACCATATCCCATACTCTTCGGACAAGACAGACCTCCCTGTGTTGGCGAAAGACATAATAAAGCCTTTGAGAAATGACGAGCTAACTCTTTCTCATCAAATACGGCCCCGTGTAAAATAACTTTTTGTTCAAGATGATTCTCTTTTATAAAACTTTCTACATTATTTCGTTCCTCACCGTCTCCAACAATATGGAGCTCATTATTGATGTTAGCCAAGTCTAAAGCGTCTTTATATGCTTGTAGCAGCAAATCAAGTCCTTTACCTTTATATAGGGTTCCAACAAACAGGAAATCCCGCTTATCTTCTGGCCTTAACACAATAGGAGCAACCGCAGTCGTGTTTGGCGCGACGAAGACTTTTCTCATGTCTAGATTAGTATGCTTCCAAAACTCTTTAGATTTCTCCATATAGAAGATTGTTGCATCACAATGTGATAAGACACTTTTGAATACAATATCTTCTAAAGTATGCTTCCTATCTGTAATATATGGGTGAGAATAACTGACCCTGAATCCTATACTCCAATTAGCGACCTTGTATTCCCTTGGAATGAAAGGCAACAGACAATAGTTCACAACATGTAGGTCAGGAATGATACAAACCAAATTGAATTGCTTAACATAACGAAGAAGTCCTTTTACTAATACCAATGAGCCTAAACGCTTAATCTCGAATGCCTTTTTATGAAAAAGGCATTCTTGTTTCGACTTGTCCTTTGTATAATAGCCCACTGTTAATTCATATTGCTGGGCAATTAAATTATATACTGGGACATTATAATCTGATAATTCGTATTGAAGAAGAAGTATTTTTTTCATTCAATGAATAACAGTTATCTTTTTATGAAATCGATGATTCTTGCTGCTCGCTGATTAATTGATAGTTTCTCCGCTGCTCTTAAAGAGCCATGTTTCAGAGCATCCCTTCTATTCTTATCGTCTCTCAAGTTCCGTATTGCTTTTGCGATTTCCGCAATGTTATTGGGATCAACCATGATACTATTTGTAGTGTTAAGCACATCCCAATTGAAAGGAAGGTTACTGCTTATTATGGGCAAACCGCAAGCCATCGCCTCTATGACTGCATTACAACACCCTTCTTGAAGGGTTGGCAGAACAAAAACATCAGAAGCATTCAAATACAATGGTATTGATTTGTGTGGCAACTTCCCTTTAAATAATATATTGTCGCACTTGGGCTCGGATGCTCCATCGCCAATGAATAACGAAAATACTGTTTTTTCATCATCCTTTGTCATCGCTATGGCCTTCGAGACACGTTCAACCCCTTTTCTTTCGTTGAACCATCCAACAAAAACGGCAATAAAAGCATCTAGAGGTAATCCGAGTACTCGTCTACATGTTTCCTTATCTAATAATTTGAAAAGGTTCGAGTCTATGGCATTAGGTATTACTCTGCATTTCTCTTCGGTAGCAAGAGTAAGTTTTATACTTTCTTCCTTATTCTTTGTTGATACACATACTACTCCCGATAGATAATCACAAAAAGCGCACTTCCTTTTGTTGTCTTTTCGAAACTCTATTTCACTCTCTCCGGTTGCCACATACAATGGAAGATTGTTTGCCTTAGCATATTCATAGCCCATAAAGGCGCTATCCCAGAAATGCCCATATACAACATCCGGCTTTTCGTTAAGCATCCTAAATCCTTTTTTATAGGCTAGTGTCTTAGCAATGTTCGTAAGGCTATTTCCACCTATTCTTAAATTTGAAACAGAAATATAATAAGGGCGATATACAGTAACCTTATTATTGCCAACCACATAATTGGTTATTTGTTTAGCAAATCTCTTATTATGCGTGAGACTATATGGTGCAATAACCTGTACAAAATTCCCTTGATTTGCCATTTCGTCTACCAATTGTTTTACAAATGGAAAAACGGAACGGTTATCATCAGGATAGTCAGGACTTATAATCAAAATTTTCATTTATTTTGTAGCAGCTTTATTTGGCAAGTTTATCCAACTACCGAACTTATAATCCCATAATTCCGGATGGAACGGTTCTATTCCACCATGATGACAGAAAGTCAACTCTCCAAAAAAGACTCGTCCATTACATTCATATAAATCAACACGAATATGGGGTATTCCTTTAGAGAGCTTAGATGAGACTTGTTTCATCTCTTCAAAACAGGACGGTCGGGGAATAATCTTGCCGGATGATGGATGAGATTGAACAAGATCTAAATGGTTAAAGTCCGAATCGAAGAAATCAAATTTGACATCCCCTGTGCCTCTCTCTGTTGCAATAAAAAGAGCTTTCACCTCTCCATCAAAACAGAAGAACTTATAGTCTGGCAAATCATTACTCTTATTCTCAATTAGTTGCTCTGCAAGGACGCGTTTGGGCACATTCTTGTATGGCCATTCCCTCAATGTACGATAAAGATCTATGCCAAGGCTCTTGTTGAGTTTCTCAATAGCCTTTTGACGATTAAAAGTGGCTTTGTTTTTACAGATAACGACTCCAGTATTTCCGCCGCCATGAGTGGTTTTTAATACGAAGCGTTCAGGAAGGACATCCCAATCAATGTCTTCTGGTCTATCCCATACACCTAACGTTGGGATGATATACTTGTCGCCAATAATACCAGCCACATATTCCTTCACAGCGTACTTGTCTACCATTGTCGTGTATTCCGGTTTACGATCATACAATTTTAGCCATTGCAACTTCTCATTGAACGTCTCCGGTTGCCCTAAATTCAGCTTCTTTCCCATTTTTAACCTATACATTATTCTTACGTATAGACTATCAGGTATCCACTGACCAAAATGCTGCATATAAGATATGACCGCATTTTGGGGGTGCCGCAAATACTCTTTTATTGGTGGCATGTTAATTATCTTATAAATGAAAGAATTTATGACTCCTTTTCAATTTGCTTCTTCACCCACTCATATTGTTCTCGAAGACCGTCTTCTAACTTCACCTTCGGTGCCCAGCCAAGAACCTCCTTGGCCTTGGTCCAGTCGGCACTACGAGCTTTGTCGCCTTCGGGTTTGGTGATATCATAGAATGGAGTAATATCCTTACCGGAGATCTTTACAATAGCCTCTGCAATCTCTCGAATAGAGGTGCACTCAGAGGGACCGATTTGAATCCAACCATGCCCCCAGCCCTTTTCAAGGGCGAGTGTCAAGGCTTCAACAATATCATTTACATGAATGAATGCTCGTCCTTGTTTCCCGCTCCCCCACACATTGAACTCTTCCTTTGGATAGTTGATGGCCTTACGAATCAAAGCTGGAATTACCTGGCTACGTTCACCAAAATCACAAGGTGAGCCATAAACGTTGTGGAATTGTAACGTACAACAAGGAATGCCTGTTTCTTTTTCCAGAAAACCTATTTCCAACTGCCCCATCAGTTTACTCCAACCGTATGCGCTTTCAGGCAAGGCAGGGAATAGTTCTTCTTCCTTTAAAGGAATCACATCCAATGTATTCTGTCGTGTCAGCGGATAACTGCAAGCTGTTCCAACATATATCAAACCTTTAATACGTTCCTTTCCGGCCTTACGTACAGAGTTAAACACATTTGTATTGATAAGGTTATTCAAGCGGAACAAGTCACCCTGGTTACTGAAAACATAGTCGATACCAGCCACGATATCTGCCAAGTGAACTACATACTCTACATTAAATACAATAGGATCTATTCCCTCGTCTTTCGACAAGTCCACATTGAAATAATGTGTATTCAAATCAATCACCGGCTTTCCTGTTTCTTCGTTCAGATACTCCAATTTTCCCCGCCATAGGTTATCAATGACAAATACCTCATGGCCTTCCTTTACCAAACGCTTTACAAGGTTACTGCCAATCATTCCGCAGCCACCAGTCACA
>JAEEGL011106626.1_pt1 | contig 17220 bp, 10 predicted proteins | sample 9134231 | NCBI WGS metagenome assembly JAEEGL01 (sample SAMN16246548, study PRJNA631951) | gut metagenome | biome: gut microbiome; feature: rumen; material: fiber-attached | host: Bos | place: Iran: Karaj | collected 2018-10
GAAACGAAGCCAGAGCCTGTGGCCAAGGAGCAGGACATCCCAAAGGATGTGTTGAAGATCCTTGCCATTTTCCCTGAAATGGAGTTCCTGTATGTGGGCAAGGGCGGCGGCATCTGGACCCAAGGCACGCCTGAGAGCATCAGAGGCAAGGCTGTCCTGTACAAGAATCCTTATTTCAAAAACAACAAAACTGAAAAATAATGGCATTAGGTGGAGTATTCATGACCGACAGCGACGGTAACATTGGGTACAATGTACCGAACAATACCGAACGCATTTGCGGTCTCTTGTTTGACATTTCCGGCCAACCTGGTTTTTGGGAAAGCGGTTATCCGGCTACGGTTGCCGACAACCTGAAAGACACGGTGGTCGAGTTTAATACCTTGCCGGATGCAGTTGATGCAGGTATCAAGCCGTTTGACGCGGACACTGATGCCACCAGCAACTTCCTGCATGGTATTCCCTACTACCATATCAAGCATTTCTTTGATGTTGCAGGAGGCAGCGGACGTTTGTTTGTGATGTTTGCTGATTGCAGCCAAAACTGGAATGCCTTGATTACGATGCAGAAGGCTGCTTTCGGTGTCATCAACCAATTTGGTGTGTGGACGGAACAGTATCTCTGGTCACACATCGACAACACTTCTCCTCTCTATGGAGTGCGACTGGTTGGTGAACTGAACTCAATTGCGGTCTCTCTTGCGAACGACTACAACGCCCCTGTTAGCGTTCTGCTGAACGCCAACTCTGCCAAGGTACTTGGTGCCACAAACACCACGACGGAGTACAGCTACACGAAGGTCGACGACCCGACTGGCAATCCTCATGAGCAAGGTTGGTATAAGTCGGATGGTAACGGCGGCTATGTGGAAGCCTCAGAGACCTCGGTTGCTTCTGAGACCGACTACTACATCCAAACGAGCGCGGAAACTTCGAACACTACGGTCTACGACACCGTGGACCTGACGAAGATTCCGACCTGCATCATCAGCAAGCGTTATGTCAGTGTCCTGCTTGGTCAGGGTATCGACAACGATGTGTCTGGAATGCAGTGCAAGTTGACCTCGAAGACACCTGTCGGCAATGTCGGAGCAGCTTTGGGTGTGCTCTCCATTGCTTCGGTGGCCGAGAGCATCGGTTGGGTTGAGAGATACGACGTGGTGAGCCAGTTCCCGGACATTGAAATGGGCTTTGGCGATTCCACGATCGACGCGACAACTGGCAAGCTGAACAACGCAATTTCCTATTCTTCGCTATCTACGGCGCAGATTGACACGCTTGAAGACAAGGGTTACATCTTCCTCTGCCGCTATGTCGGTTATGAGGGCCATGTGTTCTTCAGCAGTGACAGGACTTGCGATGACGGCGACTACAGAACCATTTCGCGTAACCGCACTATCAACAAGTCGCGCCGAGGTGTGCGTCGCGCCCTGCTGAAGTATGTGAACAGTCCTGTGAAGATTGACCCCGCAACTGGCCAACTTGCAGCCACACAGATAGCCATCTACCACAATACTGTGAAGGCCGTACTCAATGATATGGTCAACAACAGCGAGGTAAGTGGTATCGGTTCCATCAGCATCCCTGGCGACCAGAACATCTTGCAGACAGACATGCTGAAGATTTCGTACACCCTGGTTCCGATTGGTACGGCCAAGGAAATCAGAGTGACCGAAGGTTTTGTCCTGAAACAACAGTAAAAACGCAGAGCAATGGCACTTACTATCAACAATGTAACCTACAACTGGTCGATGATTCAGCTTGTCAGCCCCGGTCTTACTGGGAGCAGTGACCCGAACCCGACCATCCTTCAAGGCGTCAGTGCAATCAAGTACAATGTCAATCGCAAGGTGTCTAAGAACTACGGGTTGGGTGGCAACCTCACCAGCCGTGGTCTTGGCAACCGCGAATGCACTGCGTCGATCACGATGGACTACGCGACGCAGAAGCAACTGCGCAACGGCGCCCGTGGCCTCATTGAGATTGGAGAGTTCGACCTCATCGTCTCGTTTGCCAATCCGCAGATCAACGGTGTTGACGCCTTCGCTGGCGAAAGCATCCCTGCCGGAAACTGGGACACCGAGATTGTGACCTTGAAAGGTTGTTTCTTCAACGAGGACGGCCTTGAGAGTGAAACCGACGACGATGGCATCAAGAAGGAGTTCGACTTGAACCCGTTCGACATCGAAATCGGACAATAGTTTTTCACGATGTTTTGTCTTTTGACGGAAGGCGAGTCGCATTGGCGGTCTCGCCTGACCGTCGAAAGGCAGACAAGATTGAACATTTAACCCATTAAACAAACCAATAAAAGACAAGACAAATGGAAGACAACGAAAAAAACTTCATGAACCAGGAAATGACAGAGGCAGTGGCTCAAAGAGTCGCTGAAATCAAGAAGAACAACCCCAAGCTGCGTACCGTGTTTCCGCTTGCAGTGGAAGGCAACCCCGACTTCGATGAAAAAGAGGTCTACATCGGCTACTTCAAGCAGCCCGATTTCCCGACCTTCTCGAAGTATTTGTCGGCCTCTCAGCAAGACCAAGCCGTTGCGATGCGCACGTTGGCGAAAGACTGCTTCATCGAGGGCGACCGTGAACTCATCGACGACGACTCTCTGTTCCTGTTCGGACTGATGGGCCAGTTGAGCGAGATCATCAAGATGCGCCAAGGCAAGTTGGTAAATTTATCAAAGACCGGGAAGTAAGGAAGGATGACTACCTTCGCCAGAGGCTTATCCTCATACGCCATTACTTTCCCGGCGTTGATATGGGAACGCTTGATGACGAGCAGTTCGCCGAACTGTCTGGCGATGCCGAATGGATGCACTCACAGCAGATGATGCTGATGCAGGTCAATGCCATAGGTGCCGCCATCGGACAAGGAGGCAAGGGAAAATGACATTTACCCTACTTTTTTGAATTTGGTTTTGAGGTCCCCGCTGTGTCGAATGATGCAGCGGGATTTCTTTTTGCCTTGGATAGCAAACGGAAAGAGGCTTTGTACACTATTATTGAGAAAACGGGAACCAATGTTTGGCGAGCAGTATCAGGTAGATTATATAATTAACTTGCAGGACAATGCTTCTGCGGGGATAATGGCTTTTTCGCGGGCTGCGAGCAAATTGGCCAACGCGACAAAGAACTTCAAGCAGTTTGAGGAACGGTTCAGCAAAATGACTGCAACCTTCAACAAGCAGTTGGAGTTGAAGATTAGCACAAGTCAGGCGAGTCGTAAACTCAACAGGGTAATCAAGCAACTTGAGAGGATTGATGGTCTTGCGAAAGGAATCAATTTTGGTGTAGCAGGTGGCGTAAGTCAGATAGGTGGAGCGGCTAATAGGAGAAATACAGCAACTCCAGTGGCCGCGCCTGTGCCAAGACAGCCTCGTGTGAGCCAGCCACAAGGTCCGAGACCTCTGGTTGCACCGAGAGGAAGGCAACCGCTTGTTCCGAGGAACTTGGAATACCAAGTGCTTGGCCCGACTCGTCTGGGCAATGTTGCCATGCTCGACATGTTCAAGGGCATGGGCCTGATGTATGGTATTTCAGCCATTGGATCTGGCGTGCGCGATATCATCAGCCAGTCGACGGAGTATGAGAACATCATGCAGACGGCGAAGAACATCTTGAAGACCAATTACAAGGGTGGCAATTTCAATGTCAGTTTCAACGACATGGAGCGCATTGTTCGTGAGGTGGGTGTGGAAACCAAGTTCACTGCTCCAGAGGTAGCCGATGCCGTGAAGTTCCTTGCTATGGCAGGTCTTGACATCAACGCTATTACGAAGTCAATTCGACCCATTGCCGATATTGCATTGATAGGCGACACCGACTTGGGTCAGACAGCAGACGTGATGACTAACATCATGACTGCCTACGGTATCAAGCCAGACGACATGCGGAAGACTGCCGATGTGATGACGAGGACCTTCACCATGTCGAACACGACGCTGTTGGAGTTGGCTGAGTCGTTCAAGATGGCAGGCTCGATGCTGCATCTTGCCAATGTCCCGTTTGAGACTGCTGCCGCTGCATTTGGTGTGTTGGGCGATGCCGGTATCAAGGCTACTATGGCTGGTACTACGATGCGCACCATCATGAACAACCTGCGCAACCCGACGAAGAACCAACAGAAATACTGGGATATGCTTGGCATCCGTCGTTTTGATGAATACGGCAATCTCAGGGAAATCAACGAGATATTCGCTGACCTCAACAAACTTAACAGCAATGATGCAAGATCTGCCGAAGCAAAAAGACGCTATGACGAATTGCAGAAACAGTTTGCTCCGAGGTTTGAAGGATTGCAGGAAGGGAGTATTGAATATAATAAGGTGCTCGCCGAATACGACAAGGAGAGTGATGCCATCAGGAAACAGTTTGGTGGCGTTGATGTGTTCCGTCTTTTCCGTTTGACAGCGGCATCTGGTGCCGGTGTTCTGATTAACAGTGTGGAGAAATGGAATAGGATTATTGAGGAGAACTTCTTGTCGCAAGGTCTTTCAAATAGACTTGCTGAGGAAAAGAAGAACACGATAGCAGGAATGTGGGCACAGTTGAAGTCTGCGTTCCAAGAGGGCGGTTTGAAGGTGTTTGAGGAGAACGACAGCAGGGTTCGTGGCTATCTTCAAAAGGGTATATCTTGGTTGAAGACCGACCAGTTTACGGATATGCTCAGAAGCGTGATTGATTTGGTGGCTGATTTGGGTGAAATGCTATTGAAGTTCACGAAAAGAGTTGTTGAGTTATATGAAAAGTTCAAGCCCGCTGTCAATCTGTTCCTTAAATTCCAACTTGTGATGAAAGGCATACAGGTGGTGTTGGGGTCGATGAAGATGGTGTGGAACGCCTTGCTATATGCTGGTTCTCCATTCTTTACTGCATTTACGAGTAGTCCAATGGCTCAAAGAAGATGGCCTGGTCTTTTCGGCTTCTCTAATGCGTATGCGGCAGCTGCTGCAAATGCACAAAACGGAGGTGCAGGAGTTGGCGCAGGTTCTGCGATTGCAGGGATGAATCCGATGTTGGCATGGTGGGCTGTTGGAAGGAAGGGGAAAGGTATGCCAATGGAACCTGTTACTATTCCGCAGCAAAACCTCGCTCCATATACACAACCAAACATGCCGTTGAATCCTGCGCAGATGACCTTGCTTGGCCCTGTTATGTCGCGGCAATCAAATGCTAATTACAAAAGGCAACTTGCAGCTTATAACAAGCGAATCGCAAGAGCCAACCAAATGCAGAGGAATGCGGGATGGGCGAGCATCGGCGGAGCAATGGCCGGTGCATATCTTGGGAGCGCAATAGCTCCTGAGTCGGAATGGGGAGCGACCATTGGCGGTGCAGTAGGGTCTCTTGGCAGCATGGCGTTGGCGGCTGCGGTTCCAGGAGCAGGATGGATTGCGGCTGCGGTCATGGCAGCTACGGCTGTAACTGCCTATTTCATCAAACAAGCGAGAGCAGCCAGGGAAGCCAAAGATGCTGCTGATGCCTATTATGAGAGCATGAACAGGCTGAATGTGGAGCAATGGAGAATCGGCAATGAGAAAGACTATTTCTCTTCAATGCTATCCATCAGATCTAACAATCTACTGACAGAGCAAGAGCGTCTAAAGGGTAGTATAACCCTATGGAACAAGTATTATGCTGCCATGAAAGGAGAGGACGAGGAATTTGACAGAGACAGGAAGGGCGGAATGGTTGCTCTTAGTCCAAGGGCAAAGGAACTGTATGAAGGTATGACAGGAGAGAAAGGAGGTTCGTACAGGAATGAGTTGAGATCGCGTCTGACAGCGGAAGGTAAGATGCAGGAAGCGGAGCAAATGATTCAGGAAATGTTCTCGGACCAGCTCAGTCAAATTGACTTGAAATGGTATGAACTTCTTGGTATTGGAAGTGGTGCGGAATATCATGACAATCTGTACAAGTCGCTGAACAGTGATGCTGGCCTTTACTTTATTGGGAATGTACTTGACAAAAACAACGACTTTTTGTCTGGCGAAGGACCTGTTGCCAAATGGCTTGCCAGTGCATACTCTGGATTGGGAGCGCCGGAAGACATTGAAACATCCATACAGGATTTTGCAACGAAATTCCTTATGCCAGCAGGGGAATTCAAGACATTCAGAGAACAAGATGAGACAAAACTTGAGGACATTGCAGAAATGAGTCCTGCCGAATGGCTTCAGTTCCCGACCTACTACGCTTTGATGAAGCCGATGCTCCAAAAGAGGATAGAGGATTTTGTTGCCAACGCCCAAAGAATGCTTTCGGGTGACGAGGCAGAAGCACAGAGAGCAGTTCAGGGCTTCTACATGCAGCATCAAATCTTCCCATATCTTGGTGAAGGCTACGACAATTTCCTTTCTCCAGAATTTGCGGAAAAGTTCTCTGATTTAGCGAACATTCCAGGAAAGAATGAACTTGACAAGAGAGCAAAGCAAAGGTTTGCATTTGAGCAATTAGTCAAACTATTTGAGGACGAGAATATTTCAGACATACAGAAGAAATATCTCCTTCCCATGCTCAACAGAACCTATTGGGAAAACACGCTTGGTGTAGACCTTTCTGGCATAGAGGGCGGTTTCGTCATGCCGACCAGCAATGAGCCGAAACCATACGGTGACATGTTCAATTGGGATGCAAACAGGGGGGTGTACACTTACGAAGACGGAGAAAACACGTTGTGGTCGCTTCCAGGGGTTAAGAACTTCATGCCAGGAAGATCCGTTGGGAATGTCACTCCTTGGTCGCTTCCTTCTTTCAATGACATGTTTGATTGGGATGCAATCAGAAACACATGGATGTACAAGACAGGAGGGCAAAACACCGAGCAGTCTCAGTACAGTTATATGCCATTCTATCAATACAATCCATACACCGGAACAGGAGAAAACATATTCCCTCAACCGGCTCTTCCTTCGACCCGTGCTGTGAATGAGGCTTTGGCACTTGCAGAAAGCGGCATCAAGGTACAGCCCAATGTGACGAAGAACAATACCTACACATTCACATTCCAAATCGAGAACCTTCGTACCGACATGGATGAAGACCAGCTATCGCAGTTTATAGACGAGCGATTCATCCCATCGGTGATTGACAAACTTGACCATTCATTTGAAGGGTCGTTGTCGGCATAAAAGAGAAGAAAGGAAAACAACATGAGCCAACTTACAGACGAACTCAGCAACTTTTACGGCACTAACGAAAACGCATGGAAGAATGTGCAGTGGCATTTCGCGTCACAAGCCGCATACCTGCTCACGCGGGCAACGGTGAAAGACTTGGTGTATGATGTGAAAAACACCGAATTGCCTTCTGCGAGCCAGAGCGCATTGATTCTTACCTCAAAGCGCATTGCATGGGCACAGGCAGAGTTGCTTTCGGTGCAGAATATGTTCAGTGCGGCACAGCGAGCAAAGGAAATAAAGCTGCTGAAGAAGAAAAAAGAGGAAAGGGAGAAGCGAATCTCAATCATAGAGAAGAAGCAGTTGAAAAGGGACAAGTTGCTTGGCGAAATAGTGATGAATGCAAGAGGTAGCAAGTTCTACGCTAAGGATGGACTTGGCAGAAAAGTCACCGAATCGCTGATTATCTATTACGAGGGCGAGGAGGAATTCAAAGTGACCACTCATGTTGTCAATGCCGACGGTACGGAGGAGGACAAGGACATGTACACTACAAAGATAGTCGCGGTTGCCGACTTGTCGCCGAGGATTTCGTTACAGTCAGGAAAGAACCTTATAATGACAACGGTTCAAGGACGCGACTATTCTCGCAAGGAGCTGGTGTCTGGTGGCGACCTTAATTTCAGCGTGAGTGGTGTAATTGTTTCCCCAATCCTTGACGATTATCCAACGAACGATGTGAGGAAGTTCATCAACATCATGGAATACGGCGGCATCGTACAGGTGAACAACATGATTTTCGACCAGTACAATGTAGACCGCATATTGATTAAGGACTGGCGCCTCGATGCCCAGGAGTGCAAGAACATACAGCCCTATTCATTTACCTGTGTTGCTGTGGAGCCTGATACCGATGTCGTAGTTGAGTCGGACACCATAGATCTCATTAACTACCAGATAGGTGAGAGCGGTGTCGACGGCGTTGTAAGTGTTATGCTGAACAAGAAATGGGCAAACAGGGCGGCAGGATTCGACTTCAGTCTGGCCGACATACTCGGACAAATCATATAAGCCATGAAATCAGTACCAGGACAACCAAGTTTTAAGATTCTCATCTGCATGATCAGGGTATGGGACGCTGATACAAACGATTTGATGAGCATTCCAGACGAATGTGATATGCTGACGGAGGTTAAGGGTGTGGAGATATCGGAATCGTACAGCGAAGTGGTTGATACGGCGGTGTTGAGGCTGCCCAAAGGCTCTGTGATTCGCAAGACCGTTCACAGCATCAATGCCGAGGAAGAGACGGGCAAACTGAGCGTTTCGGTTGATGATGCCGGTGTCGTGGAAGAAATCAGGTCAGAGGCGAGACGGGCCAAAGTGACGGACTTCTCTGTCGGCAGGCGCATCAAGATACAACTTGGCTACACGACAGACCCGAAGGTTGCTGCTATGGCCAAGGTGGTTAGGGGAAAGAAGAGTGTCTATACTGACCACGAAATGCGCCGTGAGTATGAAAAGTCAATGAACTATTCCTTTGACGGTTATATCACCAAGTGTGGCATGGAAGAACCGATAGAAGTGCGTTGCGAGGACCTTGGACACATGCTGAAGAAGGTGATGTGCCCACGCATCGGAGCGACAACCGGTCTTACAGTGAACGATTTCCTCGAAAAAGGAGGAAAGTTTGATTTGCTTGACGGAACTGGATTGACACTCTATCCGAATACGGCACAGGCGAAGATGAAGATGGGTAAGTTCAGCCCGGACAAAAATATGACGGTGTACGAGTTGCTTGTTTCATGGAGGAAAAAGAAGTTGCATCCGTTCGTTGTTGTCGATGGCTCCACGCCTTATCTCGCCGTTGGCAAGGCTTATTTTTCCAATGCGAAGAATGATTCTGTGGTGAAGATACTTGAGGGAATGCGTGAGGTTGTTGACATCGACTTCGGCTACCATGTCGCGAACAACGGACTGACACTATCGCGTGTGGATCCGCTGTGCCTTGCTGTCAGGGCAAAAGGAACAAACTCGGCAGGAAAGGAACTTCACCTTGTAGTGATGCTGAATCCTGAATACGGCTCCAACGCCGCAGCGGAAAAATACAGGGTCATCAACGAGACGGAGTTGAGCAAGAAAGGCAAGAAAGCCGGGAAGGGTGTGGCGAAAGTGGACCTGAAGAAATACACCGTAGTGGATTATCGGTCGGAGGATCAGGTCACAAAAGATTCATTGAAGAAAGAAGCCATAGAGTATTTCGAGGACTATAACCTGAACGGCATGGACGGCACACTTACCTTGTTTGGCGACCTTGCCATCAATACAGGGCAGCAGATTCATTTGAAGGATGACAGGCAGTCTGTGAAGAACGGAGTGTATGTCACAGGAGAAGTCGTGACCAAATTTGGTACGGACGGTTACAGGCAGACCGTGAAACTGCCTTATTGCATAGCACTTGACAGCGAGAATGAATAACGATAAGGACACAAACAAGAAAAGTTCACCTGGCGTTGGCGGTAGCACACGATTGGCCGATGCCATCAGAAGGATTGCACTTCATGGCGTTGCCGACCCCGAAAGCTGTACTGTGTTTGGCGCACGGCGTGTTGCTGGCTATGTGGCCAAGGTCAACGACAACAAGACGGTGGACGTGCAGGAATACCTCGATGTTGAGGAAAACTCAAAAGGTGTGCAGGAAGGCTACCATGAGGGTGTTTGGTTGAGTGCCTTGGAGTCGAACCCCAATGGCTATCTCATCGTACCGAAGCTGTATTCAGAAGTGGTTATAGCCAAGGATCCTGTCACGCTTACCGAGTTTGTGGTCATGTATTCCCATGTCGATATCATCCAACTTGAATCGAGCGATACTGTCACCGTTGGCGTGGTGGAGAGGGAGGAACTGAACCTGAACGATGACAACTCGCCAGATGTGGATGAGTTGGAGGCCACTGGTCTTTCGGGGAAGACCACTTACACCAAGGACGAGGTGAAGACCGAGGTGATTGACGAGGACGGCAGCAAGACCACGACCATTGACATGAAGTCTGATTCTCTTGACTTCTCCGTGAGCGATGGCGATGATGCGAAGATGCACATGGACAAGTCGGAAATCGTGTTGGAACGCGGAAAGTCGAAGACGACATTGAAGGACGGTGAGAATACGATGGAGAACGGCAACGAGAAGGTGAAAGTGACCAACTCAGTGGTCTATCTCGGTAATGATTCAGGGACCAGTCATGCCGTGCTTGGCGAGGAACTGGCGGATATTCTCATGGATTTTCTCGGTTATTGTTCCCAAATCAAGACAACGACCAAACTTGGCCCTCAGCCTCCGTTGAACTTGGCGTCGTTTATTGCACTCAAGGCAAAGATAACGGCATACAAGAGTGCTTGCAGCAATTTCCTAACCCGTAAAGTGGAGATACAAAAGTAATGGCACTACCAGTATTAAATCCAGGCATCGCGAATCTTAGTCCAGATTCGGCTATATACAACCTTTACACGAGGTACTACAACAACATGGTCTCTGCCAATGATGTCGATACCCCGAACTTGGATCCTCTACCTGCTGAAATAGAAGCCAATGGCGATCTTACGCAGGCATACTATGCGAGGGTTGAGACCGCGATGGCCGACTATAATGAGATTCTGATGAAGAATGCCGCCTACAACTCTGCCGTGGCCGTGTTCTCGTCACTTGGTGGCGGAGGTGGTGGCGGAGGTGGCGGCGGCAGCACCAGTGGATTTGTCGCCCGTGCCGGAGACAGTATGCTTGGGTTGCTTCAGGCGAAATATGGTTTCGAGGCTGGCTACAACAACACGAAGATTTTCGACACGACCATCGTTGACAATGCAAATATTGCGCATGTGTTTGGCCAACTCATTGTAGACAACAAGATAACGGTGGGCAATGAAGGCATCTACTTCGGCGCAGCACAGACACTTTACAACGACACTACCAACAACAAGATAGTCCTTGCTGGCACCAACCTGAAACTTGACGGGGCCGTTGAAAGCACTGGTGATATAACGGTTGGTCATGTTGTGATAGGTTCCAGTTCCATCACTAACAACGGCAATGTGTACTACCATGCCGGGAACGCCAACAACCAGAATGTTGACTGGACTGCGGATGACATGGAAGTGTTTGGCGACCTTACCGTTCACGGGAACCAGTCGTTCGGTGGCATGTTGAGCGCGTTGAACGGCTTCGAGTTGGGCGCCGACAACACCGTCATGCTTTGCTCCGTAGTGCAGTTGGACGACCTTGAGGAACAAGTCGTTGATAAATGGCTGAGCCTCAAGTCAAGGCTGGTGTTGGATAACGGGATAGGACTGTACTATAACGGTCATCCCATAGTGAAAGGCTACCGCGATGCAAACGACAACAACGACTACCGTGTTGATTTCGGCGCACCAGGCATGAAAATGTATCTCGGTGCCTCTGATGGCAATTTGCTGACGAGCAGGGTTATTCTTGCTTCCGACATCTACAATTATGCCAACACCTTCCGTATCATATCGCGATTTGGCGACGGCAATTTCCCAAATTCATTGAGCGCCGGTTGTGCCACTTCAGGACCTACCGTGTTGCAGACCTATTTCGCTTCGCAGTCGGATTGCGGTGTGGTATTCCAAAAACTCATCCGCTTGAACAGTGTGAACGGCCCTGTCATATCCATAGGCACGAGCGAGTATGAGGCTAAAATAGACCTGCCATACCAGCATGTGGTGAACAATCAGAATGCGGTATCAAGGCTTCCGCTTGTGCTATCATTTGACGAGACGACATCGCTTTTCCGGGATTTGTCGAAGGAATGGTCGGCCACTATGGTAATTGGATTGGACGATGCCAATGCAGAGTTTTTCCGCTTTGCTAAGCCTGTTGAGGCAGGATTTTTTTCGATAAACAGCGAGCAGTACAAAACCAAACTGGGTGAAAATGTCCTATTCTTTGACGACGGAGTTTTCCTTGAAGGCATCGTTGGAGGCATCTACCATTCGGGCAATTCGACTTTTTCAGGGAGCCTGAGTTCTCCGACTTTCGCGAGCGGTTTTGCAGGGTATGGATGGGCTATCTTGAACGATCCGCTGTTTGGCGGTTATGAAGCCACGTTTGATTCGCTCGTCGTGAGGAAGAAGATGCGGGTCTATGAGTTGGAGGTGCAGAAGATTTCGGCCACCAACGGTTCATTGTGGGTCAGCGATGCTTGTTCGGGCGATTCCGTGACGGAAATCGTTTGATATGGCAGTTTTCAATTATCGAAAATTCAAGGTTCTGCTTGACGCAGATTCAAAGAAGACGCAAGGGTTGAGGACAGGCGACATTGTTAGGCGCCAGTATTTCGACGGCCAGAATGTCATCTATTCGCTGATGTGCGTCCTTGACTACGGCGTTGAGGAAACCGTTGATCCAGAGACTGAAGAAACGATACGCAGGTCCTATTTCATCGGGGCGTTACTTGAGGGCGATGCTCCCAATACGGACCAGATACTTGATTTCGTCAGGGTAACGAGCCTTTTCGACACCGACAGAAGCGGTGCTTTGTACCTTACGGCTTCCGATTCCCACTCACCATACATGGATGTCATCGACGGCATAGGCATGAACATGAGCCTTTGCTGGCCGAGGAGTATTGCAGGCGCTGAGAACATAGATTCAGCTACACAGTATGTTGTTGTCGGCGGCGACTTGGTTACGGCAGAATATATCCGGTTACAGAATGACAGCAGCCGAATACTTCATTTGACGAGGAACAATGAAGTTGGCTCGGATGCCATCGGAATAGAGCAGGAGTTTTACAAGTATGTGGCAAACCCGCAGCGCGTGATTGTCTCGTACAAGATTAAGGGCAGCTCCGCTTTCACGGCACACGCTTCGTTGCTATATTCCAACGAACTGAACACAGATGGCACGGTGAATGTCGATGTCACTACGGACTGGACCTATCAGATGCACGCCATAACTGTGGATTATAGCGGCAGGCACATCCGCAAGTTGAAACTGGTCATAGACGATTTCGCAAACGGCGAGGAGGTCTGGATTTCCGATTTCAACATCATCTTGCAGTCGAGCCTGTCGTCATTTGCCGATGCAAGCAAAGTCCGTGTTGGTAGGCTTGATGGTGTGAGCGACGAGGTGTTCGGGCAGCTTGAAGGCTATGGTTCCTATTTGCAGAAGCTCTACGCCTCTGGCTCGGCGCATATATCCGGCACATTGACCGCAGGCGATGAGAATGGTTTTGCGGCCACTTTCTATGCTGGTAAGATACACCGCAATGCCTTCGTCAATTCCATTGATGTCAACTGGATTGACACGGTTAGCATAAACAATGCCGCCGTCAATCCAACAGGAGTTGGCAAGGTTTACAGCCTGTCGAGCGAGAAGACGATGATGGCACAGACCCGTCCTTGGATGATGGAACGAATTGGTGTCAAGTACACTTTTTCGTTCTGGGGCTTCGCGATGCAGCAGTGCCAGGTTGCCGTAATCCAGAACGGGCATACTGTTGGTGTTATAGACATCCCGTATTCTGACACCCATGCTTGGCATAGGTATAAGGTCACATTCGAGATCATGCCTCCAAACGGAAGCGCTGATGCGTGCATCATTGCGATTTCACCGACATTCGGGAGTCCGCAAATAGACGGTATTAACGGTGAGGAACAACCTCTGCAAGACCAGAACATATTCCTTTTTTCGGCGCCCCAACTTGAGAAAGGGCAGGAGGCGACACAATACCAGCCCACAGACAGCATACTTAACCAAACCGAAGACTATGGCGCATGGTTTTCGAGAGGCGGCATAGGCGGAACCATACAGAACCCGCTGCTGAAATTGAACTATGATGGCAACGGAAGCATTGGAGCGAGAAACAATTCTTTTGTAATCAGGAATGACGGCAGCGGCCATTTGGCCAATGCCAACATCAGCTGGGATGCCGAAGGTAATGTGACTTTCGGCGAAGGTGTGGTCATCACATGGGACAACCTTGGTGCCAACATCCAAAGCAACCTTTACAATAAGTCGATCCACATCATCGGTGGGGACACCTTCATGCTTGTCGGCGACTTGTCGGGCAATACCAGTTTTTCTCCTTCTGCCATTTTGTTGACCATCACGGAAACCAATCTGACTTCCACATCGAGTCAGCGTGCATGGTATTATCAGTTGGGTATGCAGTGGGTGCAGATTGAGGACGCGAATGGCCTGTCGCTTGAAGTGTCGCCTACTGCAAGTTATTGGGGCGATGCAAATGTGCTGACCATAAAGGCCGAGGTGACGATAGAGGATGCGGTGTTTGCCGACACCATCACCTTGCGCAAGGAGTATCTGACTGGTTATTCCGTTGAGATTGTCTCGTCGCAGGGCGAGACATTCATGAACGGCCAGTGCCAGACGGTGCTTACTGCCAATGTGTACTATCAGGGCCTTTTGGTGGACCCGGAGTTTGTTGCCGAGAACTTTGTGTTCTTCTGGCGCAAATACACCCTTCCAGACAATACCAACGAGGTTTCGGGATGGTGGCAAGCCATCTACGACGACCAGAACAATCTTATCCAACCTTTTATCGACAGGACTGCGCAAAGCATATCACTGAATTGCCCGATACAGGGCAGCGACATGTACACCTGCGAGTTGCAGACCGGTGCTGGCTTCACATTCACATTCCCTGTTGTCTTATAAAACCCTAAAGCTATGGCATTGACATTTGGAAACAAGATAGAAAACAACGGCGAGACTGCGCAAGGCAGGTTGACGGCAGCTGAGTTCAACACCCTCGTGGATGCCGTGAACCAGAACGAGTCAGACATCAACCGCATAGGGCAGAACTATACGATGACTTCTGGACTGTCATTGGAATATGACAATATTCAGAGGGTTATCGTATTGAGCTACACGAAATCAGGCGTGACAACCACATTGGCCACAGTCAATGCTGATAATTTTGTTATAGGCGGTTCGCTGACATCAGCAAGCTATGAGACCGAGGATGGGGAAGGCAACTCCGGTGAGTTCCTGAAGCTGGAGTTTTCAACGGAGCAGACTGTTTACATCAACCTTACACCTATCGTTGGTGCCGCACTGACCCTTATCAATTCAAGGCTGTCGGCCTTGGAGGGCACCAATGTCTTCCTGACAGAGGCGCAATACGAGGCTCTTTTGGAGAAAGACCCTGACAAACTCTACTTCACATCCGAGGGAGAAGAAGGCGGTGAAAGCGGTGGAGAAAGTGGTGGTGAAGGAGGAGAAGGAGGAGAAAGTGGCGAAGGTGGCGAAGGTGGCGAAAACGGAAACGGGGAGGGCGAGTAATGCTTTACAAAAACGGCAAGGAAATAACGGGTGTACACCACGGGCAAATCGCAATTACAGCCATATACAAAGGCGCAATGCTGGTGTGGCAGGCTGTAAGGTCATGCTTCGGCAGCGGTCGATGGATAGGGTCGAAACCTTGGATTGGGGCAGAGCGATGGAAAGGTACACCATAGGACAAACAAAATAAACGATAATATGGCAAAGAAGACAAAACAAGATGCGGTTCCATTTGACATCATAAATGGAAATTTTGACGATCACGACGGCTATGACATCGAAGTGTCGTTGCAGGGGAAGCTCCAGGAACATGAAAATTCCATCGGACAAAAGATGTCTGGCATTAGAGTGAACGGCACGGTGGTGCAAAAAGACGGCAATGGCATCGCCGACATCAATGTGCCGACGGTTGACCAATCGCTCAACACGGAGAGCACCAACCCTGTCCAAAATGCGGCTGTTGCGGCGAATATCAATGCCTTGAACGCAAAGGCGGTCCAAAACATGAGGACTGAACCTCATCCGAGCGACCCGGACAGTCTCATGCTGATTATTGAAAACCCAAACGGTGACGAAGTGGCTTCCTGTGCCATTCCAAAAGCCAGCGAGGGAGGCGACCAGACCTATGCCCGTGTGACTATTAGCCTATCGTCACAGCGTATCAAACGCGGAGATTCTGTTGTGCTGACTTGGAAATACAACCATTATAACGGCGACGGAACACCGACCGGAAGACAAGCCCAGACCATCACCATACGCGCCGTGAATGGAACAACGGAAACCTACAGGGAGGAACTTAGCAATGTGGATGACAACACGCAAAGGCAGGTTGTCCTTGGAAGCGATGTTCTCACTGCGGGAACCGTGGGCATCTATGTGACGGCTTCCGTGATGCTTGATGACGGTACTGAACAGAGAGCGCAAGGCTATAAGGCTGTGAATGTGGTTACGATAGACCTTACGTCATCAGCGGACCCGGCAGGTATGCTCGCTGTTTCAGACGGATACACCGATGGCCAGATTGACATCCCTTTCACTCTTACAGGTCCGAGAGGGTCGGTAGTGACCATGTTCCTTGACGGAGAGCAGTTTGACACGAGGACGATCAATACGAGTTCAACTACGCTTGGTCACTTCTATATTGCCGCTTCCGAATTGGAGGCAGGTAGGCACAATGTTCAAATGGTGGCGGAAAGCGACGGCTTGTTGAGCAATGTGATTTGGGTTGACATACTGAAAGCAGGTGGCACAAACCCGTATGTCGGCATGAAACTTACGCTTGCGGCCAGTGACATAGAGGACATGCCATTGGGTTACGATAATGGAGCGGAGGATGATATACCGATAACCGTTGGCCAGTTCACGGACTTGAACATTTCCTTTGGCGCGTGGAACCAGTCAAGCGTAACATCAACCGTAGTGGTTGCCGTTGACGGTGAGCCGGTGCAGACTTTGGAAGTCGGTAGGTCGCAGGAAACCTTGACACAACGGTTTGATGAATACGGGCCGCATACACTAACGCTTACCAATGGCACGGAAACGAGAACAATAGCGGTGAATGTGTCTCAGGCTGTTGGTATTGACGAGCAAGAGACAGACGACTATTTTATCAAACTGTCTGCGTCCGGGCGATCGAACAGCGAAGCCAATCCAGCAGACTGGGGAGGCATCACCACCTTTGAAAATGTGGATTGGAAGACTTCTGGATGGGTGAAACGCGGTGGCATAGACACTCTTTACCTAACCAACAAGGCGAAGGCAACGATTGACTTCA
>JAEEGL011366190.1_pt1 | contig 17220 bp, 18 predicted proteins | sample 9134231 | NCBI WGS metagenome assembly JAEEGL01 (sample SAMN16246548, study PRJNA631951) | gut metagenome | biome: gut microbiome; feature: rumen; material: fiber-attached | host: Bos | place: Iran: Karaj | collected 2018-10
ATCAGCAGCGGCAGCCAGAGCGGAAAACCGAGTATGATCAGCGCGATCTCCCAGCCTTTGAGACGCCGTTTCGGCTTTATCTTCTCCGCTACTATTTTCGTAAGCGGCGTTTCGGACAGAACGATATCCTCAACGCTGCCCGAAGCCGCCACGGCTTCCTCCTCCGTCGCGCCCTCTTCGATCCTGTCGTCGATCATTTCGGAGTAAAAAGCGACGCGTTCGTCCGCGTCCTGCTCCGGCAGATGCGACAAGCCTTTTCTCAATTCATTCAAAAACTCTTCTTTATTCATTTTGATCCTCCCTGACTACGAAATTGTAGATCGATACGACTTCTTTCCATTCTTCTTTGAATTCTTCGATACGGCGCAGACCTTCGGCGGTTATGCGATAGTATTTTCGCAGTCTGCCGTCGTGTTCGGCGGTCCTTACCGTGAGCATCGAGGCGGTATCGAGCCGTTTCAGAATGGTATACAGAGTCGATTCTGACAACTCTATATACGGCTTCATATCCTTTATGATTTTGTAGCCGTAAGAATCTTCGCTTTTTATTGCGGAAAGGACGCACACGTCGAGCAGTCCCCGCTTGAGCTGTATATCCATACAATACCTCCCTTCGTGTAATACATCATATCACGAAGTATTCGTTTTGTCAAGGGGTAAACCGGAATTTTTTTCTTTTTCCGCAAATTTGCTTGATTTTTCAGCCGCCGTATGATAAAATCAAATTAACGTTATCGCGGAGGTCGTTATAATTGAAAAGAATCGTTTGTTTTATACTCGTTCTCATGACCGTTTTGTCTCTTGCCGCCTGCAGCGGGGTTGAAGCTCCGTCGACGGAACAGCCGACCGCGCCGGCTGCCGAAACGAACGCAGTCACGGAGAATACGGAAACCGGGGCGGTGACCGAACCTTTCACCGACGAGGAACCGGTCTTTTATCAACCGAAAGAAAAAGAGCAGACAGATCCCGACGGTTACGATTTTTCAAATACCGACTGGACCGGTACCGTCGCTTATTCGAACGCCGGCAAAAACTCCGTGCAGGGCGCGTATACCGACGCGGCGCGCAAAGGCTTCACCGTGTCAAACCGGAACATGTCGATGACGTACGATATTCTGGCAAGCGAAAAAATGCTTGTCAGATCGTTCGACAGCAAGACCGGCGTGCCGTATTTTCAGCACAGTATGGACGCGTTCATCGAGACCGAAGACGGGACGACGTATCTTGCATCCGAATCGATACTCAGCGGAAGGATCAACGTACACCGCCTGGGTTATTACTATTACGACGTCAGCGAACGCGATCAGACTTTCATCGCCGCTGACGCTCGCAAGCCTATCGAGGAAGGCGAACGGTATCTCGACGTGCTCGAACAGTTCGGCGGCTCCGTAAAAGGCAGCGGCGTCAAGGAGATCGAATACAAAGACGGCGTGCTGTCGTTCATGATAACGGCTATAAACGATCCTTATATCATATTCTCAGGTCTTCAGTTCGAGCCCGACGAATACGACGCTGTGCAGATAACGCTCAAAAGCGACTATTCCGATGTGGCGCATATGTTTTTGAAACCCAAGGGCAGAACGTACGGGCCTGATCAGCAGCTCACGTTCAGATATGACCCGGGAGAATGGACGACCGTCGTACTGCCGTTTCGCGCGATGAACGATTTTTCTTCGAAGACGATGACCGATCTCAGATACAGCCCGATCACCGCCGTGAGAAAAGACGTAATTCAGATCAAAGAAGTCAAGCTCGTAAAGCGCGGCGAAGCGACTCTGCCGTTCCGTCTCGAGAGGGTATTCCACACATACCCCGACAAAATGCACGAATCGACGCGTATAATCGCGCAAAGCGATATAAAGAGCATCAAAGGCTATACCGGAACGGTCATAAGAATACCGGCCGACACGGTCAGGGCGGCGGTATATAAAAACGACAAAGGCGAATCGAGATCGCTTGACGGCTTCGACTTTCACAATATGGAATACGTAGGTTTCGACATATACGGCGCGGGGATTTTCGGCATAATAATGCCGACCGGCAACGAATATATCGTCGGCACGCTGACGGTAACGCTCGAAGACGGCTGTTACGTGATCAAAAGAAGCCTCCTTCTTGACGATACGTATTCGTCGGGCGAGTCTTCTGCGGTATATCACCGCATCTATACGTCGGAGTCGCATCAGTTCAACGATCTTCGCAGGCAGGCGTATATTGAGAGAAATCCGCTCAAAGACCTGCAGGTAACAGACAAACAGTACGGCGCGAGATATCTCGGCTACGACAAACAGCGCGGCTGTTACAGATTCAATATGTCGGGTTCGGGCTTCGTTGACGCGTATTACGAACATCCCGACGAGCATAAAAACATCGTCGCCGTTATAGGCGGCGACGGCGTGACCGACAGAGAGATATATATAAACGCGTATACGCAATCCGGCGCGCTCGAATCGGCGGTACTGCTCGATCAGAACGACAGACTTCTGCCCGTACCGGTACAGGTATCGAAAAACTTCGGCGGCGAATATGAGGAGAGAAATCTCGGCTACGACCCGAGCGACGCCGGTTACGGCGAGGCGATATTCCCGCTGTCCGTCAAAGCTGATCAGAGTATGAAACTTAAGGTGATACATCTGTATCAGAACTGGGGCCATTTCCCGTTAAAACAGCTTTCGTCCGTAAGCTTCATAAATCCTTACTACCACCTGTCGGTCGGCGTGACCGAGACGAACTGTATCGCGCCGTACTACGTTTACGGTAAGGACGCGTGGACTCTGCCCGATTTCAGATCGAACTCCGCTCCGCTCTGGGCGTCTCAGCCTCAGCACACCTCCGGCGGCAGACTGTACTTTTTGCAGTATGAAGACAATGACGGCAATTCGTACATGAGCGAATCGGTATCTGCGAAGATAGATTCCGCAGGCCCCGTTTACGCCGATATAAACATGGAATATATCTCGGACGACAGCAGGATCAAAGCCGAATACAGGCATCTCGAGCTGCCGCAGGCAGACGAGAACAGAACGTACTATCAGATAAAGCTTACCGTACTCGAAGATATCTCGTTCAAGGATTTCAAAAACGATTTCTCGTTTTTCAGCTGCGACGGCAGATTCCCGAAATACGCGAAGCTCGGGTATCTCGATGAAAACGGCGAAATGGTAATAACCGATACGAATACGAAAAAAGCCGTAAACAATATCAGACTCGGCAAAGAATACCCGTATTTTGACGTATTCAAGCCGAACGGCGAAGACTGCATCAACCTCGCCGCGATCATAAAGTCGAGCGATATCACGGTAGGCGGAGCGAAATTCGACGGCAGTTTCGTACTCTGCGACAGTTTCTACGGCGATCTGAACCATCTGAAGCTCTCGCTCGATCTCGGAGCGGTCACGCTCAGGAAAGGCGACGTCATATCGGTAGATATGATACTTCTGCCGTGGGGTTATTCGAATTCCGATAACGACGACAACGTAAGAGCCGTAAGAGAAGATTCCTGCGTTGACCCGTATAAACTGAGCATAACAAAAGGAACGGTGATCGCAGACGCATACGTGCCGAAGCTCAGAGCCGAAAACGGAAAAGCCGAATTCACCCTCTCCGGCGGAGCCGGTAACGCGGTCGTCAGAGTTTACGGTTTTGAAAAGTCCGTTCTGCCCGAAATAAAGCTCGTCAAAGACGGCAAAGAAGAAGATTACGCCGTACACAAAGCCGCAGATTACGACGGATATCAGGTGTATTACGATGAAGACGGCACGTACTCGTTCGCTTTTGCCGTCGATATGGATAAAGCGCCGTATCATTTTATACTGCGTCAAGAATAAATGGATTATTTAAAGGAGATATTATGAGCAAGGGGATTATTTATCTTATGACAACCGCCGTTCCGGGACTCGTGAAGATCGGAAAAACCGGGTCATCTAATTTTGAGCAAAGAATGTATAGCCTCGAGCATGACGGATATCGAAATGTTACCGCGCTTAAGAGATCGTTTGCGATCGAGGTTGAAGACTACGATGAAAAAGAATCATTATTGCACACAATTTTTGAAAAAAGCCGAGTATCAGATACTGAATTGTTTGCTATAGATGTAAATATTGTTACACAACTCCTTTCTTCATTTGACGGTATTGTGGTTTTTCCGAAAACAGAAACAAAAACCGATATATTTGAAAGCGCTTCTGATAACAGCAAGAGCAAATTGATACCAAACGGAATATATTACTTTCAACGCAAAAAGCATTCCGATAATAAAACAGTTAAGGCAACAGCTGTCATTGAAAACGGACGATGGACTCTCCTAAAGGGCAGTATTCTCGGTATAACTGAAGATGTTGGCGTTCCTCAGAAAGCTAAAGCATTAAGAGCAACAATGTCTATAGATAAAAACGGAAAACTGCTTGAAAATGCTGAGCTTGGCGAATGTTCGCCATCACTTGCAGGCGCGGTTGTGGTCAATCAGGCAATCAGCGGTTGGAGCGAGTGGAAAGATCACGACGGACGTCCTGTTGATATATACAGAAAAAAACTTGATTCTTAGTGTTTAATAAACTTATTGACAGCGATAGGTTTTCTTCACCGACATATGTATATAAAATCCGCGGTCGGGTCCTCCCCCCTCCCGACCGCGGCGCTGCGCGCAATGCAGGTGAAGAAAACCGGCTCGAGCGTAAACAATCTATAAAAAAACGACCGTCCGTATCAGTTTACGGACGGTCAGATATTTTATTTACGCTTTGATCCCGCGTTTGGAAAGTATCTCGTCGGCGAGCGTTTTCATACCGTTTTTGTCGGGATGTATGCCGTCGAGCGCGTCGACGAGTATTTTATTCCGGTTCGCGTCGACGAAAATACAGCCTTCTTCTTCGGCGACTTCTTTTATCGCTTCCGCGTACTCGCGCAGATGTATGCCGCCGAGATAGTACGGAAAATCGAAATTCGGATCGCCGCGGAGCGTCGATACCGCCGGAGCGATGCACCAGATCTCCGCTTCCGGATAATGCTCTTTTATCCGTTCGAGCATTATTTTATAAGAACCGGTAAACGATTCTTCTTCCGGTCCGCCGTCTTTTTTTCTTATCGGAGTGCCGGAAGCCCAGTCGTTGACGCCCATATAGATCATCACGACGTCCGGCTTTTTTTCGCCGTCGCCGAGCCGCGACATTCTCGAATCGAGGTAAGCGAAGCTGCCGGGCGTGAATTCGGCGTGATAGCTGACCGTACTGCCGGACCACGAATTGTTTTTCAGCAGTTCTCCGCCGAGGCGCAGTATTATCTGACCCCACCACGTGTCGTCTTTGCTTTCGATACCGGCTCTTGCCATATTGTCTCTGTCGTAATAAAGCGCGTAGCCGTCGGGTATGTAACCGTTAAGCGTGCTTATGGAATCGCCGACGACCGAAAAATATTTGCCCTTGTAATCCATTTCTGACCTCCGTATATGTAAATATTAAAACTTCACGGGTACGCCTTTTTTCATCGACTCGTCGGCGCGGAAAACGAGAAGCTGACCGTTCACCGAATCGTCGATCGTCGTCGCCGAGATCGAAAGTTCGCCGCCGGCGACGGTATTCACAAAGTCGCGCACGAGGCCTCTGTCGCCGCCGTAATGCGAACCGGCGCTTTCTGCGTCTTCGTTTACGTCTATAACGCGGCTGTTGTACCACGACGTGCCTCTGTCGTAATGGCGGACGGTAATCCTGCCTTCGTCGGCGCGTCCGTCTATCTCGCCGAGTGTGCCTGCCACGAAAATATCGCGCCCGTCGCGGAAAGAGCCGAGCGTGACGGTATGATCCGCGTAGGAGCCGTTTTTGAACCTGACGTTTACGGTCTGATGGTCGACCAGGTCGCCGCCGGCTTTATAGGCGCACACGCCGTGCGGATTATACGTTTTCAAAGATTCGATCTTCTCTTCTTCGGTGATCTCTCTGTAATCCTTGCCGGTACACTGCCACGGATACCACGGGAGCAGGCAGTTGTCGAGATACATCGGTTTCGCGTCGTAAATGCACTTGTCTCGCACGCTCTGCGGACAGTCGACGAGGCACCGCGTGCCGGCGCCTTCCGGCGCGTTTTCCGGCGTTATGAAATCACGGCCGCCGCGGCTCGACACGGTATCCGGCGCGGTGGAATTATTGAGCCAGCAGATAAGGTCCATATCGTGCGAACATTTTGCAAGCAAGAGTGAAGAGCCGCACTCGCTTTCCCTGCTCCATTTGCCGCGGACAAACGACACCGAAGTCAGAAAGACGCCGACGTGCTCGTAAGTGCTGATATGTCTGACCTCGCCTATCTCGCCCGACAGTATCAGTTCTTTGATCTTTCTGTAAAAAGGCGAATAACGAAGCACGTGACAGACGAATATGCGGCAGTTGTTTTTCTTTGCCGAGTCGCGCAGCTGCAAAAGCTCTTTTTCGTTATTGCAGACGGGCTTTTCGAGAAGCACATCGTAGCCCTGTTCGAGAAACGGCATGGTCGTCGGCACGTGGAGTTTATCCATGGTGCCGTTTATGATGCAGTCGCAGAATTTGCCGCGCGCAAGCGCCTGATCTATCGAAGTGAAGCAGTTTTCGCGTGATACGCCGAACTGTTTTATCATAAGCTCGAGTTTGCTCACATCCGGATCAACGCAGGCCTTTACGGTCATCGCGTTAAGTATATTGCAGCCTTCGTTGGCATATACGGTCGACCTGTCACCGCACCCGATGACAAGAACGCCGAGCTTGTCCATTATCTTGTCCTCTTTTCGTAAAACGCTCGATATCGCGTAAGACGTCGGATATCAAAGAATATTATATCATCATTTTGCGATTTGTCAAGCAGTTTACGGCGCGTTTTGACATCATAAATAACGTGACGCGTACCGTTTTTCATGATCGGAACGCGTTATGCCTTACAGTAAAGAAAAGAGACGGCGGAAGCAGAATGAAGCCGCTCGTTTTGCCGCCGATGAATACGGCGGTTATAAGTTTATATCCGTCAGTTTCAATTTCGCGCAGTTCCGGGTCTTTCGGTAATTAAATATATACTCTAAAGAGTCAGATCAAAACTTATCTTTACTGTTTTTACAAAATTGCTTAAAAAATCTTTACTTTTCTGTTTTTTAGTGATAAAATAAAGACGTGACGGTTAAAGAATGAAAGATACCGATAATTCAGGATCCGTATCGGAGACAGACAATGAAAATATACGACATTTCTCAAGAGGTTTTCGGCTGTAAGGTATTTCCCGGCGATCCGGCGCCGGAACGGATGGTGCTCTCTTCAATAGAAAACGGCGGTATATGCAATCTGACCGCTTTCAGTATGTGCGCTCACAACGGTACGCACGTTGACGCGCCGTATCATTTCATAAAAGACGGCAAAACAGTTGACGCCGTATCTTTGGATGCGTTTATCGGAAAAGTGTACGTTGCCGGGCACAGCGGAAGCGTTACGGGCGCCGACGCGGCTGAAATGCTGGAAAAGGCCGGGCGAAAGGATCCGGAGGCGGCAAAGAGGATCCTCATTAAAGGAGCCGCCGTCGTTTCGGCGGAGGCGGCAAAAGTATTTGCGTCAAGCGGGATCATGCTTTTGGGCAACGAATCTCAGACCGTCGGACCGGAAGACGCGCCGATGGAGGTACATCTCATTCTGCTCGGCGCGGGCGCCGTACTGCTTGAAGGGATACGTTTAGCTGACGTTCCCGAAGGCGTTTACCTGTTGAACGCGGCGCCGCTCGATCTTTCCGGGGCGGACGGCTCGCCGTGCAGGGCTTTACTGATATCAAACGAATAATATAACCGTATCTGCGAGGATAAAAATGTACTTTTCAAATCACAACGATAAAATAACGTACATAAATCACTACAGCGGACTGCTGGAGGTCGAGGGCGAGGGCGTTCTCTGCCGCGAAGACGCGGACGTCCGGGGAGAAACCGATATGAGTTGGGCGAGCGGTTACGACGTTCTGAGCGTGACCGAAGGGATCACCGCCATCGGAGAGGGATTTCTCGAAGCGTTTCAGGAGATAGACTGTCTCATCCTCAGTTACACTGTCAGATCGGTCGCCGCGTCCGCCGAGCTCATCAGGCGGATGCGAAAAAGAAAAGTGCTGATCCGCGGCGAATACGGTTCGTGCGCCGAGGAATTTGCCGTCGAAAACAAACTCGCTTTTCTGCACAGCGACATTCATCTTGCCGACGACGATATAGAGGTCGCTCACGAACACGATATCATAACTCTGCGTTTTCATACGGACGGACCGCCGGATATCCACTTCAACTGTTTTACGCCGGGCAGTTTTGCCGGAAGTTACGGCGGAGGCGAATACGCCAATAAACTGCCGCGTGATTTTTACGTCGGCTGTACCGTTGAAAAATTTGCCGATCACTTTTCTGACCGCGTGCGCGAACAGCTGCTCAATAACGAAGCGCTGCGCCGTTTTCTCGAATCTGCCAACCGACGTCATAAAAATGATAAGTCATGATACAGAAAGGAATAAGAAAATGAAACTGTCAAAGATTTTTGAAGAAAGACCCGAGACCTGGGGCTACAGGGGCGATCCGTATTTCTGGGATTATTTAAAAGAACTTGCGGAGAATATGGATATCATCTCTGCAAACGAGCTGGATGAGTGGATCAAAAAAGAATACTTTTCGCTATCCGGCAAGGAACTGACGCTTGAAGGCGACTGCGCGGTGATCGAACGGTTCGCTCACGGCGGAATGAGTTCCGGCGGCGTTGACAACGTCTGGTGGATAGAAAACGGTATACCGCTTCTGAAAAGCAGGCTCGCCGCGCTACAGTAAATTCGGTTTGTTTAGGAAAAATGATCCCGGCAAATCTGGATTTAATAAGGGCAATGCAATATTTTCAGTTTATTGTTTTAAAAAATGAAAAATGGAGTTTAAAAAATGTCATATTCGTTACTTGCGCATTTGTATCCGCGAATAAAAGGCTCACAAGAGGATGTCGCTACATTTTCACTCACTTATATTTTGGAGCAATCGCCTTTGCTGAACGAATCGTTCACGAAACTGATTTGCAGAAAAATGGGCTTGGATGTTTCAGGTAGTATTACTTATCATTGTCAAGATTCCGACAAAGCGTTTGGACGTCCGGATATTGCAGGTTATTGCAAAGGAAAGTTAAAACTTTTGTGTGAAGCCAAATTCTATGCCGGACTGACCGATAATCAGCCTGTTTCCTACATAAAGCGGCTTCAAGATAGTAACGAAACCGGACTTATGTTTATTTGCCCTAAAAGCAGGATTGTTTCTCTATGGGATAAACTGAAAAAAGAAGCGGCAAACGCCGGTTTTTCAGAAACTCCGATATCAGAATATTCAGTAAGCTATGGAAATACCCGTTTATCGATCATCTCGTGGGGAGAAATCCTATCCGAATTGATCTATGTGGCAACGGAACGCGTTCCGGAATATTTAGACGATTTAAGACAGTTAGAAGGATTTTGTGAAAAGGTTGAAAGTGAATCATTTATACCATTCAGACCGGAGGAATTCGGTGCACAGACAGCAAGGGACATAGACCGATATTATCAAGTTGTTGACGAAACACACAAACTCTTGCAGACCCACAAAGAATGGCAACCGCAAACCACTGGATTAAGAGGAGCTCCGAGATGGCAGGGTTATTCACAGTATATTCGTATGAACCAATACGGCGTATCAATCAGTTTCATAAGAGCTCTTTGGAAAAGGCCAACATCTGTTGAAACACCTTTTTGGTGCGGTCTTCAAGAAATTTTAAATGATAAATGGACAGTCACGGATAAAATAACAGGATTCATGTCTTCTGTTGCTCCAACGATGCACGAAGAATTCCATGGGGTTCCTTATATAGCACTTATCCCCAAACCATATGTAACGATTGATGAATTAGCCGAAGACCTCACAGATCAAGTTCTCGGAATACTTCGTAAAATTAATTCATCAAACTTGTAAAAGGGCATTAATTGACAATTTACGGTATATTGAGAAAAAGATCGTTTCGGGATCTGTGACGATAAATCGTTTTAAATGCGGCGTCAGCCGCGCCGGCGAGGGCTGCCCCCTCTCCCCTCGCCGGCTTGTTTATAAACTAACTGTCATTCCGTCAAAACGGGAAATGCGGAGGTGAGATCGTGGACGGTTATAATGAAGATTTTTGGAAAGCGTTAGATAAACTGGCAAACGGTTCGGAGATCGTTATCGACAGACCGAAGGGAACGGTGCATCCGAAATATCCCGATTTCATTTATGAGTTGGATTACGGATATCTGAAAGACACGTCTTCCATGGACGGCGGCGGAATAGACGTTTGGGTAGGAAGCGGAGAAAAACGGATCGACGCAATAATGTGCATTGTGGATCTGATAAAAAAGGATTCGGAAATCAAAATACTGATCGGATGTACCGAAGAAGAAAAGGCGACTGTTTACAAGACGCATAACGAAACGCCTTATATGAAGGGCATTCTGATACGCAGATAAGATCTTATTTAACAAAGCGAAGATGCGAGGAAAAGATATGAAAAAAAAGAACGAAAAAGAAATAAAAGCGGCCCGTCGCGAAGACTGGAAGACCAAGCCTATGCCTGAAAAGTGTGAGACTTTTATACTTCACAGATCTTTCAGTGATAAGGAAATGGAAGCGCTCCGTTTGGGAAATATCCCGCAGGCTATGGAGGACAAGTGGTTCTGGTATATGGAGGGTCCGGTCCTTTGGGCGCACCGCAGCTGGTCGGGATCCTGTATTTACCGGATAGAGTTCAAAGAAGACGATCATCATACCGTAACGGTCAACCGTGATCCGGGACAGTACCGGTGTACCGATATTGAAGAAGACGTTGAGTCTTTGAACCGTCTTTTGGACTGGTGGATCCGGACGCCTTACGATCACTACGGCGAATGGCTTTCGGAAACGCACGACGCGTTGAAGAAAAACGGGAAGGTATAGTCAATAACACTTCCCTGCTCTGCCGGAAAAGGAGGCGACGGTATGAAACAGATATTTGAATCAAGCAGGATAAGTTTTGTCGAGTTATCGGAGCTTTTGATAACCGATTACCTCATAATGATAAATGATAACGAAAACGTCAACAGGTTTATATCAAAAAAAAGCAAGCAGATCACCCTGGAAGAAGAGATCGCATGGGTACGGAAAAAGCTTGAAGAAAAAAAGTTGATCTTTTCTATGATCGAAAAGAAGACCGGCGATTTTATCGGCAATACCGAACTTATGGACGTCGGCGGGACGGAAAGAGAACTCGGTATCGCCATAACAGCGAAAAAGCAGAATAAAGGATACGGAACGGAAGCCGTAGGAGCTCTTTTGAAATACGGTTTTGAAAATTTAGGTTTGCGGAAGATCGTTTTGAGAGCCAAGCCCGACAACGCAAGGGCGATACACGTTTACAGTAAGTGCGGTTTTCGCGAATACGACCGTGACGGTGAACACGTTTACATGGAAGTTTTACGGTAAAATCGGGTTTTTACTTACCGTATAACGGCGGACCGACGGGTTTCGTTTTGAAAAGCCGGATCTTATTTGCGATCCGTTGACAAAACGCATTGTTTATGATAAGATTTTAAAAGAGAAATCAAAGGAGCGATTGTATATGAAAGATAAAAACGAAGAGATCGCCGCGCTTGAAGCGGATCGCGAAAAGACGATCGTCAAAACGAGCGTTATCGGCATAATTACGAATCTGTTTCTCGTCGGTTTCAAGGCGTTTGTCGGGATCGTATCGAACTCGATCGCCGTTATCCTCGACGCGGTAAACAACCTGTCGGACGCGCTCTCGTCGGTCGTTACGATCATCGGCGCGAAGCTCGGCGCAAAACAGCCGGATAAAAAGCATCCGCTCGGTTACGGCAGGATCGAATATTTAAGTTCAATGATCGTCGCCGGTCTCGTTCTCTACGCCGGTATCACGTCGCTCGTGGAGTCGATCAAAAAGATAATATCGCCGGAAGCCGCTGATTACAGCGCGGCCTCGATCATCATCATATCCGTCGCCGTGGTCGTAAAACTGATACTCGGTATGTACGTAAAAAAACAGGGAAAGAAAGTCAATTCCGGCGCGCTTGCCGCATCCGGTTCCGACGCGCTGTTCGACGCGATACTCTCTTCTTCAGTGCTTGCGTCGGCCGTCGTGTTTCTTATATGGGGCGTTTCACTTGAAGCGTACGTCGGCGTACTGATAGCCGGATTCATCATCAAAGCCGGTATCGAAATGATGATCGAAACTCTAAACGACATAATAGGCAAGCGCGAAGACGCGGAAACGAGCAAGGAGCTGAAGCAGATCATCTGCGAACAGGAAAGCGTGCTCGGAGCGTATGACGTTATACTCTTCAACTACGGCCCGAACAAAAACTACGGTTCGGTACATATCGAGCTGCCCGACACCATGAGCGTTGACGAAGTCGATCAGCTTACACGCAAAATACAGGTCGACGTTTTCCACAAGACCGGTATCATTCTGACCGGCATCGGCGTTTATTCGTTCAACACGTCGGACGATGAGGCGGCGCAGATGCGAAACGCTATCCAAAAAGCCGTCATGTCTCACGACTGGGCTTTGCAGATGCACGGCTTCTACGCAGACACCGAGAACAGGACTATGCGCTTTGACGTCGTTCTCAGCTTTGATATCGACCGTAAAGAAGCGATGCAGACGCTTTATACAGACGTCGGGGCGCTTTATCCCGACTATGAGATTACGATCATCCCCGACGTCGACGTCACGGACTGATATGACGTAAAATCAGAGGTGATTCAATTATGGAAGTATCGGTTTTATCCGGGCGGATACGGCCGGCGATCCGAATGAAAAATCAAAAACTTTTATAATGATCGGAGAACAATATGAAAAAAGCGATCATTTCGATATTTTTGCTGCTGATATTCATTTTCATAAACTCATGCACAGAGAAAGATCCTATAGGGACGGGAGACGTGACAACCGCTTCCGAGAGCGTGACCGGCGGCGCGGCCACCGGCGCCGCATCGACAGAAAAGGAGACCGAGGAAATGACGGAAAAACTGCCCGACGATATAACCGAGCCGACCGATTACGTCACTCAAACGTGGATCGCGGTCGATATAAATTTCGAGACGGATAAGAACTACAAAGAAAAAGAGCAGTTATACGTTATATTTGACGCAAAATTCACGAACAGAGAGACAAAAACGGCGATGACCCTGCCGGGCTTTTGGTACGGCGGCAGTACGTTCACTGTTCGTTTTGCTCCTACAGAGTACGGAGTGTGGGATTTTGTCACGTCATGCGAAACGGACGCTTCTCTTGACGGTAAGACCGGGACCGTCGCCGCAAACGCGTACAAAGGCGATCTTCCAATATACAGACACGGTTTTGTCGTCGCTCGCGGCGTCAAGCATTTCGTATACGCCGACGGCACGCCTTTCTTTTACCTCGGTGACACACATTGGAATTTACTCGAAGAAGAGTATGACAGGGGCGGTATCGCCGCCGGCAGAACCGGTGCAAAATCTCATTTCAAATACATCGTCGACAAGCGTGTTGAGCAGGGATTTACCGTCTATCAGTCCGAGCCGATAGGCACAAAGGCTGACCTTACGGACGGATCGCTCTCGTCTGCCGACGCCGCGGCTTTTGCGCAAAACGATCTGTACTATCAGTATATCGCCGAAAAAGGCCTTGTACACGCAAACGCCGAGTTCTTCTTTGCAGGCAGCATGACGAAAGCCCTTATGGAAAACAAAGAATATCTTGAAGCGATATCGCGCTACTGGGTCGCCCGTTATTCCGCGTATCCCGTAATGTGGACGCTCGCGCAGGAAATAGACAACGACTTTTACCGTGAGCGCGGCGATCAGAAGATATACGATTATTCAAACAATCCTTGGGTAGAAATAGCGGAGTATTTACACAAATACGACGCATACGGTCACCCGCTGTCTGGGCATCAGGAATCGACGATTTTCACAACCGTTACGGGTAAAGGCGTGACGGAGCCAAACGCCGACAACGGAGGTAAATCTGCTTTTCTCTCGGCTGAAGTGACGGAAAAAACCGGGCATAACTGGTGGGCGGCTCAGTGGTCTCCGAGCCTCAACGCACAGATCGACGACAGAGTTCCAAAGGATTATTACGCAAGCGATAAAGTATCGATAAGTTTTGAAGGGAGATACTGTAATCTCTGGACCAAAAACTACGGCGCGCGCGCTCAGTCGTGGATCTCGATGCTTTCCGGATTTGCGGGCGTCGGCTACGGCGCGGCTGATATATGGCTGTATAACGGCACCTATAACCTTGACGTAGCCTCGAACGACGGGCTTGAAACGATAACCGTCGAAGACAAGGCGGTACGGTGGAACAAATCAGTAGATTTCGAATCCGCATATCAGCAGGGTTATATGCGTCAGTTCTTTGAGACCTTCAACTGGTGGGAACTTGTTCCGGATTTTAACGATGAAAAAATGTTCAAGCCGACTTTAACGAGCCGCAAAAAGGCTTTCTATACTTGCGCAACGATAGAAAACGATCTCTACGTCGTATATTTCTATTCGCAAAACACAGCGACCGGAACCGTGCAGGGAATGGATAAAGATTCCGTATATGAGGCGAAGTGGTTCAATCCGAGAACAAACGAATATTCCGATATCGGAGAAATAATGGCCGGAAACGACGGCTCCTGGCAGGTACCCGTAAGACAGGAGGCTCTCGATTTCGTGCTTTTACTGATTAAAAAATAAGGAGGACGCTATGAAAAAACTTTTATGTGCCGTTTTGTGTTTGCTGATGCTTGCAGGCATCGCCGTTATGGCCGGATGTGCCGAAAAAACGCCGGTAAACACGCAGACAACGGCGCCGGTCCCCGCTGTTACGGATCCGGAAACGGACGAAGGCGGCGAAACGGCGACCGTTACGGAAGCACCGTCGACCGAAGCGCCGGATACCGAACCGGATCTGCCGGACGTCAATTACGGTAATGAGGAGTTTCTCGTTTTATCGCAAAGCGACGGAGAACGTCATTACGATATCTACTGCGAAGATCATGATATAAACGATGCGGTCAGAGACGCCGTAAGAAGCCGCAATCTCACCGTAGAGGAGAAATACGGCGTAAAGATCGTCGTACAGTTCGACAATTTCAGCAGTGTGAACAGCACGATCGAAAAAATGGTAAAATCAAATTCAGATGAATACGATCTCTGCTTTGTTCATATGGTGACCGGCGCGACTCTTGCGCTGAACAACAACTTTATTCCTTTTGAAGAACTCACGTATACAGATCTTTCAAAACCCTGGTGGGATCAATCGCTGAAATCCGGTTTTTCAATAGGCAATCATCTTTATATGGCGAACGGCGATATCAGCCCTTCAAGTTTCAGTACAACGTCTTGTTTGTATTTCAACAAAAAGCTGTTCAGCGACTATGATATCGAACCGCCTTATCAGCTTGTGATCGAAGGCAAATGGACCATAGATAAATTGATCGAGTACACCAGACCTGAAAATCTTGACGAAAGCATCGTCGGGCTCACGTCATGGGCGTATGACGTTCCGTACAGCTTATATTACGGCGCGGGAGGCATGCTCGTTACGAAAGATGAAAGCGATATGCCCGTATACGAGCCGAGTATTGAGAGAGAGACGGCAATATACAGAAAAATTTATGACGTTATAATTTCCAATAACGCATATTTTGAAAACGCCGATTATATGAGCGTCGGCGACAAGTTCATAAACGGCAAAGCGTTGTTTTATGACGCCAGTCTGCTGCTCGCAGACCGACTGCGCGAGATGAATAACGATTTCGGTATACTGCCGATGCCTAAGTTTAACGAAGCGCAGAAAGAATACTATTCGTTTGTAAACGGCGCTTCAAGTATGGTTTGCGTTCCGAGATCGTGCGAGAACGTTGAACGCGCCTCGATCATACTCGAAGCTCTCGCAAGCGAAGCATACAAGACCGTAACCCCGATTCTTTACGAAACGTTCCTGAAACGGAAAGTCACACGCGACGCCGACTCGCAGGATATGATCGATTACATAGTAAGAAACAGAGTTTTCGATATGGGATATACGAACCTGTTCGACAATATCGGTTCGTACGTACGCGATATGCTGCTGTCAAAGTCCACGAACGTTTCTTCAACGTTTGAAAGAAACAGCAAAGCGGCGCAAAGCGCAATAAAAAAGATCATCGCCGCGTATGAAAAAAGAGCCGATAAAAAATAACTTTTCAGCAAATTTCAGTGCCACGGCCCGTCTGTATATTTCTCCTTTTGACCGTTTTTGACGGGCTCGGCGCAAATCGATAAAGACAGTCGATACATATTCATTTAACGTTACGAATAATATCAAAAAAATCGCGGCGATGCCGCGTATATGATCACTTGCAAAGCAAGTGTATGTAATCCGCTCGAAGAGCGTTATGCAATCAGCGCGCGAGATCGCAAAAGCGAAAAACTTCAACGCTTGAAATCGCAAAAAAACGAAGACGGCGCAAAGCGCCTGATGAAGTCGTTCGCTATGCTCACTGATGAAGACGGCAACTTCGTCGCCTAATGAAGCGAAGTCGCCCCGTTTCTTAATCAGCGAAAACAGTGAACGACTTCATTTCTTCATCAGCGAAGCGTCTTCATCAGCCCGAAGGGCGACTTCATAGAAAAAAGCACGCTATTACGTGCTTTTTTCTGAAAAAGTTCCCTCAACTTATACCATATTATATAAGCGCTTTTAACAAGAACCTCAATATTATGACTGATGTCGCTGCGATTGACAAAATGAAGAAAGAGTATTTGAAATTGTTGTCAAAATGTGCAGACTGCCCCGATTTTATTCTTGTATATATCACCGGGCTTTTTGACGGGGATCAAAAATACACAAAAAAATATTTGATCGCCATTAACCGAAAGGCACCAATCGATACTATATAGGCGAAAGCTTTCAAAAGGAAAATGAACGGTATGGAAAACCAAAAAGCGGCAAAGCTGATCTCGGATAATCTGAAAAACATCTACGGTTACGCCTTCGCGCGTCTTTATGACAAAGACGACGTGGACGAACTGACCCAGGAGATCGTGTACGAGGTTTTGAAATCAGCCGGTAAAATCAAAAACGACGAAGCGTTCTGGGCGTTTCTGTGGAAAGTTGCGGAAAATACGTTCCGCAAATTCATAAAGCAAAAGGAACGCCGTCAATCGCTTTCGCCGTTGCCCGACGACGATACGTTTATTGACGC
>JAEEGL013889482.1_pt1 | contig 17220 bp, 15 predicted proteins | sample 9134231 | NCBI WGS metagenome assembly JAEEGL01 (sample SAMN16246548, study PRJNA631951) | gut metagenome | biome: gut microbiome; feature: rumen; material: fiber-attached | host: Bos | place: Iran: Karaj | collected 2018-10
CTACTCCCAGTACTTCAATAACATCTTCCTTCGCCATTAAAAACCCTCCTCATAATCATATGTTGTAAGGTACGGACCCTCATCCGTAATTAAGATCGTATTCTCATAGTGGCTGGCAGGCTTGCCGTCCTGTGTAACAATAGTCCACTGATCCCCCAGAAGTTCAATCTCACGTGTACCCAATGTTATCATCGGTTCAATGCAGATTGCCATACCTTTTTTAAGTTTATAACCGTGGCCCGGTCTTCCGTAGTTCGGAACATCAGGATCCTGATGCATCGTCGTACCGATTCCGTGACCTGTAAGTTCTCTTACAACTCCGTAGCCAAGCCCTTCGCAGTATTCCTGGATCGCATGACCGATGTCACCGGTTCTCATTCCGACTTTTGCGTATTCAAGGCCTATCCAGAATGACTTTTCAGTGTGCTCGACGAGAGCCTTTACTTCAGGAGCAACTTCGCCGACCATATAAGTTCTGCATGCGTCAGACTGGTATCCGTCAAGGATCGCACCGACGTCGACAGAGAGAATGTCACCTTCCTGAAGGATCCTGTTCTTTCTCGGAATTCCGTGAACGACTTCATCATTAACGGAAGCGCAGATCGTTCCGGGGAACGGAGGCTGGCCGTAATTCAGGAAAGACGGGATGGCATCGTGACTTCTGATGATGTCATAGCAGAGCTTATCAACGTCGTGTGTGGAAATGCCGGGTTTGATCTCATCTCTGCATGCCTTGAAGACGTGCTGCAGGATCTTGCCTGCGGCCTTCATTTTCTCAAATTCTTCTTCTGTAAGAATTTCTACCATTTATATTACCTTTTTCTAATTAGAGTCCGAGGTTTTTGAGACCTGCTTCGATCGACTCGATGCATGTCTTGGAATCAACATTGTTGTTGCCTTCAACGATGATCCCTCTAGCGTTATAGAAATCGATGAGAGGCTGTGTATTCTCTCTGTAAGTATCGAGTCTCTTTGCAACTGTCTCCGGATTATCGTCAGATCTCTGGATAACGTTGCCGCCGCAGATATCACAAATGCCTTCAACCTTTGTAGGCATGTACTTAACATTGAAGCTTGCGCCGCACTTCTCGCAGACACGTCTTGTTGTAACTCTGTCCATGATGACCTCGTCATCACACTTTATATATACAACTGCATCGATCTTTGAGCCCTTTGCTTCGAGCATCTTGTCGAGAGCCTCTGCCTGAGCGATGTTTCTCGGGAAACCGTCAAGGATATAACCCTTCTCGCAATCGGGATTGCTAAGACGGTCTTCTACCATTCTGATGGTAACGTCATCGGGAACGAGAGCTCCCTTATCGATATATGACTTGGCTTCAATTCCCAGGGGAGTGTTTTCTTTGATGTTGTATCTGAAAAGATCGCCCGTTGAGATATGTGCGAGAGAATACTTCTCTCTGATAACTGTTGCTGATGTTCCCTTACCGGAACCGGGTGCGCCTAAAATGATCAGATTCATGGTTTTCCTCCCTTTTATTTCTTGTAATTCTTGCTGCGCTTCTTACCTTTGCCTGCCTGCTTTGCCTTGTCTTCCTCAGCCTTAAGCGCGTTCTCGAGCAAAGTCTTTATCTCGATGAATCCGCCGCCTACGATTACGAGTCCGATACCGCCGAGGCATACGCCCTTGAAGATCGGGATAAAGTTAAGGATCATAGGTACAACGGTAACGAGGATAAGGTAGAAGTTATCGAAAACATTCAGATTGGTATACATCGACATAAGGTACTGTGCAGTGGGCTTACCGGGACGGAGACCCTGGATGTAACCGCCGTTATCCTTGATCTGCTTTGACAGATCGATGGGGTTAAACTGCATCATCGAGAATACGAATGTGAAGAATACCATTACAATTGCAAAAAGCGGGATGAAAAGAACACTTGTCAGATAGTTCTTGAAGCTCTCGATCCATGCGATATCAGTAACGGGTGCAACCATTGCGAAGATAGAAGAAGGAAGGAGCAGAATTACCAGAGTGTAGATTACGGGCATGATTCCTGCCTGTGTTACCTTGACCGGAAGAACCTGGTTCTGCATGCCGTACTGCTTCATTCCTACTGTTCTCTTGGAGAAGATGATACGCACCTTCTTCTCACCCATGTTGAGCAGGAGAATAAGGAACAGGATACCGATAAGAAATACGCATCCTGTACCGATCATCAGGAAAGCAGGTCCCATGCCGAGGGCATCATGCTTGTAATAAAGGCCCATGATCTCATTGGGGATGTTTCTGATGATGTTAGCGACGAGGATGACCGTAAGACCGTTGCCCAGACCCTTAGAGTTGATGAGTTCAACACACCAGCCGCAGAGAGCGTTGCCTACTGCAACCGAGAGTCCGCAGAGAACGATTCCGAGCCAGAAATTCATTCTGGGATGAACCGCATTTCTCATGCCTACGGTATAAAGAGCTGCGAAAACAACAGAAGCGATGATAGAAGCTATTCTTGTAAGCTTCGTAACGACCTTCTGTCCCTCTTCACCCATCTGTGAAAGATTACGGAGTCTCGGAACAGCGAGGACTACGATCTGCATGACAATGGATGCAACGAGGAAAGGATAAATGCCAAGACTGATGATAGATACGTTCTCAAGAGCATGACCTGAAAGGATATTCATTACAGTGCCCATGCTGCCCCAGCCGATGATATTGTCGATCGCTGAATAATAATAAAGACCGGGGATCGGAACGATCGTGAGAAGACCGAGCACTGATACGATAAGGAATGTGAAAAGGATCTTTTTCCTTACCTCCGGTGTCTTGAAACTATCTGTCAAAGTGTCCATTAACTGACATTCTCCTTAATAACATAAATAAAGCCTATGTATTATACAGCATATCCCGCCATTTTTCACCGAGAATATCCAAGTGCAAGGCGACTAAAGCTGTTAACCTCCGACATAGAGTCTTCTGACTCTTTTGCCTACATCACAGGTAATCTCGTAGTTGATCGTACCCAATGCATCTGCCAGTTCATCGGCAGATCTGTCCTTACCGAAAACCGTGACAATGTCACCGATCTTAGGTCTTACTTCAAGATCCGTCGTATCGACCATGCACATATCCATGCAGATATTGCCGATGATGGGACATCTCTTCCCTCCGATAATGAGCTCAAACCCGTTGGAGAGACGTCTGGAAAGGCCGTCCGCGTAACCTATTCCGACCGTTGTGACCTCGGTCTGTTTATCTGCCGTAAAGTGACGGCCATAACTGATGGTCGTTCCTGCAGGCACCGTCTTTACATGTATGACCTTAGCGAACCAGTTCATTACCGGCTGCAGATCAATGGCATTTACGGGTTCCGGGCATCCCGGCGGCATGAGTCCGTACAGGATTATTCCCGCTCTGACCATATCAAGATGCATCTCGGGGAATCTTAAAATGCCTGCACTGTTGCATATGTGCCTCTTGGCAAAGTTTATGCCCCTGCACTTGAGTTCATCGATCTGCTTCATAAACAGACCGTACTGCTGTTTTGTATATTCATCGTCATCCGTATCAGCTACGGCAAAATGCGAGAAAACGCCATAAGGCTCAAGGCCGGGCAATGCACAGGCCTTAACGATCTCTTCCGTTTCCGAACCGTCCGTCTTAAAACCGATCCTTCCCATACCCGTATCGAGCTTGATATGGATCCTGCATGTCTTTCCCGCCTTAACGGCTTCATCCGACAGGATCTTGGCGATGTCATAAGAATAAACGGCCTGCTCAACATCGAATCTGACTGCATCCTTGAATCTTGACGGATCAGTATATCCCAGAGTCAGCATAGGAACGTCGATCCCGTGCTTACGGAGTTCAACTGCCTCATCGATAGTTGCAAGACAGAGTCCTGCAGCGCCGCTGTCGATAAGGGTTTTCGCTGTCTCAAGAGCTCCGTGTCCGTACGCATCAGCCTTGACCACGGCAAGGATCCCCGTGCCGGGCGTAGTGGCCTTCTTTATCTCTTCGAAGTTATGCTTCAGTGCGTTAAGATCGATCTCAACGCATGAGCGGTCAAATCTGCTGTCTAAAACAAATGAACTGTCACTCATCTTCCGATTCCCATCCTGCTTCCCTGTATGCGTCCCTGAAATAGAATTCAAGGTCTGTCGGAAGCATTGCTCTTTTTCCGAGATCTTCCGCGGCAGCCTCAGCTGCTGCAGAATGAATAAACACTGCTGAACATGCCGCCTTATACGGCTCCATACCCTGGGCAAGGAAGCCGGTAAGAAGACCTGCGAGAACATCGCCCGAACCGCCCTTTGCAAGACCGCTGTTGGAAACGTCATTTACGAACATCTGTCCGTCAGGTGTGACAATAATGGTCCTGCTGCTCTTAAGAACAACGACGACATTGTTGTCTGAAGCAAACTTCAGTGCGAGTTCTTCCGCATTTGCGGATACTTCAGATTTATCAAGTCCTGCAAGTCTTGCGAACTCTCCGACATGGGGAGTGATCACCGCATGAACCTCTCTGGCCTTCAAAAGCGCCGTGATCCTTGATAAAGCATCAGGTCTGCCAACGAGCGCGCCCGCGTCGAGCACCAGATTATCAGCCTTCTCAATAAAGAGAGAAATCAGGGGTTCCAGATCCGGATGGTCTGAAGGAATCCCCGGACCTACGAGGACCGCATTGCTCTTCTCACAGAGCTCCGAGGCTTTTCTCAACAGATTAGCTATAGCAGAAGGTCTTAACTCAAGGAGCGCACACGGTTCGTTGCAGCTTACGGCCGCAAGAGTCTTTCCTTCTGAGAACACCTTAACAAGGCCTGCTCCGGACCTTAACGCGGCGCCTGTTGCCATAACGGCAGCACCGGTCATGAACTCGGAACCTGCACATATCAGCGCGGTACCGAACGTGTTCTTATGCCCGTCTTCAGGTCTTTGAGGTTCAAATCCCGAGATCAGTTCGCTGTTAAGGAATATCGTCTCAGCCATTTTTCTCCAGGTCTCTCTCAGGTATCAGATCTTCGTTTCTAATGCTCTTTATCAGGTTGATGTCGAACGGGGTCTCCTGATATACATAGTAATTCAGCCAGTTTGTATACATCAAAGTAGCGGAAGATCTCCACTTGAGGATCGGACCCTTGTCCGGATCGTCGTCGATGTAGTAATTCTTGGGGACATCAACATCTGACAGTCCGGCATTCATGTCTCTTCTGTACTCCCTGTCCAGGGTATCCCTGTCATATTCGGAGTGTCCCGTGATGAAGAACTGTCTTCCGTGAAGATCGGATATCGCATAGATGCCGCACTCTTCAGACTCTGACAGGATCCTTAAGTCCTTCCTCTTCTCCACATCCTCGCGTCTTACTTCCGTATAGCGTGAATGAGGCACATAGAAGATATCGTCGAAGCCTCTGAAGAGCTTAACGGGTCTCGACCATGTCATCGAATGCTCGAAAACACCGAAAACCTTCTTGTCGAGAACGATCTTCGGGATTCCGTAGTGATAGTAGAGTCCTGCGAAAGCACCCCAGCACAGGTGAAGTGTCGAGTAAACATGTGTCTTGCTCCACTCCATTATCTCGACCAGTTCGGGCCAGTAATCGACTTCCTCAAAAGGCAGCTTCTCGATAGGCGCGCCCGTGATGATCATGCCGTCAAAATACTCGTTGCACACCTCATCGAAAGTCTTATAGAACTTCAGAAGGTGCTCAGCCGGAGTGTTCTTGGACTTGTGTGTCTTGGTAAACAACAGCTCGACATCGACCTGGATAGGAGAATTGGACAGAGCTCTTAAGAGCTGGGTCTCCGTCGTCGATTTGTCGGGCATCAGGTTGAGGATAAGGATCCTGATAGGACGGATATCCTGGGACAGGGCCCTGTTCTCCTCCATAACGAAAATTCTTTCCTGCTCAAGTATATGCCTTGCCGGAAGATTGTCTGCTATTCTGATAGGCATTATCTGCCTCCTTTTTTAATCGTAGATAAAGCAGTCCCTGAGAACCCTTTACTGCGAGATAAACTCATTCAGTATGGATTCAGCCGGAACCTGCTCGGGACTGATCACCGGGATCTTACCTAGATGTCCCATCAGTTTGTTCGCCGTAACAAGTGCTGTCGACAGATCTGCAAAAGCCTTGCCCGAAGGTGACTTCTCCATAAAGACGCTCGGCTCAATTGTACCCTTAAGTGCCTTATCCAGCGCTTCCTTGATGTCACCCATGGCCATCGGCGCTATTATGAGGCTCTCATACTTCAGGAATGAATTGATGTGATAATCGGCACTTGTAAGATACTGCTCGTAGTACATTTCCTCAGATCTCTGGATCATCGGCCAGTAGTCTATGGTGGAGAGAGCATGGGCGCTCCTGTGACGGTAGTCTCTTACGATCCTTCGAAGGAGTCTTATCTCATTGCTGTCCATTATCTTTGTATCGCCGTAAACATTTCCGTAGGGCATGATGAATACCTTGGAGCACTTATCAGCAGGACACTGGCCGGATATCAGCGGTGATAATCCGTGAAGTCCTTCAACGACGAGGACACCGTCATCACCTACATAAACTGCATTGTCGGGATCGCCCGGCATCTGCTGTCTTGTCGTGAAATCGAAGAACGGCGGAACGATAACCTTGCCGTCCAGGAGTGCCTTGATGTCCTTCTGTATTCTCTCGACATCGAGTGTATCGATGGTCTCGAAGTCCGGTCTTCCGTCCTTGTCGCACTTAAGATCCCTGATGTTATAGTAGTCATCCAGAGACAGGTGGATAGCCTTTCTGCCCCTCTCATTGATCTTCTTGGAAAGCCTTAACGTGAATGTTGTCTTGCCGGATGAAGTAGGTCCGGAAACGAAGATGGCTCTCTTATTGGGATCTGAGACGATCTCATCGCAAATGGCATCGATCCTGGCAACAAAGCCGTTCTCGGATTCGCTGATGAAACGCGGAAGTTTTACGGCACCGAGGGATTCCTCGAGCTCTTCAACCGTAATGTCGATCTTGTCTCTAAGCTCTGCCATAAATAAATCCTGTCGCCTCCTTATTTGCGGGTAGGGAAAAACCTCTTGATGATAAGTGTATTAACGACCCAGTCCCATACATACTGGACAAGCTTGATAGCCAGATAGATAAGGCTGGGGATAACGATTGCCGCAATGGCATAGAGCAATACTACGCCTACAACGTGAACGCCTCCTGCAAGAACTCCCAAAACCGTGGAGAATGATCCTGCACTCGCCTGGAATTTCTCGGTGTATGTCTCGAGCGTACTGTTGAGATATGCAATGAGAAAATCCTGAAGATCACCAACCTGTACTGAAAGCTTCGGAAGAAGAAGACTTACCGTATAGCTGACGATCAGATAAGATTTGAAAACCTTTACCAGTAATATTAAACACTTGCCCCACAAGGGCATTCGATAGTATCTGAAACAGATAAAAGGGTTGGCCAGGAAGAGCAATACAAAGATCGCAATGTGGATAGGTCCTATTCTGCCGAATCCGAAAAGTTCCTGGTTCGTGATATAAAGAAAGAGAATAACGGCATCAACAAAGAGTCCGTAAATAATGAACAGACCGAAATGTCTGCGGTTCTCATAATCCGTATCGCTCCAGAGTCTTCCGAGCAAAAGTCCTTCCAGATAATCCAAAACTTATTCTCCCATCTTAATATGTCCGCTCTGATATCGGACATATTGATAAATTTTATCACATTCAGACAAAACTAACTATATATATAAATAAAGCAGGCCATCTGCCTGCTACAACCGCGTATCTTCCGCTTCGAAAACCTTTTATCTCAAATAAAAACTGCAGCCCGTTGTCTCTTCGATCAAGCTCTTGAGGTTCTTCCACTTCTTAGGGAAATGCTGCTCGGCACCCGCCTTCATTCTGGTCATATCCTTGAACTCGACCTCGATCCTCCACTCACCGGGGATCACGGTCTTATCACCATACTCCTCAGTAAGGCCGAGATTATATCCGTGCATCCATTCGAGCATGCCTGACTCAGGGAGCTTCTCCTTGAGAAGTGCGAGGTTATTGTCATTAATGGATCTCGTGAAATTGTTATTCCACATGTAGTTGTCGCGCCAGGAGATGACTTTGCGTGCAAAGTCATACTTCACCGAATAGCCCTCGTTCGCAAAGGTCCTTATCTCGACCTCCAAAACAGCTATAGATCCGTATGCTTTCTCAAAGTCCATAACGCTCCTCATTCAATCGCAACTCCGAAAACACTTCCGGATGTCGTTCCAACTACAAGCATACCTTCGTAAACGACCGGCGAAGCTTCGATGCAGACTCCTGATGAAGTCTCATTTGACTTACCGAGGTTCCTCTTGGTCTGAATGTATGTAATTCTCCTATCCTTGGGGTCTATACCCGCCTCTGCACGTATCATGTGTATCTGGCCGATCGAGTCACAGATCACGATATATGCATTCCCCTCGGAATCGTAGAAATCGACAGGTGAACTGTACGAATAGATGTTCATATTATATTCCCAAACCTTGGTACCTAAGTCCTTGTCATATGCAACAACTTTGTTGCCGCTCGCAAGGCCGTTAGTCATACTAAATGAGAAAATAACGAGGTTTGAGATCTTACCCTTGCCCATGATGGGGTTGCCGAAGCATCCGCCGCTCTGGTCAGAGTCTGAAGATTCGCCGTTGAATGTGTAACAGGGTTCGGAAGACTGCCATACGAGATCACCGGTAAGACCGTTGACCTTATAGATATACGCAGCGCCGCAGTATTCACCTGTTCCGCCCTGGTTATCGACTTCCGTACCGATATAAACGTAAGGAACGCCGTTCTCTTCATTAATAAGAGGAGTAATATCGGAGTCATCACCGAGAACTCTGGTCCATACCATCTTGAAAGTATTGAGATCCAGGCAGCAGAGGTTCATCGTATTATCCATGAAGTATCCGTAGTTGCCGTATACTGCAATGGAACTCTCGACACCCATGTGTGATCCGACGTTGTCCTCGAAAATATACTTATAGCCTGCTACCTCAGGAGCCACCGTAACAGTTGCGCCTGCAAAGGATGAATGAAGATCGAATGTGTAGATGAATCCGTTCTCACAGGGCCAGATCAGTGTATCTGTCTCGGCGCAGATGATCGGAGATGAATCGAAAGCGTTCCAGTTGCTCCTGTATGCGCCGTCATCAGAACCGTCATAGGAATAAAGGAGTGCACCGTCTATAAGCGAATAGATATACATTCCGAAGGTGCTGCCGCCGTTGTTGTCCGTCTGGCCGACATAGATGATCGGATATCCGCGGGGATCGATAGCAGGTGTTCCCTTTATGGATGCACCGACATCAATGGGATCTCTGGTCATCTCACCATTCTGGAGATTGAAGAAATAGATCTTGCCGTCCAGAGCGCCGACGATAACTTCGGTAAGAGACTGCTGCTGCTTTGCAGAGTCGTACATGTTCATGTTCTGACGGAGAGAAGCCGGCCACTCTGCGACCAGGGGCTGGCCTGTCCACCTTACGCCTGACCATTCGAAGTTCATGGTCGAAGCGAGCTTCTTGCCTATGCCGTTATATTCCCAACGCTGCGTCAGATCGCCTCTGTAGAGATTCGTGTAACCGAATGATGCGCAGTTTCTGAAATTATTTCCTCTGTAAGTGAAGATACCCGGGATCGATCCGTAGAAAACAGGATCGTTCATGTAGATAGGATTCTCCCTGACATAATCGCCTTCAACAATACTGCCCTTGACCATAACGGTCTGGCTGATCTTACGTGCTGAAGGAAGACATGCTGCTGAAATGGGGAGCTCGGTATCAATGTTTACCGACGCAAGGCCGGGATAAAGAATGGGATTCTGATAATCAGTAATGGGAGGAACCGGAGTGGGTGTGGGAGATGCTACGGAGATGTAGCCTGATTGGTCTGTGGTATCGATGTTTGCGATGGTCTCTTTGGTGGTAACCTTCTTAAAATAGACCGCGGCAAGAACACCTGTAAGACAGACAAACAGTAAAGTGATCACGACCACAAGCGTCATGGTTCCCTCGTTAGGATCCCTGGACGGCTTGTAGAAGCTGTTATCTGGCTCGATGTACTGATCACCGCGCGACATAAATACCCCTCTGTAAGTTCCTTTTCTCAAAAAGATAACGCCTATTGTAACACGGCTGTAACATTATCTCAAACTTTGAGTATCAAACAACTTTCAAAACCACTACAAATTAAGGGGAAAATGGCCGCTTATTCCAGACTTTTTGCGAATTCTGCTATCTTATCAAGGCGGTGTCTCATACCGGATTTGCCGATCGGGGGATCCATCATGGCTCCCAGTTCAACGAGCGATGCTCCCGGATTCTCCATGTGCGCCTTTGCAGCTTCACGCAGTTCCGGTGCCAGCCTGTTCGCCTTGCCGGACTTCATGACCTTGGTAATAAGCTCATTTCTTGCTGCAGCTGCATCAGCCTGACGTCTGGAGTTGGCTTCGTCACAGTTAACCGTCCTGGTTACCTGGCTGTTGACGTCTTTGCCGGCACGGATATTCTCGAATTCCATCATCGCAGACGGGCTTCCGATATAACTTAAAAAATCAGATACATCATCACCGTTTTTAAAATAAATGGCGAATCCGTTCTTGCGTTCAGCCCTGATGTGCTTTATGGACAGTGTATCAAGAGAAGCACTGATGATATCAGCAGATCTGCTGCTCTGGACAATGAATTCTATGCGGTAATTTTTCGCGGGATCAGAACAGTATCCGGTACCCCAGAACGCGCCTCTGAGGATCCTTCGGGCCTCTTCAATGGTAAGAGTGCCGTTTCCGATCGATGCCATGAGTTCGATCATCCTGTCAAACAATCCGGATGAATTCAGATCAGTCAGCCTGATCCTGCCTTTGGAATACCTGCATTTAATTCCTTCCTCTTCAAAAAGATGGACTAACAGGTCTGATAATCTCTCGGGTATCTTAACATTTTCTATGGGAGAGGACAGGTCATCTCCTGCCTCACTCAGTAACAGGCCGCACAGCGCAGTCTGCCTCTGGACCGGCTTTTTAACGGCGTTGGTAGCGGTCTCGATCTTAACTCTGACAGAGAAACTGTCTTCCATCAGGACTCATCCGCCTTCTTTGAATATCTGTGAGGTTCTTTGTCGATATCTCTGTGGTTGATGATGCACTTGATCCCGTGCTCAGCCATCTTCTGCGCGATAGTTTCAACACAGTAAACTGATCTGTGTCTTCCGCCAGTGCATCCTACACCGATATGGACACTGCCCTTGCCTTCCTTCTCATAGAACGGAATGACAAAGGATAAGAGCTCTGATGTCATGTAGTTGAACTCTGCCGTCTCGCTGTACGCATCGAGATAATCCGCGATCTTCTGGTCCTTACCGGTTAAGTTACGGAGCTGTGGTATATAGAACGGGTTCGGCAGGAATCGCACATCGAAAACATAATCGCAGTCGACCGGAAGTCCGTATTTGAATCCGAATGACTCGATCACGACAAGGATGTTCTGCTTATCCTCACCCTTTACGATCTCTCCGATAGCATTGTAGAGTTCGGCCTCTTTCATCAGTGATGTGTCGACGACGACCGTCGCGATAGCTCTGATGTTCTCGAGCATCTTGCGTTCTTCTGCAAGAGCCTGTGTAAGGGAACCTTTCTTTTTGGCCAGAGGATGCTTTCTTCTGGTCTGCTGGTATCTGCTGATAAGAACAGTATCAGATGCTTCAAGGAAGATGACCTTATAAGGGCACCCTACTTCCTCATGTATAAGAGCGAGCGCCTCATCAAATCCGTCCAGATACTCCTGTGATCTGATATCAACGACAAAAGCAAGCTTCGGAGTCGAGAAACCTTCTCCGTTCCTGCCCCTGAAGAAGCTCTTTACAAGGTCCGGCAATACATAAGGCGGAACATTATCCATGCAGAAATATCCGCAGTCTTCAAGATATCTTACCGCGGCACTCTTTCCGGCTCCGCTCATTCCCGTCAAAAACAGAATTTCCATGCTTATCCTCCGAAGTTACCCACCAGGCGGACTTCTTTCTCAAGCTTAACACCTGAATTCTCGTATACTTTCAAGGTAATGTAATCTATGAGTTTCATCACATCGGAAGCGCCGGCCCTGCCGCCGTTATTTACAATAAATCCGGCATGCTTGGGTGATACCTGTGCTCCCGAGTCGTCCAAAGCAAATCCCTTGAGGCCTGCTTCTTCAATGAGCCTGGCCGCAAAATAGCCTTCCGGTCTTTTGAATGTGGATCCTGCCGAAGGCACATCAAGAGGCTGGCTCGCAGTTCTTTTCGCGCGGAGTTCATCGGTAAGAGCAACTATCTCATCTTTGTTGCCCTTGGACAGGACAGCTTCAAGCTCCAGTATAACTGCATCATTCCCTTCGGCAGCGAGCTGCTCGAACAGGCTGGTCCTGTATCCGAAATTACATAGACTGCCGTCTATCTTTTTGACGGACATACCATCCCAGTATGTAACGGATGTAATGAAGTCTTTTGTCTCTCCGCCGTATGCTCCGGCATTCATGAATACGGCGCCGCCGCATGAACCGGGAATACCGCATGCGAACTCGGCGCCTGTAAGTGATAATTCAACACAATAATTTCCGAATCTGGCAAAAGGCAGTCCTGCGCCTGCAGTGATCTTTACCCTGCCGTCTTCGAGCTCTTCAGAATCGAGCCTGCTCATGTTCTTGCCGATCCTGATTACCAGACCGTCAAAACCTTCGTCCGAGATAAGGCAGTTCGAGCCGTTACCAAGAACAAAGACTTCTTCATTCATCTCACGTGCCCACCTGAACAGGCGTGCAACCTCGTCACCTGTGGAAGGCTCTGCAAAATATTTTGCAGGGCCGCCGCATCTGAATGTTGAATAACCCGCGAGCGGGATGTTCTCCTGAATAACGATATCAGACATCGATGGACTTTCCCGGGAATACTCTGGATACGAGATCCTGAGCAGCATTGTAGCCCATCTTCTTGACTCTGTAGTTGATCGCAGCAGCCTCGACGATGATCGCGAGGTTACGTCCGGGACCTACCGGGATCGTAACGGAGGGAACCTTGATGCCTAAGATATCATAGGTCTCTTCAGTGAGGCCCAGTCTGTCGTATGTCTTCTTCTCGTCCCAGAGTTCAAGGTTGATAACGAAGTCGATGTTCTCCTGCTGCTTAACGGCGGATACACCGTAGAGTTCCTTAACGTCCAGAATGCCGATGCCGCGGATCTCGATAAGATGCTTGATGACATCGGGGGCGCGTCCGAGAAGTGTTGTCTCGGATACCTTGCGGATCTCGATCTGGTCATCTGCGATGAGTCTGTGGCCTCTCTTAACGATCTCCAGCGCAGTCTCTGATTTACCTACGCCTGACTCGCCGAGGATCAGGATACCTTCACCGTTAACTTCGACCAGAACTCCGTGCATCGATACACGCGGAGCGAGCTCCATCTTAAGGAATTTAACGAGCTCTGACGAGAAATCGGATGTTGCCTGTGACGTTCTTAAGACAGGTGTCGAATACTGTCTGGCCGCATCCAGGATCTCCTTGTGGACCTTGTGGTCACGTGTAACGATCAGGGCCGGAATGCTCTTCTCGAAGAGCGCGGATACTGATTTTGCCCTCTCTTCAGGAGTGAGATTATCAAGATATGCATGCTCCATGTTACCGATCATCTGGATTCGGTCAGGACCGAAGTGATCGTAGTAACCTGCGAGCTGCAGGCCCGGTCTTGTAACGTCCGCAACGCATATCCTTCTGGATTCAATATCGCCGGAATCGTATACAACCTCAAGATTGTAAGCTTTTACGATCTCCGATAAAAATACGCTCGAAAAAGGCATCTGTTCCTCCTAGATTCAATGAGATCAGAATGCGATCTCAACCTCGTGTGTCTTACCGTCGCTCGCAACAGGAAGGAGTGTTCCTTCAACTGCTGCTCCATCAAGTTTAACACTGATGCCTTCCTTTGCACGGTTAAATCCTTCAGGCTTGCTGATATGGATATCATAAACGGTTCCGGAGATGGAGACCTTAACATCGAGCTTTGTCTCACTCTGTCTGAGGACAGGCTCGACTCTCAGTCCCTCACTGGTGAACTCAACGCCGAAGCACTGGAAAAGTGAGAGAAGGAGCCATGTTGAGGTACCGGAGAGTGTAGGTCCGATGTTCTCGCCTGACTCGCTGTTGTTATACTGTGTGCACCATCTGGGGTTACCGCATGTAACGAACGGTGACTTCATTGTTGTATAAGGAAGGATCTTGTCGATGATCCAATATGCCGTATCTGCAAGTCTTGCAGCGAGAGCCTTGTCTTCCACGGTCTTTGCTGCCTTGAGCATGGCCGAGCATGCCATCATGTTCGCATGCTTGAATACGCCGCCGTTCTCACGGTCGCCCGGATAATAGAGGGCAACGTCGATCTTGGGCGCGATCTTCGGATAGTCTACCGTTGAGCAGAGTCTGAATCCGTAAGGTGTCTTTAAGTACTTGTCGAGAGAATCGAGCATCTTGGAGATCTCTTCCTCTGATGCAACCTCGGCCAGGAGTGACCACGAGAATGCGTTGAGGAAGTATGCGCCGGGATGTCCTGCTTCAACTCCGAGACCGTCACCCTGTGCGCCAAGGTACTTGATCTCAGGCTTGTTACTCCTGTTGAAGAGAACTCTTGCATAGAAGTCGCCCTTCCAGCAGTTCTCACGGAGTGTGACTGCGAGCTTATCAGACAGAGCCTTCATCTCTTCTGCGGTGCCGTTATCGCCGATGTTCCTGAACATTGTCTCAGCGCAGTCAACTGCAACCTTCAGAAGGAATCCGTTCATTACAGACTCTGAATATTCGGACTCAAAAGGCTCCTCACCGAATGCCTTGCCGTCCTTGGCGATCTGCTCTCTGTATTTAGCGATCTTATCCTTACCGGAGATACAGTCAGGATCCACTCTGAGACAGTCGTTCCAGTCAGCACGGTCGATAAGAGGAATGCCATGCTTACCTACAGAGATCCTGCCGCTGTATGTGATGATGGCTTTGATCGTATCCTTGAGTTTTCTCTTAACGCCTGCGTCAGTCTTCTTCTCCTTTGTGCCTGCCATTACGAATTCCTCATCGAGGAATGCATAATCGCCTGTAAGGCCCAGATATCTGTCGAGAGCCTGCAGGAGCCAGAGTCCGTCATCAGACCACCAGCCGGGTTCTTTTCCGATCCAGTAGAAGTTATGGTTTGTATAACCGTCTTCGTAAACATTCTCGATCCATCCGGCGAGCATTTCCTTTACGAAGTCAGTTCTTCCCATGCCTGCAAAATAGTACATGGAAGCAAAGATATCCTGGATCTCTCTGAATCCGATCTCACGGTATCCCTTCTGTGTCCAGTCCAGGGATCTTGAGACGAATGTCTGATAGAAGACCTGGAACGGGAGATTGTTATTAACGTATGCTTCGAAATCCTGATCCTCATGAGCGATCTTCATGTAGCCTGCATACTTCTCTGTGAAGTCGATAACATCCTGGAGATCCTTAGCAAGGTTTGCACTGTCAGAGATGTAGTTTGCAACAGCTTCAACTTCCTTGGCGGGAGTCTCGTCAGGTACGAACTTATCGTTGACGCAGTCAGATGAGAGGCATGTGGCACTGTCAACACGTACTGCGCCGTTTGCTGCGATCTTAAAAGGTGTGGACATTGCAAAGAATCCCGGTCCCTTTCTCGAAGGCTTGGATGAGAGAGGATAGATGAACTCAGGCTTCTCAAGGCTTCCAGAACCTACGAAATCAGCATATCTTGCACTGTACTGGTCCGGGAAGATATCGCCGTCATCAGTGTGAACGACAGTGGAATTGAATCTGATCTCGTTCTTTGTCCACTTGGGGTTGGGATCTGTGCTGATGGCACGGATCTCATTGTCTTCATTGAAGAATACGTTGGATTCCGCAACTACTGTCGAGAAGATAACGTCTTCAGACAGAGCGTGTGTCTGCTGTGTACCGAACATGCCTGTTACAACAACTCTCAAGTCACGGTCTTCAGCAGCCGTATTCTCGATATCGATCATCTGTGCTTCAACTGCAACAGGGAGTCCTTCTCTCTGCGGAACGATGAAGATCGTTCTCTTGATCTTGAGGCCGCACTCGAGTTCATATGTGATGATCGTTCTGTTCTGGGAGTGGATCGTGCGGATGGTCTTAAGGCCGTCGGCAATTGCTGCGCCTGACCAGAAGATCTGCTTGCCGTTCTCAACAAGATAGAACTGTCTGTTAGCCGGGAAACCGTTCTCTTCAGGGAGATAGTCCCATCTTGTAGCGAGAACCTGGGTATCGGCATGTGATCTGAACGAACCGCCGCCCAGACGGTCTACAGCGCTCTTAGGTGTTGACTGCAGCGGGAAATCAAATCCGATGCGGTTACCGATAAGCATGTTTGTGTAGTAGTGAGGTCCGGGTGAAGGTGTGGAAGGATCACACATCAGTTCGCCGTTTGTTGCGAGTTTACCGCCCCAGAAATCAGTGCTCCTGATGAGCTCTGCGCATCTGTTAAGGACTGCCTCAGAGAACTTCGCCTCTGCCAGATTGCCGTCCTTCTCGGTAAATGCCCTGTAATCCTCATCGTTCTTGACGATGAGAATGCTGTAGCCGTCATTGACGGTTTTCGAGAACGGCTCGAAAACAATATCGTCTGAACCTAGCAGATTAACTGCCATGCTGTCGAATTTCAGGCCCGAGATACCGATGACCACGGGATTCTTACCGAAGCGCACATACTGCGCAGAGATGCCTCCGGTTACGATCGTATCACCGAACTTATCAATTAAAAGTTCCTTAGCAGGAAGTCTTTCCGCTCTTGCCTTTTCGCCGATATAACCCATGCTGATCCTCCATGAGAATGTAGATTTTTATTTTTCTTTATTTGAGCAAGGAACCCCACGGCCAATAAACCACGGGGTCTTGCTTAAAACTTACATATTAAAGATGCAGTTTCAGGGAATCAGCCCAGAACTACCTCAACCTGGTGAGTCTTGCCGTCGCCTGCTACGGGAACGATGCATCCTTCAACTTCAGTGCCGTCAACTGTAAGCTTCTTGACCCCCTTGTTAACGTGATCGGGATTCTTGATCGTGATCTCGTATGTGTCGCCTCTGAACTGACGTGTAGCCGTGAAGCCGTCCCATGCCGCAGGGATGGAAGGATCTACTCTGAGGCCGTCAAACTCAGGCTTAACACCGAGAATGTACTGGGAGATGGCAACCATGTTCCATGCAGCCGTACCTGTGAGCCA
>JAEEGL015289979.1_pt1 | contig 17220 bp, 11 predicted proteins | sample 9134231 | NCBI WGS metagenome assembly JAEEGL01 (sample SAMN16246548, study PRJNA631951) | gut metagenome | biome: gut microbiome; feature: rumen; material: fiber-attached | host: Bos | place: Iran: Karaj | collected 2018-10
CCGAGAGTCGCCGCGGCAAGCCCCTCAGCAACCACCGCTCCGCAGCCGGTGAGCAGAAGCGCGGAGAGCGCGCAGGCGGGAAGGGAAAATTTCTTAAGTGATATTCCAAGGGACATATAAGTACTCCGGCCTCCGGGCCCAGACGGAAACACAGGGCAAAGGAAGCAGTAATGACAGGTGATGCATGACGGCCGTCAGTCGCCGTCGCCGCCGTCTGAGTCTGAGTCGCAGTCAGAGTCAGAATCGCTGCCGCCGCGGGAGCCAAGCAGCTCAGTCCCGGTGGTGACGCGCTGGCTGTGGATCGCCATTGCCATACAGGCAAACACCGCCGCGCAGAAAAGAAAAAATCCAAGCATGGTCAACAGTGGGACGCGCCTCTCGGGACGCCCTGCTCTCCTTTCAGGATATTGTGAGACAGGTACGGGAAACAGTGAGCTTCCCGGATCTCAGCGGAGGCCTTCAGTCAGTCTCCGCCATCGCCGCCGTCTCCGCCTTCTGAGTCAGAGCCCCAGTCAGAATCACTGTCGCTGCCACTGCCGCTGGAGTGAATGGGTCCAGCCTTCAGTGCGATGATACAGATGATTGCCACCATGGCCACTATAGAGAAGAAATTCATAAAATCTCCGGAGCGCTTTCGGTGAGCATGCTCCGCTCTCCTTTGACGGCATGTGCTGTGAGCATTGTAGCCCTTTCCGGGAAATTGTCCACTCACCTAAGCTTCGGAGACGCCGCGCAAATCTCATTCCGTGCGGAGGGGGACTCTCCTCCCGCCTCAATTTTTCGTATAATCCTGTGTCACGTGAGGCAATGCCTGAGGCACACCAAAAGGAGACAGAGAGATGCTTGAAAGACTGAACGGGCTGCAGCGCGCCACGCTCGTGCTCACGGCCATCATTACGGCGATGTCCGCGGCGGCGCCGCTCTTCCCGGTCCTCAGCAGGACGTTTACCGGAAGCGCCTACAACATGGCCGTGCTCACCGCAGTGCCGTTCCTCCTCACCGTCTGCTTCCTCAACGAGAGGAACTCGTTCGCGATCTTCACCGGGAAGATCTTCCGGCCGCTCCTCATCGTGCTCCTCCTCTCGCCGGTGCCGCTCATCGCCCATTTCAGCACCTCAGGGACCGCCGGGCTCAGCGGCATCATCTCCTTCGGCTTCATCATCCTCATGCTCTTTGCCTACCTCCAGAACGGGACCTGCTGGCAGATGAGGAGGGGGCTACTCTACGCGGTTACGGCAGGGCTCGCCATAGCGGTGCTGCCAGCGCACCTGGGGCTCTTCGGCTCCGAGATCTTCACCGAGAACGGCAGGATCATCGGAGGCGCTGCCACCTCTGAGATCCTCACAGGCGAGATTGTGGCGCTCACCTCGGTCTCCTTCTATCTCCTGGGCTTCGAGCGCGAGTCGGTCATGCCCCGGAGCGCCCTTGCCGCTGCAGGCGCCGCCATCGGCGTCTCATCTGCCGTAATCACCTGGTCAGCCCTCGCAGTGTTCTGGGCCGTTGTCATCCCCTTTGCCTGCGCGCTTATACTTGTCAGGAGGCGGAGCCCGAAAAATGCCCTCTTTGCCGTAATTCTCGCGGCCGCGTCAGGAGGAGCGGGGCTTCTTGAGCTTGCTGCGGCAGGCTCAATGCCCCATCTTTCAGCGCTGTGGCAGAGCGTCTCCGAGGGAGCGCGCTTCTCCCTCCTGTCCGCCGTGTCAGAGACGCCCTTCACCGGCTCAGGCTACGGCACTGCCCTTTATAACTATCTACACCTGGTGCCCGCCTCAGGAGAGAGCGTCCCGCATGTAACCCACTCGGCGGTCTCGGCGCTCATCGGCGGCGCAGGCGCGGTCGGCGTGCTGATGCTCCTCGCGGCGCTCTGGGCGCTGCTCAGGGTCGTCGCGTTCAACCGCTGCCCGGCGACGCTCCGCATAGGCTTTGCCTTCCTCATCCTCCCGCCCGCATCGGTGCTCACGCTGACGGACGCCTACATCGACATCAGCCTCTCTCTCGTATTCGCCGCGTTCCTCTTCAACTCGGCAGGCGCCGACTACCGGAGCGTCACGGTGCATCCGGTGGAGAAGGTCCTTTTCGGCAAGCTCTCCTGGGTGTTCGCGGCCGGCATCGCGGTCTTCTTCTCCACGGCGGCCTACACCGCCTTCGAGATAAGGACCATGCTCCGTAACGACGTCTTCAACAGCCAGACCGCGGACTTCATCAACCCGGCGCTTTTTGTGGGCGACACCGACCGGATTTACTGGAAGAACATCTTCCGCTCCTCCATAGGGCTCGTCTTCTCCGGGCAGGAGGAGCTCAGGGACTACATCGACACCTACGGCAGGCGGCTCACCCGGACGAACCCCTCAGGGGCGAACTTCGAGAACACCATCAGGGCCATGGTCAAGATCCAGCGCGAGGATGAGGCCGCCGATACGGCAGCTCTCGCCTCGAGGCTCTTCCCTGACCAGAGGCTCCGCTTCGAGAAAGCGCTCATAAAGCCTCACAACTACGCCGACTCCGCATGGCAGAGGGAAAGGCTCCGCCAGGTGTTCAGCGGCTGGAAGGGCGAGGACGTCATCAGGCAGCGCTCCGAGAACATGGCCGGAGGCCAGGGTGCGAAGGATCAGAGTGACAGAAAGTAACCAATGGGGAGTGACGCAATGAAATACCTTACTGCAGTAATCTGCTCGCTTATCGTCTCAGCCGGCATCTTTGCCGGGCTATACAGCGGCTCGGTGAGCCTTTTGAAGAGCTCGCAGATCTTCTCGACCGGCAGCAGGACCGTTACGGTGAAGGGCCTTGCCGAGAAAATCGTGGACGCGGACCGGAAGCGCCTCAGATTCACCATAAGGAGAGCCGGGAACGACCTGGAGCAGCTGAGGCAGGACTTCAGCAATGACCGGAAGCAGGCCGTTGACGCGCTCTCCGCCATGGGCTACACAGGGGGCGAGATCTTCTCCTCGAACGCGCTCATCACCGACAGGAGCAACGACGAGTACGTCTCGAAGGACTCCATCGAGATCGGGCGCTACACCGGCTCCGTAACCTTCACCGTCATCGTGAGCTCCCCGAAGGAGCTCCCCATAAAGCTCCTTGACGATCTCTCGATGAAGGGAGTCGGCATCGACGGCATCAGCGCCGACTATGAGTTCACCGGGCTCAACGCCGTGAAGCCGCAGCTCATCGAGGAGGCGACCAAGAACGCGAGGGCCTCCGCCGAGAAGTTCGCGAAGGACAGCGGCTCAAGAGTCGGCAAGATCAAGACCGCGAACCAGGGGCAGATCACGGTAGAGGCCGCAGACGAGTCCACCCCGCAGAAAAAGAAGATCCGCGTGGTCTCGACTGTCGTCTACTTCCTGAACGACTGAGCGCCGGCACGCGCCGCATGGGCCGCCTTAAGGGCGGCCTTTTTTGTCTCAGCTCCCGCCCGACAATGCATCACGCAGCGTACGGGGCACCGGCCGCAGGGGGGATTTTCCCCGTTTTTGTCCCCGGTCATTTTTCGCTGAACTTAAGCGGGATCTGTGATGAAAGTCTCCTTATTAGTGTTAAAATCACCGATCATCAGAAAAAAACAAAACTGGCGGCCAGAGGCCGCACACGGAGGATATATATGACAGATTCCATGCAGCCTGCTGAGCATATCAGCGACGTTCTCATCATCGGAAGCGGCGCGGCAGGACTCACCCTTGCCCTCAAGCTTGCCGACTCTGACAGCGACATCCATATCGATGTCCTGAGCAAGGGCCCGGAGAGCGAGGGCTCGACCTCCCACGCCCAGGGCGGAATCGCCGCCGTGCGCGACACCCTGAAGGACAACGACAGCATCGAGTCCCATGTCCAGGATACCCTCATCGCCGGCGCCGGACTCTGCGACGAGGCCGCTGTGCGCTTCACCGCCGAGAACGCCAAGGACGCCATCGACTGGCTCATCACCGAGGGAGTTCCCTTCGACAAGGATGAGGACGCCGCCAAGAACGGCCGCGACGAGTACCACCTCACCCGCGAGGGCGGCCACAGCCACAGGAGAATCTTCCACGCCGCGGACGCTACCGGCAAGGCAGTCTCGGACACCCTTATAAGCCGCGCCAAGACCCATCCGCAGATCACCGTCTACGAGGAGTTCAACGCGATTGACCTCGTAACCACCAAGAAGCTGGGCCTCTCCGGAAACCGCGTCCTCGGGGCCTATGTCCTCAACTGCAAGACCGGCCGCGTCGAGAACTTCTACGCCAAGTTCGTCGCGCTCTGCACCGGCGGCGCCTCCAAGGTCTACCAGTACACCACCAACACCGACATCTCCTCCGGAGACGGCATCGCCATGGCCTGGCGCGCAGGCTGCCGTGTCGCCAACATGGAGTTCAACCAGTTCCATCCGACCACCCTCTACAACAAGGATGACCGCAACTTCCTCCTCTCCGAGGCTCTCCGCGGAGAAGGCGCGCTCCTCAAGCGCCCTGACGGCACGAGGTTCATGCCGGATCACGACAAGCGCGCCGAGCTCGCTCCGCGCGACGTGGTCGCGAGGGCCATCGACTTCGAGATGAAGAAGCTCGGAGCTGACTGCATGTACCTCGACATCAGCCACAAGCCCGCTGACTTCATCATGAAGCATTTCCCGACCATCTATGATCACTGCATCAAGGTCGGCATCGACATCACCAAGGAGCCGATCCCCGTCGTTCCCGCTGCGCACTACACCTGCGGCGGCGTCATGATCGACAACCGCGGCCAGACCGACATCAGCAACCTCTACGCTGTAGGCGAGACCAGCTACACCGGACTCCACGGCGCCAACAGAATGGCCTCCAACTCAATCCTTGAGTGCCTCGTATACGGCGCCGCAGCCGCGAAGGACATCCTCGCAAGGCTCCCGAACGCGCAGGGCATCACCAAGTTCAAGCCCTGGGACGAGGGACAGGTCACCGACTCCAACGAGGAGGTCATGATCCAGCACAACTGGCACGAGCTCCGCCTCTTCATGTGGGACTATGTCGGCATCGTCCGCACCAACAAGCGCCTCGAGCGCGCGATGCACCGCATCAACCTCCTCAAGGACGAGGTCCAGGAGTACTACTCGAACTTCAGGGTCTCCAACAACCTCCTTGAGCTGAGAAACCTTTTGCAGGTTGCGGAACTTATTGTAAAATCAGCGATGCTTCGCCACGAGTCAAGAGGTTTGAATTATAATCTTGACTACCCCGGCCAGGAATCACAGCCCAAACCGACCATCCTGACTCCGGGCGTCTGAATCCCGGACTGAAAGCACGGCGCGGAGAAGATGCAGAATGCGCCGTTTATATGTACTGCTCTTAAAAGCATACTCAGAAAAGTGAGATCAGAGCCGCGCAACGCGGCTCTGTTTTTAATACAAACAGCAAGAAAACTGGAGTTTTTCACGTTATGGACAATCCCATCCTCGCCAAGCTCAAGCAGGAGTTCTATGAGTCAGTCAAAAGAAGGGAGGCCATGGGCCTGCCGCCTGCAGAGCCGGAAGAGCCTGAGGCAGACGACAGCGATGCTGATGACGAGGACGGGGATGCAGGCTATGAGGCCGAGCCCCGCCGCCACCGCCAGCCGAGGCGCGAGCGTGAGTTCGGCAGCCCGAGGGGAGGCCGCCAGGACAGGTTCCAGAGAGCCCCGGGAAGGCCCCACGGCCATGACGGCCATCAGGGCTTCCGCCAGGACAGGCACGGCCCCGGCGAGAGGCGCGGACAGTTCCAGAAGCATGAGCGCCGCGAGCAGGATCACGGCGCTATAGACGTCACCGGGCTTCCGCAGGTCACGGGAACCGTGAGGGCATCGCCGGACCGCGGCTTCGGCTTCCTCGAGTCCGAGGGCGGCACCTCCTACTTCATTCCGCCCGCTCCGATGAAGAAGCTCCTCCACGGCGACAAGATCAAGGCAGCCGTGAGGACCGACGCACAGGGGCGCACCCAGGCCGTCCCCCTCGAGCTCGTCGAGCCTGCGCTCAAGAGGTTCGTCGCGAGGATCCGGATTGTCAGGAACTACGTCAACGTCGTTCCCGATCACCCCAACATGCATGACTACATGAGGACCAAGATCGCCCCCGAGATCAAGCTCCACGAGTTCAAGGAGGGCGACTGGGTAATCTGCGAGCTCACCACCCACGCGATGAATGCGAAGAACGGCTACCATGAGGCGCTCATCAAGGAGTTCATCGCCTCGGCGGACAACCCGAGAGTGCCCTGGCTCGTCACCCTCCGCGGGCTTGATCTGCCCCTTGCCTCGCCCCCGGATCAGGGCGAGTGGGTCATCAACGAGAAGTTCGACCGGACTGATCTCACTGCCCTGCCCTTCGTCACCATCGACTCAGCGAAGACCGAGGACATGGACGACGCGCTCTATATCGAGGATCTCGGAGACAAATGGAAGCTTACGGTCGCGATAGCCGATCCTACCGCCTACGTCCAGGAGGGAAGCCCCACTGACCGTGAGGCCGCGAAGCGCGCCTTCACCGTCTACCTCCCGGGGTGCAACATTCCGATGATCCCGAGAATCCTCTCCGACGACATCTGCTCACTCCGCGAGGGAATCGCAAGGCCGGTGCTCTGCGGCAACATCTACGCGGACAAGGAGGGACAGCTCGACGAGGCCGCAACCGAGTTCTTCCTCGGAACAATCAAGTCCCAGGGAAAGCTCGTCTACACCGAGGTCTCCGACTATCTCGAGAACGGCTCGTCTCCTGACTTTGTACCCGGCGAGGCAGTAGCATCACAGCTTAAGCTTCTCAGGGAGTTCGCCGCCTGCCGCAAGAAGTGGCGCTCAGACCATACCGTGCTATTCAAGGACCGCCCTGACTATGACTTCGTCCTCGACGAGAACGGCGCACTCAAGGAGATCGTCGTCGAGACCAGGAGGACCGCCGACAAGATCGTCGAGGAGTGCATGATCGCGGCTAACGCCTGCTGCGGCAGGTTCCTCGCCGAGAAGTGCGGCAAGGGCATCTTCAACATCCACGAGGGCTTCGACCACAACAAGATGGAGCAGATCAAGAAGGTCATCACCGACAACGGCGGCCCGGAGATGACCATTGAGCAGTTCCAGACCAAGGAAGGCTTCATCGAGCTCAAGAAGTGGATCGAGGGACAGAAGACCCTCTATGTCGACTTCAGGCTGAGAAAGTTCCAGATCCCGTCAGTCATCCAGGAGACCCCTGCCGCCCACTTCGGGCTCGGCCTTGACTGCTACGCGACCTGGACCAGCCCGATAAGAAAGTACGGCGACATGGTGAACCACCGCCTCATCAAGTCGATAATCACCGGCGGCCGCGCGCCTACCCTCCCTGACGAGGCGACTCTCGAGGGCATGAACCTCGCCAAGAAGACCAACCGCTACGCCGAGCGCGGCGTCGGCGACTGGCTCTATGTCGACTATCTCGAGAAGAGCATCGGCACCGGAGAGCAGTTCACCGGCAGCATCTTCGACGTGAACTTCGCCGGCTTCCGCGCCCGCCTCGCCGAGAACGGAGCGGTAGTCTTCGTCCCCGGGAGCACCATCTGCGCTGACCGCACCAGGCTCAAGGGCGTCTACGACGAGGGCAGGATGTACCTCGATGGCAATGTCCTCTTCGAGGTCGGCATGGACGTGAAGCTCGTCATCGCCGCGGTGAACCACGAGACCCGCTCCATCACCGCAAACCTGGCCAATGCCATCGTCATCCCCGAGAAGAAGCCCGAGGGAGAGGCGGCGAAGAACGCTCCGGCGAAGGACACAGCCGCTGAGCCAGCCAAAGCAAAGCCCGCCTTCAATCCGCTTGAGCCCGAGGCTGAGACGAAGGCTGAATAGATGGATTTGGAAAGTCTTTGAAATGTGAGGTCCGCGCTCCGGGAACGGTGCGCGGATTTTTCATTTCATTAATAAGCTTCCCTGAGCCTATTGGATTCCGCGGTCCGGCTCCATGTGATGCGCGAATCAGAATCACTCCTCCGTCAGTGCGGCTGATGTTTTCTCAGCTCATTCATGACAAAAGGAGCAGCATGAAATGAGCCTCTGATATTCAGATGGTCTCCGTCACGGTAGAGAAGGTGCCCATCGTCATCAAGCATTGAGCAAGTTCCGTTCCGGCAGAAGATCTGCTCCATGTCTATAAAGTGGATGTTCCTGTAGCCTAAAGCGCTTTTACGGGAGACAATATTCCAGAAATGCACCGTTTCCCTCTCAGGAAGAGCCTCAGGTTTTGTTGAACAAGCCCTGGCATTTCCGGAAACAAGGAACTCTGGGATTTCAACAGGTCTCTGTATAACAGCAGATCTGCACCTCAGCCAGTTATCCGTGCCCTGGTACGGATTGTCCAGAACAACGTAAATTTCCTTTCCAGCTTTCGTCAGAGTGCTGTATGTCCTGTCAAATCCGTCTTTCAATATGGAATAGAAATTATGATTTCTGCGGTTATAGGTATCGATCACATTTTTCCAGGAACACACTGGATTATGTGCCAGCACAACTTTTTTGATATTTTTATGGCTAAGAATGTAGAAAAACGCCTCCGAAATCAGATATTCAGAGTTTTTTCTCTCTGGATATACCCTGACTGACCAGGGATCGGCAGCTGCATGCAGCCCGATGAGCGGCACTGCGCATCCGGCCGGAAACACTGCAACACCATCGTTTTCTCCTGTCTCTGCGGTCAGACCGGCATACAGGTGTCCGCCATGGGAATCACCAATCACAGCAATCGTGTTTTTTCCTGATGGTCTCTGAAAACGGCACTGGGTGATATCAAGATTCTCGCTCAGCTTCTTCCAGTCCGGTATCGATTCAAGGCATCTCCTCCCGTCATCCTCCATCCTCAGTTCCGACACATCAATCAGCGGCTGATCTGGATCGTCAACCCTTGACGGGAAACCTTCCTGCCTCATGATCGCAAAGCCTGTGCCTCCGATTATTGCCATGACGGCAAGGAGTCCCAGTGTCTTCGCCCCTGCATGGCTGCCCCATCTGAGACGCGGCTCAACAAAATAATAAGTGAGAGCTGACATTATGACTGCAAGAATGACGCATGCGATCCTCACAGCAGGCTGCGGCAGCCCACCTCCTGCAATCCAGGCAAATGAGAGGAACGGCCAGTGCCAGATATAGAGAGGGTAGCTGATAAGCCCGACCCAGACCATTGTCCTGTTCGAAAGAAGATAACGGTTAAGGAAAGCATCCTTCCCGGCACCTATCATGAGCACGGCGCCCATGACAGGAAGAAGCGCCTTGTATCCGGGGAATTCCCGGCTGTCCAGCACAGAAACTGCTATGAGAATGAGCCCCATCCCCACAGCAGAGAGCATGTTCCCACAGAGCCTTATGCTGTCCTGCTTTGACTGCCTTCGGTGCAGAACAGCAGAGAGACAGACGCCAGTTCTGTACTGAAGATTTGAAAACGGCTCACTCTTATATATTATGAGCCATGCAAGGATGCCTCCTGCCATCAGTTCCCAGAACCTGAGGAGGGGAGAATAGAAGGCGGCACTCGGAGCCTCATCAACAAAGTAAAGCTCAAAGCCGAACGAGGCCATAGCACCTGCCGCCGCAAGCGCGAAGACACTGAGCCTCAGTTTGTATGCGATGAAAAGCAGCAGCGGCCAGATGAGATAGAACTGCTCCTCAATGCCGAGCGACCAGAGATGAAGCAATGGCTTCGTCTGTGACGTTACCTGGAAGTATGATCCGGCCTCATACCACAGGATGAAATTTGAGACATATGCGGATGCCCCAGCCGTATGCTTTCCGAAAAGTCTGTACTCATCTGGCAGAAGAACAAACCACCCAATGACAAGAAACGCTGCGAGACAAACGATAAGAGACGGGAAAATGCGCCTGACGCGCCTTGAATAGAAATCGATGAAAGAGAATGGTCTTGCTGTACCAGTCCCTTTGATCCTCCTCTCCATCCCCCTGTATATGATTGAAGAGATAAGAAAGCCGGAGATTACAAAGAAAATGTCAACGCCGACGAAGCCGGATCCGCTGATGTTCCCGGGGAAGGCGTGATAAAGCACGACCGAAATAACGGCTATAGCGCGGAGACCGTCTATATCCGGACGATATTCAAGACTCCGCCGCTGTGTATCCATGGATGTCCGGTTGGCATCTGATCTGGCATTAATCATTCAGACAAAAATCTTAGACAGCAAGACCTGCAGGAATTGCCCTTTGCAATACAGTAAATTACCCGGGCTGCTCCTGAAAAGACTGCCCGGGCGTTATTTTAACCAGCACCATGCAGATTTTCCCCAGGCGTGCTCTCAGTTTCCGCATAACATTCAGATACAGCCGTCTCCGAAGCTGGCTGAAGTTTTTCAGTAAGCGCAAATTTAAAAGCATCAGCAGCCCGATCCCGTCTAAATGCGCGCTATAATGAGACTTTAGTCACATTTATTAAATTGGATAAAAATCATGTCTGGCTATTTGTATTTCTTCATCTGCCTCGCGTTTCTTATCGCCGGGTACGCCGTCTATGGCGTAATCGCCGAGAAGGTATTCGGGGTTGACCGCTCAAGACCCACTCCGGTCATGACCAGGGAAGACGGCGTTGACTACGTCAAGATGCCGCTTTGGAAAATGATCGTCATTCAGCTCCTCAACATTGCCGGCCTCGGACCGGTGTTCGGGCCGATCATCGGCGCGCTCTACGGGCCGAGCGCCCTCCTCTGGGTGGTATTCGGCTGTGTGCTGGGCGGAGCAGTCCATGACTACATGTCAGGAATGATTTCCCTCCGCTACGGCGGCGCAGGCTACCACGAGGTCCTCGGACGGAACCTCGGACACGGCGTCAGGACCTTCATGGAGTTCTTCACCGTAATATTCCTGATCCTCGTCGGCGCAGTCTTTGTCGCAGGACCGGCGAACCTTCTCCTCAGCATTTCCCCGGAAATCCCGTACTGGGTATGGGCAGTCCTGATTTTTGCGTACTACATCTGCGCGACGATCTTCCCGATCGACAAGGTCATCGGCAAGATTTACCCGTTCTTCGCGGTGCTGCTCATTTTCATGGCAATCGGCCTTACCATCGCGCTCTTTGCCGAGGGATACGAAGTTCTCCCGAATGTCAGCCTTGATACACTCTTCACAAGCCAGCATCCGACGGGAGACTCAATCTGGCCTGCGCTCTTCGTCATCATCGCGTGCGGCGCAATCAGCGGCTTCCACGCCACCCAGTCGCCCATGATGGCAAAGTGCATGACCAATGAGTCACAGGGACGCAAGGTCTTCTACGGCTCGATGATCATGGAAGGCATCATCGCACTTATCTGGGTAACGCTCGGCCTTTCCTTCTACAAGTCTCCGGCCGAGCTTGAGGCGGCAGGCCCTGCTCCGGTTGTGGTCAAGAACATCTCCTTTGCCCTCCTCGGAACATTCGGCGGAATCCTCGCAGTACTCGGTGTCGTTGTTCTCCCGGTATCAACCGGAGACACAGCGTTCCGCGGCGCAAGGGTCACTCTCGCAGAAATCTTCAAGCTTGATCAGACCAGCGTAAAGAGCCGTCTGATGCTCTCTGTGCCTCTCTTCATCGTCGGCGCAGTCCTCTGCCTCGTTGACTTCAGCGTCATCTGGAGATACTTCGGCTGGGCGAACCAGACGCTCTCATGCGTCTGCCTGTGGGCGATTTCGGTATACCTTTACAGGAGAGGCCGCTTCCACTGGATGACTACCCTGCCTGCGATGTTCATGACCGTCATGGTAGTGACATTCATCTGCCAGGCCAAAATCGGGCTCAATCTCCCGATTGACATCGCAACCTGGATCGGCGTTGCCGCAATGGTAATCTCCTTCATCTTCTTCATAGTCTTCGGCAAGAAGATGCCCGAGTCAGAGAAGGATGTCGACAGCAACGGCTGGAACATCAACCCTGCAAGGAAGCCGGAAAAGACAGCCAATGAGGTTAAACCAGAGCAGGCTAAATAACTGCACTTCCGCTAAATAAATGGAAAGGCGCCTGAAGGCGCCTTTTTTGATCATGACTGCTGCGTACTGGAATGTCCGAATAAACCATCCTTCTACGGCATCACACAGAACAATGGACAAGAAGCAATGTTACGTCCTTGCCGATGACTGCTTTACTGTATTGTCCGGCGGTATAGGTTTGACTATAATTCATCAGGAACCGCCTTGTGCTTATTAATTCTTAGAGGCACAGGCATTTGGACTGGGCGAGACCTTTTAAAATCTCACCAGAAATTGATTTGGTCATGACCCCATAAACGCGATCAAACTCTATTTATTCGGCATTTAAAAATGAACTTCGGCATAGGATACGGCCTGCTCGCTGGTTTTCTACAGTCAGATACATACCGCTTTATATGCATTGCTGGGTATGCAATGCTTTTTGCCTGCCCTTTTGTCTTTATAATCCTGAACAGGAAAGCAGGGCTCTTTATAAGCTGCATGAGCGCTGCATTCATAGCTGTCAAGCTGCTTTCACTGTATATAGTCCAGCAGAACCCTGATGAAGGCCAGCATCTCCTGATGACATATTCACTGATAAATGGAGGTGTTCCGTTCAGGGATTTTGAAGGACAGGGGAACGGACCTCTCAATGCGCTTTATCTTGCCTTGTTCTCATTCGGTGACATTTCATTCTTTACTGCGCATCTTGCTGCATTGTTCGCGGAACTTGCATGCTGCGTTATGTTCTTTTTTGCGGTAATGAAACTTTGCGGCCTCCGTATAGCCGCCGCGCTGTCAGGTTTTGTATTCATTTATTTTTCCATATATTTATACGATGTCACCGCATACAACAACGAGACACTGTTCTGCATGCTGATCTCACTGTGGCTGTTGCTCTTTGCCTGCAGGAACGGCAGAAAAAGCATACTCTTTGCAGAATGTTTTGTGCTCGGACTTCTTCCTTGGGTCAAACTGCAGTTCGCTCCTTTTACAGTGTGCTGCCTTATTCTGAGCATTGCCAGGGGCGTGTTTGTGCAGCAGAGCAGAGAATACTGCCAGGTACCGGGCTGTACCGGACCAGGCGATGTCACAGACGCCCCGATCTCAACTTCAGCAGTAAAATGGCACCAGATTCTGAAAGACACCCTGACGGCCTCAGCAGGTGCTGCTGTGCCGACCATGCTCATTCTTGCATATCTTGCGCTGAACGGTGTCTGGAAGTGGTTCTGGCTTTTCTATATACGTGTCAACATCGAGCACGTTTCCATATCTTTTTCAGAGTATCTTTCCGAACTTCCGCTTCGAATGGTACTCTTTGCGGATATGAACCTGTTCTGGCTTCCGGTAAGCACGATACTTTCGTGCACAGCAGTGGGACTGGCTCACCGGAGAAACAGTCCGCACAAATCATCTCCTGGAAGAGACTATGCAATTCTGCTGCTTGTATTATTTGCGCTGACAGCATTTTTCGCTACCACGCGGACAATGAGCATCTTTGATCACTATATCAATATCATCGTGCCTTCATGCGTTATTCTGATTGCACTCAGACTTGCCATCAGCAGCAGCGAGAAGCTCAGGAAAAACTGCGCTATTGCCATACTGGCAGCTGTCGAAGCCGTCGCAGCATACGATATGATGACTCTGAATGATATACAGAATATCCGCACGATACAGCAGCTGGGGTTCGTCCGTGAGGATGAGTACCCGTTCAAGGAAGCAGTGAAATATCTCAACAGCCATGTAAGTCCGGGAGAGCCAATTGTCGTATGGGGATGGGAAACCGGAATGCCGATATACTCCGGCCATCCTTCTGCAACAACAACCAACTTCATTTACCCGCTTGTGGATAAAAAATTCGACAGGCAGCTGCAGGAAGAGCTGCGCAGCAGGTATGTTCAGGATATCATCCAAAACAAGCCGGCAGCTATAGCCGACCTAGTGTGCCCTGCATCATTTGCATACAGGTACGATTGGTACCATCTTAGTGAATACGCCTTCATGAAAGACATTGCTGACAAATACTATGAGGCCCCGGTATCTTTTCCTGTGACAGTCAGTGCATTTTTCGGAGAAGGATTAATGCCATGGCACCATTCCAGAGCAACTGACCTAGAAACAGGCTCTGTCCGTATCTACCTCAGGAAAAAGGAAGACAGACCATGATTATGCCGCCTGACAGGCAGCAAACGAAAAATCCTGATTCGGAGTCTTAGCAACCTAACAGCCATCGAGTGGGTTAATGCTCTTTTTGTCAATAGCGTCTGTCCGGCAATTTCTGCCACGGTTCCCAAAACCAGGGCAGACCGGCTTCTGTCCGAAACCCCAGACAGCTTCTGTTTAGGCAAGTTTCAAAGAAATTATGCCGGTGCTTTCTCTGCCTGCCCGCATGCGTTATGCGGGATACAGAGCGCTCAGCCGGCAAGCCCCGGGCACGCATGGAGCACCGCATCAAGGGTCCTCTGACATGCACCGGTTCCCTCTGATGCACACTCCTCTGCCCTGCGCCCTGCATCATAGGCAAGCTCAGGATCACCGAGGAGCCCGGCAGCCTTTTCCGCAAGCTCATTCACGTCCGCCACGGCAAACGCCCCGCCCGCTGCGAAGAGCCTCCTGAAGATGTCTTCAAAGTTGAAATAGTTGGGGCCTGTTATCACTGGCACGCCGAGCACGGCCGGTTCCAGCGGATTGTGCCCTCCGACAGGAATCAGGCTCCCCGCCATGAACGCGGCGCGAGACGCCGCGAACCAGACGGTCATCTCACCCATCGAATCGCCGATGAACACCTCAGTGTCAGAGGACGGCATTCCGTCGGAAGAGCGTCTCTTTGTCCTGAACCCCTCGCTCACAGACTCGTTAAATGCCCGCTCAAACTCCTCCGGATGGCGGGGCACCAGGATCAAAAGAGCGTCAGGGACCTTCTTCTTTATCTCATGGAAGGCCCTTAGCACCATAAGGCTCTCATCCCCGTGGGTGCTTGCAGCGGTGATGATGGGTCGCCCGCCTGCTGCCTTTCTGACCTCAAGCCCCTTCGCGGCGAGCTCTTTGTCAGGAGTGATGTCGTACTTGATCGATCCTGTTACGCAGGTGTTCTGAATGCCGAGGGACCTGAGCCTTGACTCATCATCCTCGGTCTGCGCTGCCATCAGAGTGATGTTGGGCGCAATCAGAGTGTCAAAGGCACCCCTGAACCTCGCGAACCTCCCGCGCGAACGCTCCGAGAGCCTCGCATTGATGACGATTACCGGAATGCCGTGCCTTTTCGCGGAGGCAAGCACCGTGGGCCAGAGCTCGGTCTCCATAATAAGGAGCGCCGAAGGATGCACTCTCCTGATGAATGACTCGACCGCAAACCCTGCGTCGAGAGGCGCAAAGCGGTGCTCCGCGATGCCTTTGAAGGACTTTGCCGCGGCTGCCGCGCCGGTCGTAGTCGTCGTGGTGACCACGATGTGAAGGTCCGGGCACCGTGCGGCAAGGAGCTTTATGAACGAGGCAGCGCCGAGCGTCTCGCCGACGCTTACGGTGTGGATCCAGACGGTCTTCTGCCCATCGGGGATAAATGATCCACGCCCGAGGAGCTCGAACCTTCGCTCCCCGTAGGACGGCTTGTTCTTCTTCGGAAGCTGCAGCATAAGGAACGCCGGAATGACAGCGAGGTTCTCGAGCCCAGAGACCAGCGCTCTCCAGAAGATCCTGCCGCAGGTGCCTCCCTTTCCTGAATCAGGCATCAGCGCTCCCTGCCCCGCTGCCCCCGGATAGAAGCTTCAGGAGCGCATCCTCCGCCATCTCGGGTGTGATGTCCTTCAGGCACTTGTAGTGGCCGTACTTGCAGGTGCGCCTGAAGCAGGGCCTGCATTTGATGTCTGTCTGCAGGATCTCCGCCTTCGCGGTAAGCGGAGGCGTGTAGCCGGGGGTCGAGGAGCCGAACACCGCGACAACCGGGCGCCCTGTTGCGGCTGCGACATGCATGAGCCCTGAGTCATTGGTGAGCACCGCGCCGGCAAGCGCCATAAGGTCAACGGAGTCGGTTATCGAGGTCTTCCCGGTAAGGTCAAGGCAGCCGGCCTTCGCCTCCGGCTTGAGCGCTGCCAGTATGGCGGCAGCGTCCTCCCGTTCCTTGCCGGCGCCCATGATGACCGCCCTGCCGCCCCGTCCTATCCACCAGGAGGCGACCGCGGCAAAGCTCTCTGCGGGCCACTTCTTCGCGGGCCCGTAGGAGGCTCCCGGGCAGATCGCGAGGATGTTCTCGGTGCTTCCGCCGCCCAGGCGCTCATAGACATCCCTGGCGTTCCCGGCATCAGTGCTGAGGAGCGGAACAGGCTTCAGATCAATCTCATCAGCGCTCCTCGGCGCATTCTCGTCTTTCGGATCCCAGGCAAGAGCGCGGTACTGATCGACCATCAGGGGGAAGGGCTTTTTGTCCTTCCAGATCTGATTGAGGAGGAAATGCCTTGACTCGCCGAGCCAGCCGCGCCTTACCGGGATGCCGGCGAAGAACGGTATGAGCGCTGACTTGAGGCTGTGCGGAAGGATGAGCGCCTCGGTGTAATGCTCTGAGGCGAGCGCTTTCCCGAAGCGCCTCCTCGCCATTATCCGGAGCTGCCCGTGCCCGAACGGAATGGGAATGACCTTGTCGACCTCAGGCATCCTCTTTACGAGAGGCACGCAGAACGGCAGAGCGGTGACATGGATCTCCGCCCTGGGGTGCTTCTTCCTCAGCAGCATGAAAAGGCTCTGGGCCATCACCATATCGCCAAGCCACGAGGGCCCGATAATCAGATACTTGTCACTCATTCCTGTAAATTCCTCAGAGAAGCGTCCCTGCCGCGGCATGCGCTGAAGCCTTCTTGATGCGCCTGCCAGCGCCTGCTTTCCTGAGGTGCCCGCATGCTGCCTCAGGAAAGCACTGCCCCTAAACGACATAAGGGACCGTTAACAGAAACTGCTGACGATCCCCCTTTCATTATGCCCGAAAATGCGCCGGACTAGCGTTCCTTCTCGATTTCCGAGAACTCCAGCTCGATAGGAGTAGGACGGCCGAATACCATGACGGATACCCTGACCTTGTTCTTGGTGTAGTCGACATCCTCGATCGTGCCGTTGAAGTCGGAGAACGGCCCCTCGATGACGCGGACAACCTCGCCGGGCTGGTACTCGTTCTTGGGCTTAGGATTGTTCTCGTTGTCGTTGATGCGATCGAGGATCCTCTTCGCCTCAGCCTCGGATATAGGGTTCGGGGTAGGACGGCGCTTAGTGGTTCCGACAAAGCCCATGACGAAGCTCAGGTCATTGACGGTGTGCCAGGTGGCGTCCATCATCTCCATGCGGATCAGCACATAG
>JAEEGL017424699.1_pt1 | contig 17220 bp, 11 predicted proteins | sample 9134231 | NCBI WGS metagenome assembly JAEEGL01 (sample SAMN16246548, study PRJNA631951) | gut metagenome | biome: gut microbiome; feature: rumen; material: fiber-attached | host: Bos | place: Iran: Karaj | collected 2018-10
GGTAAGTACCTGGAGCCCGGGCAGAATTATTATTTCATGTTCTTCCCTCACAATTTCTCCGAGTCATACTTTACCGTGACGTTTGAGACCATGACGGAGACGGCGACATATGAGCGCAAGCGTCCGATGAATTTCGCGCGTTCGAACATAGAGGGTTTCAACGTTGCGCTGGACCAGTCATTGACATATACGTCCAAGGAAGGCAATATCCCGATAGCGGATCCCGCTTTCAAAGGCTGGCTGGTGCAGAACGGCTTCGATTCCGACGGCGACGGTGAGATCAGTTATTCTGAAGCGGAAAGAATAGAACAGATTTGGATCGGCAATTGTGAAAACTGGAACATAGAGTCACTCCAAGGAATAGAATATATGCCTGAACTTACGCATCTGTTCTGCGCCGGATCATGGAAAGATCCGTTGTTCAATGACCTTCCGGAGCATTATTATATTACTCCTTGGAGAGTAGCAAGTCATGCAGAATGTGGTCCTATCGGTACATTGAAGAAAGCAGATGTCTCTTACAATCATAAACTTATCCTTTTGAATCTGTCCCATAATGAAGGCTTGGGTGATACTTGCGGTTATATAGACATTTTGAACAATCCTGAACTGGAGGAAGTTTGTTTTTCATATAGCGGGTTAAGATTTCCGGTTGTTTCTCATCTTACTAAACTTAAACATTTTGAGACCCGTGGGTGTTACGGAACTGTTCCGGATTTGTCACTATTCCCAACTCTGGAGTATTTGGAAATCCATGATCCTTACGAAGATCATTCATATGACGTGGATGTTTCTAACTGCTCTGATCTTGAGGTACTGATTGTTGAGAATACGAACGGTGAAGTAAGTGGTGTTGCACATAATACCAAACTCAAACGTCTTTCTATCTGTAGTTATACTGATTTTTATAATACTGACAATGCTTCCAGGGAACTGGCTGCCCTTCCTTATCTAGTAGATCTCGAGGAGTTGGATTGCGGTAATATGAGGGTAGGAGAACTGAATGTTTCGAATAATACTAAACTGAATCGCCTGATATGCTGGGGTTGTGATTTGACACAATTGGATTTGGGCTCAAATACCGAATTGACATATCTGGACGTGGCAGGGAATCGGATTGAGTCATTGGACATAAGCGCTTTATCCAAATTACAGATTCTGTGGGCAGACTGGAATCCTTTTGAAACCTTAGATTTAACACATAATCCCGATCTGACCCGATTGCATATCGCCGGGTCTCCTATTTCGGCGTTGGATGTGTCTAAAAACACTAAGCTTAAGGATTTGGTATGTACTTCCACTGATATAACCTCTTTGGATCTTTCCCAAAATACTGATTTGGAACTTTTGGACTGTCGTTGGAACAACATTGTAACGTTGAACGTCTCGAAGAATCTGCATCTCGGAGAGGGGTATTACGGGGATAAAACCAGTCTATATTGTAATCAGAACGAAGACTCGAACGGCATCAATCTTCTTCAGACTCTATATATTGCTGAAGGTCAGGTTATCCCATTTATAAATGACAACAGAAGCGATGAGCATATTCCTCCTACGACTTCGGTTCAGGTAGCCCCTCCTTCGGGAGGAGGTGAAGGCTATGGCGGAGGCGAACAGGATCCCTGATAATGAGGGCTTTAATCGTTTAAGCAACTTTAAGAGCGATCTGTCAAGTTTTAATAATGTGTTTTGATATGGAAAAGAAAGAATATGAGCGTCCTTTGTTGACGTCATTTGAATTGCGTATCGAAGGCCCCCTCTGCATCAGTCCCGGAAGCGGCGAGAATTATGGAGGCAGTGATGACAATGATCCGTAATAGATTCATAAATATGAGAAGATTTCTATCCCTGTTGACAGTTCCGGCAGCATTGCTGGCTCTGTCCTGTAACTCAGAACTGCTTGAAGTCCGCTCGGATTCCTCTCCCCAGACAGTAACTGTCCAGGCCGTAATTGGAGACTGCTTCGCGGACGGTCCTGAGACCCGCACCGTGATAACGAACGAGGTTACCCGTCGTGTCGCCTGGTGTCCTGGTGACCGTATCAGTTTGTTTTACGGCTCCGGGACTGCCGGCGGCAGTGAGTTTGTGTCCACCACCGAGACTAACGCTACCGTTACGAATTTCACCGGCACGATAGGCGTCATAACTGGCGGAGCGGATATCTCCGTCGACCAGACATACTTCTGGGGTCTGTACCCATATGATCCGGAGGCTTATTGTGACGGTACCTCTATCGTTACGACGCTGTCTCCCGATCAGACAGCCGTAGCCGGTACATTTGCGACAGGTACGGTCCTGTCAATGGCCCGTTCCCAGAACCTTGGTCTTTCTTTCTATAACGTATGCAGCGGTTTGCGTGTGAAGGTGTCGAAAGAGGGCATAGTAAGGATGACTCTCAAGAGCCTGGACGGTACTCCTTTGGCCGGTAAGGCGCGCATAGGCTTTGACAGCAGCGGCTCTCCCGTTGTGGAAGAGGTTCTGGAAGGTTCCGATGAGATTGTTCTGTCGGCCCCTGCTGGTAAGTACCTGGAGCCCGGGCAGAATTATTATTTCATGTTCTTCCCTCACAATTTCTCCGAGTCATACTTTACCGTGACGTTTGAGACCATGACGGAGACGGCGACATATGAGCGCAAACGTCCGATGAATTTCGCGCGTTCGAACATAGAGGGTTTCAACGTTGCGCTGGACCAGTCATTGACATATACGTCCAAGGAAGGCAATATCCCGATAGAGGATCCCGCTTTCAAAGGCTGGCTGGTGCAGAACGGCTTCGATTCCGACGGCGACGGTGAGATCAGTTATTCCGAAGCGGAAGGCATCAGGGATATCAGTATCAGTTACACTAATGATATCAACCTTCAGTCTTTGCGGGGTATAGAGTACATGCCGAATCTCGAAATCCTTAGGTGTGATGGTGAATGGTATGATACGGGAAGCAAGCTCGAAGGCGTTGAGCGTCAATACTATTATATCGGACCGTATGCCGACAATTGGGAGTCTGCCTGGGGCCCTATAGGGACTCTCCGCTATGTTGATGTTACATACAACCCCAAACTTATTGTGTTGTCCGCTCCGTGCAATAGTGCATTAGGTGAAAACATAGAGACAATGGACCTGTCCAATAATCCTTTGCTCGAAGAACTGAATCTAGGTTTTACCTATACGTATTATCCTGACATTTCATCATGCCCTAGGCTGCGGTCTTTAGAGTTGAGCCATTCCAGGGGAGGTGTGAAACCGGATCTGTCCAATAAACCGTTGTTGGAGAACTTATGTATGGATTGGCCGCAGGATTCACGATATGTCCAGTCATATGATATTGACGTTTCCGGTTGTCCCTTGCTTACGAGGATGTTGGTCGGCAACTCTGCGCGTTCAATATCGGATCTTTCCAACAACCCTCTGTTGAAAGAGCTTGTCATTTGGAGTCTGCACTCTTCAGTATCCGGAATTGGTTCCTTGACAGATTTGGAGATCCTTAGGATTGAAGACTCCGGACTCAATGAATTGGATTTGTCAAATTGTACTGAACTGTCTGTTCTGGATTGCAACTGGAATAATCTGAATTCGCTGGATTTAAGCAGCAATACTCAGTTGAAAAACCTCGAATGCATCGAGAACAATATTTCATCCTTGCAATTGCCGAATAGCTTGGAGGGACTGGGATGTTGGTCAAATCCTTTGGGGACACTGGATGTCTCCAACTTGACGGAATTGACAGATTTGGCGTGTGCAAATACGGGGCTCAGTGAGTTGAATGTCACAAATAACACTAAGTTGATAAGATTGGCTTTCAATGACAATCAGATCAGCAGTATTGATCTTTCAGCCAATCCGGATTTGGAAGAAATAGCTTGCTGGAACTGTGGGCTGAGCACCTTGGATCTGTCTAACAATCCCAAACTTACATGGGTAAGGTGTTGGGGGAACAACCTGTCCGTTCTGGATGTGTCTCATAATTTGGCGTTAGGAAACAGAGAGACGCCCTCTCAATATTCCGGAGACAATGGGTTATATTGCTGCCAGAATTACGATGAATACGGAGTCAATCTGCTTAAAACCTTGTATATCGCCGAAGGTCAGGTTATCCCGTTCATTAATGATGGGAACAGGAGCGATGAGCATATTCCTCCTACGACTTCGGTTCAGGTAGCCCCTCCTTCGGGAGGAGGTGAAGGATATGGCGGAGGTGAACAGGATCCTTGATAATGAAGGTTTTATTTGTCTAAGCAGCTTTTAAGGCAATCAGTTTGATTATAATAATGAATTTTGATATGGAAAAGAAAGAATACGAGCGTCCTCTGTTGACGTCATTTGAATTGCGTATCGAAGGCCCTCTCTGCATCAGTCCCGGAAGCGGAGAGAATTATGGTGGCAGTGATGATAATGATCCGTAGGGTATTTGTCCTGACTGTTTCAGATTGGCCCCTGTCTGATAACGATACGTCAGTAACTATTACTGGATAACATATATAGTATGATCTATGAAGTCATTGCGTAAATTGCGTTACTGAGTTTACGCAATGGCTTTTGAGTGTCATCCGTATGTTTATTTCTCCGTGACTGATTATTTTCTTAACTTTACAAAAGTGATCCATAGAGTTGTGAAGTCTGATCGTTTTGGTCGTGAATCAGTCGAAGTTTTATTCTCTAGATGGTCGTATGAAGCGTAGCCTCGCTTATTACCTGATCGCTTTATTGGTTCTCTGCAGCTGCGTCGAGCAGAAGGGGAGTGAAGCGTTCGGGGCGCCGGAGATCGTGTCCGCCGAGGCGGTGGTGGTCGGAGTGAGTGAGGCGCGGCTCCGTGCTGCGCTGTCGGAGCCGCGCGCGGAGCGCTGCGGCTTTGCCTACGGCGCCGCGGGCGCTCCTCTCAGCATGGTCGAGTGTCGCCTCGCAGGCTCTTCTTTTGAATTGGAACTCAAGGAATTGACTCCCGGCGCGACATATGAGTGGTACGCATTTGCCGAGGCCGGTGAGAGCGAAGTCCGGTCGCAGACCGCACGCTTTACGCTCGATCCCCTGCCGCCTGAAGAACTGGCCGAAATCCCCGACCCTGTCTTCAAGGCTTACCTGACTGAGCATTTCGACGGGGACGGAGATGGGGAGATATCGGTTTCAGAAGCCTTGCAGGTCAGGACAATTGCGGTTAGAACGGACAGGATCTTTTCTCTCGACGGAGTTGAGTATTTCAAGAATCTCGATACACTTATTTGTCGTGGTGTGGATCCGGATGCCAATGAATATGAGTATGAAGGATCGCCGGGTCGGCTCAGGTCTCTGAACCTGTCATCCCTTTCTTACCTCATGCATTTGGAATGCGACGGCAATTACTTGGAGACTCTGACTCTGCCTGAATCCCCTTGGCTGGAATTCCTGCGCTGCTCGCACAACAGATTGAAGGAACTCGATCTGTCAAGGATACCCAATCTCCGACTGCTACAGGCTTTCAATAACGAACTGTACGAACTTGATTTCAGTGCCTGTACCAACATTGAGAGCATTGAGATAGGCACGAATCCAATTGGGTCGGTAGATGTGACGATGTGCCCGAAACTTGGTGTGCTGAATCTGGGCAATCTTCATTCGGTCAAGGAGTTGGATCTCTCCGGCAATCCCCGTCTTGGATGGCTTGGTATATACGATACAGGCATTGCTTCCATCGACCTGAGCTCCACTACGAGGCTGGATTATCTTAATTGCCAGGAGACCCCGATCGCTTCGCTTGACTTATCACCCTGTTTGAACTTGTATGAGCTCAAGTGCTGGAGATGCAAGATTGAGGAATTGGACATCAGTATGCTTCCCCGTCTGGAGATTGTCGATTGTGCACCGATGAGCACGTTGAGGAAGCTGTATGTGTCAGATACCCAGATGATAGAAGGCATAACGCGCAACCGTTCGGAGGAGAATGTCCCCGCGGAAACGGAAATAGTGGTGCGTTATGCGGGAGCTCCTGACGGCAAGATCTCCTTTGAGGATCCTTGCTTCAAGTCGTATCTTGTTTCTGCCTTCGATCGGGACGGTGACGGAGAGATATCCCTGGAGGAAGCTGAGGATATTTACAAGATCCATATCTGTTCTGATGAATGGAACATCACATCGCTGCAGGGAATCGAATTCATGACTAATCTGGAGTTTCTGTGCTGCAGCGGCACCTGGATTTCGACAGTCGTACTTAACCGGCCCCACTATTATCTCAGCAAGCATTACCACTGGGACGACCTTGTCGGCCCGATCGGTACGCTGAAGAAGGTCGATGTCACTCATAACCATAAACTCAGGTTGCTGGATGTATCGAACAACAGCGGAATAGGAGAAACCGGCAGCGGTTCGGTGGATGTTTCGAAATGTCCTGAACTGGAGGAATTGTATCTTCAGATGTGCTATATCAAGTATCCTGATATCAGTGCCTGCAATAAACTACAGAGACTGAACATGTCACATGGGCATGGAAGCTTTCCGGATCTTTCGAACAACCATGAGCTGCTTTCGCTGGACTTGGGACATGAACAGCGCAGCCGTCAGCAGTCCATAGATGTGTCGCACTGCCCGCTGTTGGAGGAGTTGGAGGTCAGCGCCAGTGCGTCGGCCCTTTCCGACCTTTCACACAATCCGAAACTCAGGGTTCTGAAACTTAACTGGTGTATGAGGGTCAATCCCGACTTGAATGCTCTTCCGTTGCTCGAAGTGTTTGAGACTCAGGGGAATGAATTGACATCACTGGATCTTTCCGCACAAAAGGGGCTGTCTTCCCTTAATGTATCTGGAAATCCTTTGGGCAGCCTTGACCTTTCTGGTCAGAAAGGGTTGAAAAGGCTTGTCTGCAACTCGTGCAATTTGTATTCCCTTGACCTGTCTTCCTTGCGTGAACTGGAGTATCTGGATTGCGGTTGGAATTCGCTTTCGTCATTGGACTTGAGTGACAGTCCTTCATTGAAGGAGATTTATCTGGCAGGTAATCCGTTGGGTTCAATCGATGTCTCATCCCATCCGCATCTGTATAAGCTGTACTGTGCATACACCGGCCTCTCCATGCTGGATGTTTCACATAATCCCGTGTTGTGGGACCTGCGATGTGATCACAACGGATTGGAACGGCTGGATTTATCTGCCAATCCGAATCTTTGGGGATTGTATTGTGAATACAATTTCCTGAAGGAAATAGATCTTTCGGAGAACGGTGGTTTACAGGAGTTGGATTGTTCGTCAAACAGACTTGGATCGCTGGACATTTCCCACAACCCGTTGCTGCGATGGATGAACTGCAGCAATAATCTGATCAGGTCACTGGACGTGTCCGGCAACCCTCATTTTTCCGGATCCAACGGGGATGACATTACCGGATTGTTCTGTGCTCCAATGAATGATGAGAAAGGGCAGAATGTACTTGAGTCGCTGTATCTTTCTTCAGGGCAGTCGATAGCCGGAGTGACGGTAAACAGGAGTCCAGAGCATGTCCCGGATGGAACGAAATTGATTTTCAAATGAATATGAATGAACATATTAAACGTATTCCCGAACTGGCGTACCTTCTGAAAAAGGTAGAAGAGAGGTATGGACGAAGCATCAATACTTCAACTGATTTCGAGGCTCTGTCGGTGACCATCGAGAGGGATACAGGGGAATTCATCTCGGCTTCGACGCTGAAGAGGCTTTGGGGCTATGTGTCACTGCATCCTTCACCGAGGATTGCTACGCTGGACGTATTGGCACGTTATGTCGGGAAAGAATCATTCTTGGCCTTCCAGAAGGAGTTGAAATCTGACCCGTCCTTTGAGTCGGGATTTTTCACGACGCGTTTTGTCGTATCGGAAGATCTGAAGGAAGGAGACAGTGTAGTGGTCGGATGGGCGCCTAACCGCTTGGTCCGACTGATTTATCTTGGGAACTCGGCATACAGGGTTGTCAGCAGTGCTAATTCCAAACTGCAGGTTGGGGATGAGTTCGCCGCGTCGCAGTTCATGCTCGGCTATCCGCTCTTCGTGGACAGGATCAGACGGGCAGGAGAGTACACGCCGTCGTATGTTGCAGGGAAAGTGGAAGGGCTGAACTACCTTGAGGTTATTGCGCAATAAAGAAATTGTCAGTCAAATAGTTCCGTCGCTTGACGGAAAAGTTCGTCAATGACGGAGGCGTCGACTGAATCCTTTTTCGTGCTTTTGTTTGAGGAAGCGCCCGGCCGCGCAGCAGCCTTTGGCTGAGTAGCGGCGGCACGGGGTATACCGGTGTTGTCCGGCGTTGCGACAGTCTCCGCGGGCTTGGCCGCAGTGTCTGAAGGAGTGCTGAATGCCGCAATGCTGTCCGTTGAGGCTACACTATTATCTTGTTTCGAGGATCTGTTCCCGCCGCCTCCCAGATAAGGTATTATCGCCATCAAGGCGACAAGAAGGATGAAAGCGATGCCGGCGTATAACGAAGAATTGCTGTGAATGGCTTTCTTGACTTCGTCAGCTGAAGCGTAACGGGCTGACGGGCGGGTCTCGCAGCATTTCCTTGCCACACGGAAATACTTCTTCGACAGTCTGAAGAGAATGACTCCGAGGGAGTAAATGTCACTCCGGACATTGGCTTTGTCCCCCTTCAGAACCTCCGGTGCCGTGTAATCAGCCGTGCCGGCAGGAGTCTTGAGGATAGAGTGTGTGTCGGAATCGGATAACCCGAAATCGATCAGACGGACATTGTCACCCTTGTATGTCACGAGGGTATTGGATGGCTTCAGGTCGCGATGCAGTATCTGTTTGGAATGCATGTATGAGAGCGCATCGCATATTCCGTCAAGGATGTGGTCCGTAATGCCCTTGTCAGGATGCTCCTCTACGATCACCTGTTCCAGAGGACGTCCATCCACCCACTCCATCTCGATGCAGTTTCCCAGTCCTTCCACTTTGGAGAAAGCGTAATACTCGCAAATGTTCGGATGGTCCAGAGAGTATCCTATCTCGAACTCTTTCCTGAGGAGATTCTCGTAGAGGGCGTCTCCGCGGAACTCCGGCTTAAGACATTTCAAGGCGCGGAAGCGTCCTCCCCGGTCTATACGGAAGACATCGCAGAACCCACGCTCGGAACTGTGGATGAGTCTGAGCGATGCGAGACTCTCCTGTACGGGAATCTCAGGGGTAGTGAAAAAAGCAGAACTGTCTTCCATTCGTCTCTCCAAAACACTCAAAGTTACGTACTTTTTTGTTAAATTTGTACATTGTGCGTGCGTGGATTACATATTTGCTGGCGTTTCTCCTGCTTTTACCGACAGGTCTGCTATCTGCCCAGACTTACGGTTGGGATACGGCTCTCGACAGATACGAGAGTATATGCAACCAGTGCATCGAACTGAGGCATAAATCCCTTGCTGGCGAGCCGGTCCCTGCAGCATCGATAGCGGATCTGCTCGCCCAGCTTGCTTCACTGAGGAACTCCCTTCAGGAGGCTGCAGGGCGTATGACCCCTTCTCAGCGTGCCCGCTTCGAAAGCATACGGCTCCGTTACACCGAAGCATTTGCCGGACCCGAATCTTCTGCTTCTTCTGTGGCTCTCCACTCTTTGCAGCCGATTGTTTCTTCATCAGAACTGCCGTCTCTTTCGCCCTTATGCCCGGCTGAATCTGAATCCTCTTTCGCTCTGGCTGCCGTTTTGCCGCAGCCACCGGTTCAAAGTACTTCTAAGACGGATGTACTCCGTCCCGTGGCTTTCCATTTCGGGGCAGTCGCCTATGCATCCATGCCGGTTTTACGGCCCGGTTTGATGGCCCGTCTTGATATTGGACGGTCAGGGTTATATGTCAAGGGGTCATGGCTCCCGTTCTCAGACTATTCCTATGTGTGCAAGTCTGACGGGACGACCTCCACCGGATTCATCTGGACAACGGGTAACGAGCGGGCAGAAGCCTTATCATTCTTCGCCGGGGGCAGTTTTGCGATTCTATCACATCCATACACTTCAGATTTGCTGTCCCTCGACAGCCGGTCACTGCCTGACTTTTCCGTCCGTCTCTATGCAGGCGCAGGCTACGGTTCGCGTTCGCTTCTCTGGGAAGATGTATCCGGACATTGGGCGCAGGTCTCCGACCTGTCATTCAAAGGAGTCTCCGTCGACGCCGGATGTCTTGTAGATCTAGGTCATCTGACACTGATGACCGGTGTGTCGGCAGTATCTTTCCGATCCTTTTCCTTTGACCTCGGCTTAGGCTTTCTTTTCTGACAGTCATTATACCCGTATCCTTCTACCTTTGGTCGAAGGATATGAGTTTGCGTGTTTTGTAATGGGGTGAAGGTCAGGAGATTATGCAAATGTCCCCCTGCCGGATAGGTAGGGGGACATTTGCATAATCCCTTGATTTACAGGGTGTTGTAAAACACGGGTGGGACTCAGAACTTGTCGACGAGCTTGAAGATGCGGTCGCGGACCTCTTCAATGGTGCCGATGCCGTCGATTTCGTTGTAGAGGCCGGCGTTCTTGTAGTAGTCGATGAGAGGTTCGGTCTGGTTGTGGTAAGTGTCGATGCGGTTCTTGATGATGCTCACGTCAGCGTCGTCGGCACGGCCTTCGATGGCTGCGCGGTGCGAAATGCGCTCGATGATCATCTCGTCCGGAATCATGATGCTGACGATGGAAGTCACTTTCTCGCCGCTCTTCTCAAGGATGGCGTCGAGAGCCTCGGCCTGTGCTATGGTGCGAGGGAATCCGTCCAGCAGGACTCCGTCCACTCCGGTGACGGTGCGGAACTCCGCCTCGATCATGCCCTCGACGATTTCGTCGGGGACGAGGGCGCCGGCCTCGATGAGGCTCTTGGCCTTAAGGCCGAGCTCGGTGCCGGCGGCGATCTCCTTGCGGAGGAGGGCTCCAGTGCTGATATGATGGAGATTGTATTTCTCAACCATTGCTGTGGCCTGGGTGCCCTTGCCGGCTCCCGGAGGCCCGAAAAGAATGTAATACTTCATATGTTTGTCCTTTGATTCGTTAAGTACGTAGATGTCGGGGAGATTGCGTCCAAGTTCGTCGTAGTCAAGGCCGTACCCCACGATGAAGGCGTTGGGGATCTCCATTCCCACATAGTCGAGGACCTCGTCCTTGGCGTAGACGTCGGGCTTCATCAGCATGGTGCAGATGCGCACTTCCTTCGCTCCTTTCGAGATGAGCATCTCCTTGAGCGCCACTATGGTGTTGCCGGTATCGACGATGTCCTCGAAGATGATGACTTTACGGCCGGCTACCGGAGCGGTAAGTCCGATGGGGATGAGCACAGTGCCGGTGGAAGACGTTCCCTGATAGGAGGAGAGCTTGATGGATACCAGCTCGGCCTTGAAGCGCAGGCGTTTCATCATGGCTGCCGTGAACATGATGGCGCCGTTGAGGACGCAGAGGAAGATGGGAATGTCCCCGGAATCTTCGAAATCTGCGTTGACCTTCTCGGCCAGTCTGTCGATGGCGGCCTCGATCTCTTCGTTTGAAAGATACGGCCTGAAGACCTTGTCATGCAGTTTGATCTTATCGTCCATGATGCTGTCAGAATTAATGAGTACAAATTTAGCCTAAAATCCTAAAAAATCATAGGTTTTTTTGAGTCTCGGAAGAATTGATATGCTTCTTATCTTTATATGCCTTAAATTGGCGATAAATGGACTTGGACTATGCGAAAACTTATCCTTGCGGCAGTGTTTGCCCTACTGACCGTCTTGCAAGCTTTTCCTCAGGACAACGTGGATGCCATCCTGTTCATTACTGGAGCATCGGCTCCTGAGGAATTGGACCAGGAGGTATTCGACCGTTTCGACGCCCTTGCCTCCAGGCCTGTGCGCATCAATCTTGCGTCTGAGGCACGTCTGGTTTCCTGCGGCCTCTTCAGCCGGTATCAGGCGGCATCCATCACAGATTACAGACGAAGTTCCGGGGACATCCTATCCGTGGCGGAGCTCTCCCTGGTGGACGGTTTCGGAGAAGAGACGGCCCGGACTTTGGCGCCCTTCGTCTCTTTCGAGACGCGGACGGCCCCGGGCTCGTCCTCGCTAGAGAATGCCAGGATGGGTACCGAGGCCGTCATACGCGGGGCAGCACAGGAAACGGAAGGGAAATGGAGCGGGAGCGGCGCTTTCAAAATAAGAACGGGAGACGATGAACGATGGATGCTGTCAATGGCTGTCAAAGAGGCCTTCGATGCCTCTCCGTGGCCTCCCGATGCCATTTCCGGGAGCGTTGCCTTATACGGACGCAGGATTCCTGTCAGTGTCGTCTTTGGGGATTATAACGTCCGTACCGGGCAGGGATTGCTGCTTTGGAGCGGCTTCTCGCTCAGCGGAGTCCAGTCGGCGGCGGCGATGGACCGGCATCCGTCCGGCATTTCGCCGGCATGGACCCTGTCCCCGGGCGCCGCGCATCGCGGCGCCGCCGCCTCCGTTTCGTCAGGCCGTTTCTCCCTGTACGGTTTCTGGTCGCATGGTAAAGGTGAAGGAGCGAATCTCACGTGGCTTTCCCGCAGCGGGCAACTCGGCTGTACCATACTGAGCGCCGGCCGTGCATCTGCAGACTGGAGGTGGTCGTTGTGGAAATGGGACTTTTTCGGCGAGGTGGCGGAAGATTTCCGGAACAGGGCGGTGGCCGTGGTCGCGGGCGTCGCCTGGAACCCTGCGTACCGAGTCCGCCTTGCGGCCTCTGTACGCAGTTACCCCGCAGTCTTCGACGCCACGCTGGCGGGGGCGCTGCGCAGTTCCACGCATTGCGTGGACGAGCGCGGCGCCGCCCTCGCCCTGGACTATAAGAAACTTACATTCACCGTAGACGCTGCCTTGCATCCCCTCAAGGAGACCTCCCAGTTCAAGGCCGTCGCAAAGTATGCTCCGCAACTGACAGAGGCTCTGTCCATGTCGCTTCGCGCAGTCAGCCGTTATCGCCCTTCGGACCCCCGGCCGTGGAGGAACGAACTTCGGGCAGAACTAACACTGGAAGCCCCTTCCGGCCTTTTCCTGAAGGGCTGCACGTCTTGCTGTCACAGTTCTGCGTTCTCTTGGCTGTGTTGTGCAGAGAGCGGTTTCCTTCGAGAAGGTAACGGAAGGAAAGCTTCGGTTTATTTGCGCGGCACGGCTTTCAAGGCGGACCTATGGGAGGACAGGATCTATATTTATGAAAGGGACATTCCGGGTGCTTTTTCCGTTCCGGCATATTACGGTCGCGGCTGCTCGGCGAGTATGGTCACATCCTTGAAGTTCAGACACTTGTCCCTCAGCGCCCGTGCATTCATCACAGCATACCCCGGAATGGCAGAAAAAAAGCCCGGCAAGGCCGGGCTCAGATTTCAATGCAGGATCACTTTGTAGGAATCTTGATCTTCATTCCGGGCTTGATGTTCGAAGATATGCTGTTGATCCTCATAATGTCGTTGGCCGTAACCCCGGGATACCGTTTGGCAATGGAATAGAGGTTGTCCCCCGATTTAACCGTGTATGTGATGTATCCGGAGGAAGACGATGCTGACGAAGAGGAGGAAGACGACGAAGAACTGCTCTTGCCTCCCTTGCCATAGATATAGAGTGTCTGACCGACCCTGAGGTTCGTGCCCTTGAGGTTGTTCCATTGCTGCAACTGCTTGACGGTGACCCCGTAACGCGAGGCTATACGCCCGAGGTAATCGCCGCTCTTCACCTTATAGGCGATGCGCTCCTGCGAAACGCCTCCGGTCGAGGTGGAACGCCCTGCAGGACCTGCGAGTATCGTTCCGGACAGCATCTCGGCGGATTTGTGGGTGTAAAGCGAATCCTGGTTGTCCAGGAAAGCGTTGGTAAAATTGTACGGGAGTTTAAGTACGCAAACGCCTTCATTGCCCGGGATGATGTCGTGGATGTACTGGGGGTTGAGGTTCTGCAACTCTTCCTGAGGGATGCCCACAACCTCGCTTATCTGGCTGAAATATAGATTCTTGCGTATCTCGAAGGTATCGGTGTGGGCGGGCATCTGGACGGGCTCCGGCACGATGCCGTACTCCTTGTAGTACGTCATCGCGTAGAGCGCCCCCACGAAGGCCGGCATATAGCCGCGCGTCTCCTTCGGGAGAAAAGGATAGACCGACCAGAAGTCCTTGCGGCCTCCGGCGCGCTTGATGGCCTTGTTGACGTTTCCCGCTCCGCAGTTGTATGCGGATATGGCCAGGCACCAGTCTCCGAAGATGTTGTATTGGTCGAGCAGATACCTTGCGGCGGCATCCGCCGCCTTCTCGACATCCAGACGCTCGTCGATGTACGAGTCGATCCTTAGTCCGTAGGTCTTGGCGGTGTTGTACATGAACTGCCACATGCCCTTGGCCCCTGCGCGGGATACCGCAATCGGGTTGAGGGCGGACTCGATGATGGCCATGGCCTTGAGCTCCTGGGGCAGGCCGTAGCGGTTGAAGATGTCTTCGAAAATGGGAAGATAGTATGTGCTCAGACCGAGGATATGCCCCATCTTGGTGGGCATTCTCTCCGAATAGAGCACCATATAGTTCTTTACCGTCTCGTTGAAGGGGAGCGTGATGTAGGAGTTCATCTTCTCCAGCCTCTGGATGAGGATGGAATCCGGCACGTCCGAAGTGAACCGTACGGAGTCCATGTCATATTCAGTGAGTTCCCGGTTGGCTTCGAGCTGGCGGTGTACATACCACAGGCTGAGCAGGCTGTCGGTCATCTCGGGGCTGTATTCCTCCATCAGGTATTCCTCTTCTTCCTCAAGATTCTGTTCCATCATCTCGAGCATCCTGGCCGCGAGGCTGTCGACCTCGGCTTTCTCCAGACGGAACGCTTCGAGTTCCCGGATGAGCGAATCCACCCTGGAACGCAGTTCGGCGTTCTCCTTGAGGAGTTTACCCCTGGTCTTCAGTTCCTGGCCCGCTGCAATCTGCGTGACGACCAGCAGTAACAGTGCTGTCAGGACGGTCTTGAATGCTTTCATAATCAAAAACTTATTCCGAAACTAACGCCCAGTGCGGCGGAGCCGCCGGAAAACGCATATTGAGTCTCGGGCATAATGAGGGTAGGACGTACCTGAAGGGAAAGGTCGTCGTTGACCTCGAAATCCTGCATGTACGAGAATACATTGGCGTCGATGGCTTGCAGCAGATAAAAACCTGCTACGGCCAGTATGGAGTAGTCCCTGTACCTTCTGTACAGGTTCCTGTAGTAAAGTGCGGTCTGGGCGGAGATGCTGGCACTGTATCCGCTCTCAGGGTCGGTGGCTTCGTTGTGAATGCGCTTGAAACGCTTGTACTGCAGATGGTTGACATCCAGGAAATGGATGGCTCCTACGAGAGCGCCCCAATAGATGGGGATTTTCCAGTATTCACCGTTGTAGGCCTGTCCGAGTCCCGGAACCAGGATGGAATACAGCGTGGCCTTGCCGGGATGGTGGGGGTTGTCGGTGGGGAAGGATATGACTCCGTCCATCATCGTGCCCCAATAGACCAGCGCACCTCCGGCGAAGAGGAGCTTGCTGATGGTGTGCGAGCGCTCGTCAACGGTAAGGGTAGTCTCCGGGTTCAGAGCGAAAGCCTCTTCGTAAGCCTTCAGCGAGTTCTTGTACTTGCTCCTGTAGTAGAATCCTCCTCCTACGGTGGCCCCGAGACCTCCGTATATGATGGGGAGTTTCCAGTATTGACGGTGATAGATCTGCTGTCCGCCGATGAAAAGGGCTGAACCTCCGGCGAGGGTGCCGATCTTGAGTTCCTGCTTGTGCTGCAGACCCGCGAAATACTCCTTCAGCGAGAACATGGCCTCGGCAGAATCGGCCGGGGCTGCGTCGTCGCCTCCGAAGCCGTTGGAAAAGGCTTCGGACTTGAACTGCGCTCCTGCCCGCGGCGCGAAGGCCAGCATGAGCGACAGCAGAAGGAGCAGGTATGCGAGTCTAGATATGCGCATCTTCAAGGGCTTTGAGGAAGCGCTGTACCTCCTCGTCGGAATTGAACTTTATGGTCATGGTGCCTTTGCCTCCCGGAGTGCGTTTCAGGGAGATGTCCTGCTCGAAGTATTTTCCGATGTGCTCCAGCACGCGGAAATACTCGTCGGGCAGCTCCTGTCCGTATTCCGGACGGCGTCCTTCATCCTCTTTCTCCAGCCTCCGTACCTTGTCCTCCAGCTGGCGGACGGAAAGCCCTCCCTTTACGACCATGTCACAGAGCTGTTCCTGCAGTGCAGGGTCCTCGACGCCGAGTATGACCTTGGCGTGTCCGACGCTCACCAGGCCTACCTTGAGGTCGTGCTGAACCTTGGCGGGAAGCCTGAGCAGACGGAGATAATTGGTCACCGAAGCCCTTTTCTTGCCTATGCGGAGAGCCATCTGCTCCTGTGTGAGGTTGCACTCCTCGATGAGGCGGCGGTATCCCAGCGCCACCTCGATGGGATCGAGGTCCTCGCGCTGGATGTTCTCGACGATGGCCATCTCGAGCATGCCCTGGTCGGATGCCGCGCGGATATAGGCCGGGATGAAATCCATCCCGGCGGCCCTGCACGCGCGGAAGCGCCTTTCGCCGCTGATTATCTGATACTTGCCGTCCTCGGTCTTACGGACGGTTATCGGCTGTATGAGGCCGAGTGTACGGATGGAGGAGGTGAGCTCTTCCAGCGCCTCTGTGTCGAAAGACATTCGCGGCTGGAAGGGGTTGGGCTCGATCATGCCGGCGGGGATGCGGACGACATCCGCACTGCCTTCGGCGACGGTCCTGTTGCTGACGATCTCCTTGTTGACGTAGCCTACCGGCTTGCGCAGCTGGTCGAGACCTGCGGTGTCTCCCAATATCGCTCCCAGGCCCCTGCCGAGGCCTCTCGGTTCCTTGTTGCTCATACTATCGGTGCTTGGGGTTCATTTCTTTCCATCACTTCCCGGGCAAGTTTGAGGTAGTTGCTCGAACCGTTGCTCATGATGTCGTAAAGGACTATGGGCTTGCCGTGGGAAGGGGCCTCGCTGAGGCGTATGTTGCGCTGGATGATGGTGTTGAAGACCATGTCCTGGAAATGCTCGCGCAGTTGGTTCACTACCTGTGTGTGCACCCTGGTGCGCCCGTCGAACATCGTTACGACGAAACCTTCGACGGTGAGACCCGGGTTGACTCCGTTCTGGACTATGCGTATGGTCTGGAGTAGTTTGCCGAGACCTTCGAGGGCGAAGAACTCCGGCTGCACGGGGATGATAACGGAATCGGCGCAGGTGAGGGCGTTGACGGTGATCAGGCCCAGGGACGGGGAGCAATCGATTATGATGTAGTCA
>JAEEGL010552262.1_pt1 | contig 17219 bp, 17 predicted proteins | sample 9134231 | NCBI WGS metagenome assembly JAEEGL01 (sample SAMN16246548, study PRJNA631951) | gut metagenome | biome: gut microbiome; feature: rumen; material: fiber-attached | host: Bos | place: Iran: Karaj | collected 2018-10
CGTCACTGGAGAGTCAGCAACACACAACAATATGGTGACTACCATATCGCCAAGGACTGGGAGATGCTCCGTCAGATTATAAAAGAACGATCCCCACAATACATACCAGCCTTCGAGAAGACAATGGATCATAGCAACAAGTCCGTAGGCTACAATATGTTCATCACCCATTGGAAGCATTTTGATGCCTATTCCGAGTGGCTCTTCGATATTCTCTTTGAGGTTGAACGGAGGGTCCCCCCTATCGATGATCCCATCCAAAGTCGGATTTATGGTTATATGAGCGAGCGTCTGATTAATGTTTTCTGTGAATACTATCACCTCCGCATTAAACACATCCCTCTCGTCATGCCTTTGGATGATTATCATGAAGGACTTAACATTAGCAATCTCCGTGCATCATATCGAAGAATTGTAAATGACATCATCTACATTAATAGTTGAATAGATGCCAAGCAACAGAAACAATTATATATCAACAGCAAAAGGTATAGGAATTATTTTGATGGTTATTGGACATTGTTGCCCACCTGAACTATTAGGCAAATTTATATACCAATTCCACATGCCTCTCTTTTTTTTCTGTTCAGGTTATTTCATTAGAAATATTGAAAATGGGACTTCGCTTATTAATACTTTATATAAAAGAATAAAAGGTATCTATCTCAAATTTCTATGCTGGAGCATTTTATTCCTGGCTCTTCATAATGTGTTTATTAACCTCAACATATACAATAATACAATTGCGAAATGGGCGGAACAACCATATGGTATTAATGACTTCATACATAAAGCAATTATAATAATCATTAGCATGAATGGACATGAGCAACTTGTTAGAAGTTTTTGGTTTTTTAAACAATTATTTCTTGCAAGTATAATTGTTCCATCCATAATCTATATTACCAACAAAGTAACACTCCACAAACATGCTCATTTGTTCGTATTAATGGGAATGTTCCTTATGACACTTATTACCAAATACTTTAATTGGGCTCTCCCCGCTATTTGGGACATTTCACTGGTATTAATGAGTTCCACATTTTATCTATCTGGTTATATCTTCCATAAATACAACATCTTGATAAAAATCAACAATACTGCGACCTCAATAGTTTTGCTAACATTTCTTTTGATTGGGCTTTATGCCCTACCATGGACCAACATGCTGGAGTACACCAATACAACAGTAATTCCTTTTTTCATCGTTGGTTTATCTGGAACAATACTGACTCTAAATATCTCTCATACACTAGAAACAAATAAAATCAAGTATTTGTTTTACTATTTAGGACAGAATACCATGGTCATATTCGCCTTACACATGCTATGTTTCAAAATTGGCAATCTGCTAAAAATACTGATTTACAACTACCCCATGAACAGATTGGCAGAATTCCAAATAATCTTAGACAACAACAAATTCTTTTGGGTCATTTACACTATTATCGGTATAATAGTACCCTTATTTATCAATTATTTAATGAAGAAAAATTCAATAACAAAAAGAATATGGAATTTTTTTGTGTAATCATCACTCTAACAAATAAGGACTGATCACACGAGCCCATATGGAATAGGCTTCAGGACAGAGATGCAATCCATCTCTTGTATATTTTTTAGGCATAGAGTCATTCACTTGATAGGCAGAATACAAATCAACATATATACATCCTTTCATCTTAGAAATATCTCTTATAATAACATTTGCCTCTTTTATCTTTTCTTGGCAATCCACATATCTTGATCCAAGATCCATTTCAACATTCACGGGTAATAGACTTTGCAAATAAACTTGTGAAGTTGGATTCTGGTTCATTATCGTGTCAACTAAGGCATTATATTTTTCACCGAACTTTCCCAATGAAGTATCGATGAAATTATTTATTCCTCCTAGAACAAATATCTTGTGAGGACGAACATTCTTTATGATAAAAGAACGATGAATCAAATCATCCAAATCATCCCGATTACACCCTAAATTACATATTTTAATATCAGGGAAAAATATATGAAAGTCACTCTCATATGTGATGGAATTGCCATAGAAAACAACGTCCATATCATTATTATTTTTTTTAATGCAATTAGCCCACCCCTCCAAACATCGATACTCTATTTGATGCCGCATAAATGCATTATTATAACTAGTTAATCCCATCTTCGCCAATAACTTTTTACTCATATCTGTCTTTAGACAGACAACATAAAAAAAAGAAATCAATAATACCACATTAATAACTAAAGATGTATATAATAATAACCTCAAACCGTTCTTTTCAAATTTATAATGCATCATAATTAGCCAATATTTATTATTATGGCACAAAATTAGTGCAATTATTTTGATATAACAAAAAATAGTAGTATTTTTGCACTTAAAAAAAGGTTTATGGCCAAAGATTGGGATATAATTATCACGAATCGAAGCAAATTGTTAAGTATAGATTTGCAAGAATTATGGCATTATCGTGATTTACTCATGATGTATGTAAAACGCGATATTGTAACATTATACAAGCAAACCATTTTAGGTCCATTATGGTTTGTCATCCAACCGTTATTCACCACCATCATGTTTATGTTTGTATTTGGCGGAATCGCTGGTATTTCTACAGATGGTATCCCTCAGGCTGTCTTCTATTTAGCAGGATTGGTATGTTGGAACTATTTCCAGGACTGTTTAAGCAAATGTTCCGATACATTCAACGCCAATCAGGCTATCTTTGGTAAAGTCTACTTCCCGAGACTAGTAGTTCCTCTCTCTATCGTCATATCCAATCTAATCAAGATGGCGATTCAATTCTTATTGTTCTTGGCTGTCTATATTTACTATTTAACCTCTGGCGTAGATTTTAACATTAATGCGACCATCCTATTAGTCCCTATACTCATAATAATGCTCGGTTGTCTCGGTCTTGGTTTTGGAATGATCATATCCTCCATGACAACAAAATATCGCGATCTCAGATTTCTCATCACTTTCGGTGTTCAACTTTGGATGTATGCGACCCCTGTCATTTATCCCCTCTCCGTTATGAAAGATACCTACCCAAAATACATCTGGGTATTAGTAGCCAACCCCTTGACGGCGATCTTGGAGGCCTTCAAATACGCATTCACAGGAGTTGGCGAGTTCAACTGGTTTTATCTGAGTTATAGTATTGCTTTCACGGTCATCATATTGATGCTTGGCATAATCATCTTTAACCGTGTTCAGCGTAACTTTATGGATGTCATATAATCTTTCTGACTATGAGTAATTCAGTTATAGAATTCAACAACGTTGGTAAACAATACATCCTCGGTACCATCGGCACTGGTACATTAAGCCAAGATCTTAATCGCTGGTGGGCAAATATCCGAGGCAAAGAAGATCCTTATTTGAAGATAGGTGAAACCAATGACCGTACACAAAAAGGTGATAGCCGTTTTGTGTGGGCACTTCGTGACATTAACTTTAAGGTAGAACAAGGTGACGTAGTTGGCATTGTTGGCAAGAATGGTGCTGGCAAATCAACATTATTAAAAATATTATCACGCGTAACCTCCCCTACCACTGGCGACATTAAGATAAAAGGCCGTATTGCGTCCTTGCTTGAAGTCGGCACAGGCTTTCATCCAGAGATGACAGGCCGTGAAAACATCTTTATGAATGGTTCTATCATGGGAATGACCAAAGCAGAAATTCGCAGCAAATTTGACGAAATTGTTAACTTTGCTGGCGTTGCAAAATATGTAGACACGCCTGTCAAACGATATTCCTCAGGTATGATGGTGCGTCTTGGTTTTGCCATTGCAGCTCACTTGGAACCAGAAATTCTTGTCGTAGATGAAGTCTTGGCTGTAGGTGATGCAGAATTCCAAAAGAAAGCCATTGGCAAGATGCAAGATGTTAGCAAAGGTCAAGGACGGACAGTTCTCTTTGTCAGTCACAACATGGCAGCAGTCCGTAGTTTATGTACCCGTGGAGTTATGCTTAAAAATGGCATGATTGACTTTATGGGTAGTATTCCAGAAACATTGGATCATTATTTAAAAACAGATGATGGAATAAAACAAGAAAAAATTATTGATAATATTCAGTGGATAAGGCAAGGGCTCATAATTCATAAAATAGAGATTAACGGAACAGATGAGGCAACTAGTACTATTACCAGCAAACAGCAATATTTGGATATACATATTGAAGCTGAGACAAAAGAGAATCTAATATATGACATAATGTTTATCTTCAAGAATAAGGATGGCATGCCTATGGCCTGTTATGCAAATGGACATTATTATGGTGAAATAAACCATCAGCCAGCCGGAAAATTCACAATCAACAAACATATTATTTTGCCCAAAATACTAAATAAAGGAATACTTAAAGTGGACATGTATTTCCATCACCCGATGGTGGAATTCCAACTTAAAGCCCCATCATGCTGCACATTAGAATGTGAAGGTTTTCAGTCTGAGTATGGTAAATTCTGCCATCAAGAAATCAACGGATTGATGGGATTTGATGATACAACAAAATAGATACCTTTATGGCAAACATTTTTATATCATACGGCGATGATACCTACAGGAAGTCCCTGAAACATATTAAAAACGAAGCAAAAAGTATAGGTATTTTTGATAAAATTATCACCTACACCCCTAAAGACCTTCCTGAATATATTAAATCTTCCCCCCTTTTCCTATTCAAGAAAGGAGGAGGCTATTGGATTTGGAAACCATATATAATCTATAAGACCCTGCAACAGTGTGATGAAAAAGATGTAGTATATTACGCTGATGCTGGTTGTACCCTTAACCCTGATAGTAAAGAATGGGGGGTGTTTCAAAAAGAAATACAAACTCACAACGCAATTTTCTTTCAATACCGGTCTGATATCCAATACGAAGGATGGGAGAAATATTGCAAAGATCCATTCAACAATTCCCCCAAAATCGCTCATTGGATGAAACCTTCCACTATAGAATATTTTGTTTCTTTCCTTGGGAATGACAAGTTCCTACAATATAACAAAATATGGGGAGGAGCTATTATCATAAAGAAAACGAAACAACTATTACATACATTAGACCAATGGATTAAGATTTCCATTTTTCATCCAGAGTTAATCTGCGACCCTTTCGGCAAAGAATTGACATATCTCCCAGAGTCTTATAATGCTCATAGACATGATCAAGCAATTCTAACACCATTAATTTTTCAATACAAATCTATTGATAATCTATTAGTATTGCCAGAGACATCTGAAAGTGATAAAAAAAATGCTGCTATCAGTGCCACTCGTAGATTAATCTGGACATGGAACATCTATGATAGATTACGATTCCGAATCAAAACTCTGATATTAAAAAAAAGATAAAAGGCTCATCCATTCACTATCATTACTCCCCTATTACTTCTTTGAGCATTTTTGTAAATTTCTCAGCTCCAACTCTCGACAAATGTGCTTCATCATAAAAGTCATGATCCTCAAAATCTTTGCTATACTGAAAATTCAAATATACACACCCTTCACTTTTACTAAAATTCAATGCATATTCATCAACAAAAGCCTGCTGTTTTAGATTTAAGTCTCTTAGACTTTCATTGTAATAGGGAGGAGAAACAAGTATTAATTCAACATTTCTTTTTCTAAGCATTTTAGAAATCATTTCCAAATAATAGGCTCCACGTATGATAAAACCTGAATGCTGCTTAAGAGTATAATATTTGGAAATAACTTTATTATCTTCTAATTCCCATGTCCTATTTATCGAATCGTATATATTCCTTCGCCCAAAGGAATCACAACCAACAATATCTTCATGTCTTACATAATAATCATACAATTTCCTACAAGCCTTTGGGATATTGATGCATTCAAATCTATACTTTAATGGCAATTGCCCTTCATAATCTATATGCATATACTTGTGATAATAAGTACTGCGCTCAAACAACTCAAGCTTACTACTAGCGGGACTGACCTCTGGATATGCCAATGGCATAATAACAGCCTTAAGATTGGGCATGTCCTCCAATAGCTGTTTTAAGATGTAATAATTATCAATAAACTCCTGAGATGAATTACACAAGTTAAATGCCTTATATCCAAACACCTTCGGATCAAAACCATCATACAGTTGCGAATGTCCTATCGCCAATATTATGATAGAATCACCATGAGTCTTAACATAATTGTATTTATAGCTATAGGAATTAGGTATTTTCACAACCATAATTTCAATAGCTATCATCAAGAAGATCAATGGCAATAATATAGACGATATATATATAACAAATCTTTTCATATCAGAACTGGAAATAAATAAACTGTCCCCCATTAAACTCACCCAACGACAGGATGAGAATTATTAATATGCCACTCATGGCAATATGGGAAGCCAAGAAATGGCGCTCAACAAATGAAGTTCTTTTATATTCGATAGTATATTCAATGATAAATAACAATAATAATATCATCCAAATACCCTTATTGAAATAGAAACACAAATCATACCATAGATATCTGATACTCATATCTGTGAATATCCGGAATACGGCCTTAAAACCATCTCCTACGGTATTGGCCCTAAAAAAAACGAGGGCGAACATCACTAACAAGAAAGTAAGCCCCCTATTCAACCATACCCACCATTCCTTCTTCTTTAATCTATATCTTTTTTCAAATTGACGTTGTTTCTTGTCTTTTAGTAGGCAAACTACAAGATAGAAGCCGAAGATGCTAAAAGAAATGACATAAGTCCAATTGGCACCATGCCAAAAACCCGAAATGAAAAATGTAATGAAGATACAGATGCACCACCAATACAAATTAATACTTGTACCAACCATTGGATAATAGACATAATCCATAAACCATGTTGTCAATGAAATATGATTTCTCTTCCAAAAGTCCTGTACTGAAACAGAAAAGAAATACGGTCTGACAAAATTATCCATTAACCTGAATCCCAGCACTTTTGAGGTTCCAATCGCAACGTATGAATAACCAGCGAAGTCACCATACAATTGGAAACAAAACAGTATTGATGCTACAAAAATAGAGGATCCTGGCTTTCCTTCCATATCGTTATAAACACTATCAACATATATGGAAAGATTATCAGCGACAACAATCTTTAGGAAAAACCCCCAAAGTATCAGATTAATTCCCCGAATCGCCCTTTCTCCATCAAATTGATGCTTTTCATAAAACTGTTTGAGCAGGTTTGTTGATCTTTCAATAGGACCTGCAACTAATTGGGGGAAGAAAGAAACGAACAAAGCATATATGAAAAAATTCTTTTCTATTTTAACATGACCTCTAAATACATCTATGGAATAACCAAGTGCCTGGAATATATAGAACGAAATACCAACAGGAAGCAACACTTTAAATTCTGGGACATTCATAGAAACACCCCAAGCGCCCATAACATAAGCCACATTATCTGCCATCCAATTAAAATACTTAAAGAAGAAAAGGATGGAAAGATTCAGTATTAAAGAGACAACAAGGAATAGTTTTTTGTAGTTTTCATATTTTGAGGTTCCTATTGCAGCTAAATATGTGATTATTGTACTTGCCAAGAGCAATAATGCATATGCAGACTCCCAGCACATATAGAAATAATAGCTGGCTCCCAATAGAAAAAGATTGCGATATTTATTTGAAGGAATCAAGAAATATACTAAACAAACAATTGGGAAAAATGCCAGAAATTCAAATGAATTGAATAACATCGTTTAAAAATTTAGTAAACATGCTCCATACGAATAGCCTACTCCAAAGCCAGCAATAACAACAGAATTACTTTTCTGAATCATTCCAGTATCTATTGCATCCTTCAATGCAATAGGAATCGAAGCAGAAACAGTGTTTCCAGTATTCACAAGATTCACATAAAACTTCTCTTTAGGTATACCACACACCTTTCGAATTGTATCTAACATGTATTTGTTAGCCTGATGTAAAACATAACAATTAATCTTATCTTTAGACACATTATTTCTCTCTATGCATTCTTCTATCAAATTTGGAACTGCATCTAGAGTAAAATTGAATATCTCAGGACCATTCATGTATAGGTAATCGGAAGCCTTATAATAACCATTAATATCTCTTTCTTCATTATACTGGGGTTGGGGGAAACGAGCACCACCAGTTTTTACAATCAAGTTTTCTCCTCCTTTTCCATCCGTTCCCAGTACGAGCTCCCCTATTTTCGCAAATCCATCTCCTGCTATTATTGTTGCAGCAGCGCCATCCCCAAATATTGTCATACAACCTTTGTCTTTAGGATGTAAATACTTAGAGTAGGATTCTGCCGTCAACAAAAGGATACTAGAGGCAATATGCCCCAATAAAAGACCCTTTGCCAAAGCCAACCCGTACACATAACCAGAACAGCCAAGATTATAGTCAAGCGCTCCAACTGATGTCGGCAAGCCCAATCTTTCTTGCAAAATGCAGGCAGAAGTCGGAAGTTTGTAGTCAGCACTTTGTGTACAAAACAGCAGGAAATCAACCGACTCCTTCAAGTGAGGATTCTCTGCAAATAATTTCTGGGCAGCACAAAAGGCCATATCTGTAGCCGTTTCTTCTTGAGCTGATATGTGACGATTGACAATACCCGTTTTTTTCGAGACCTTTTCAGCATCCCATTCTGGAAATATCTCTGCCAAATTATCGTTAGTTACCACTTTATCTGGTAAATAACAAGATACTGCTTTAATAAATGCATCCATATTTATTGCAATCTAAAACCTCCATCAAGAATCATATCCGTACCCGTTATCCATTTCGCTCCATCTGACAAAAGGAAAGCAATTGCTGAAGCAACATCATCTGGGCAACCATATCCAAAAGGATATTTTTTCTCATCTTCAAATAATTGTTCTGGAGTGATATCTATCTTTTCCAATAATGGTGTTCTAACCATACCTGGGGAAACGGTATTAACACGAATCTTTCGACAAGAAAGCTCTAATGCCAGGACCTTAGAATAGGAAAGTATCGCACCTTTAGTCGCACTATATAAAGCATTCCCCATTTGGGCACAATGTAATGCAGTCAAGGATGAAACAAAAGCTAGCGACGCGCCCTTATTTAACTTCTTCTTAGAAAGAATTGCAGATACAAGAAGGACTAAACTATCAAAATTGTTTTGAAAAAGAATATCTATGACAGATTCTTCAATATTCTTAGCCGTACATGTCACTTGGGTTCCAGCACAAAAAGCAATTCCATCAAGTTTCTCTATTTCTGTAGCCATCTTTATGACTTTCTCATTGTCAGACAAGTCAAGACAAAACATACGGTGCCCTTCTCCACTCAAAGACGATAATGTTTCTTCCAAGCGACTATTGTTTCTGCCATTTATAGTCATTCTTGCTCCTAACTCAGAACAAAGAATAGCCGTAGCCTTACCAATACCAGAAGAAGCACCAGTAACCAATATATGCTTTCCAGAAAGATCAAAAGGATTCATTTTACTTGTTCTGAATCAAGTTAAACAATTCCCCCACGGTATTGCAAGCCCTTATATCCAATGCTGTAATTTTCTTTCCATATTCTGTTCTGGCAAGAGCTATTATCTGCAGAGCAGCCAAGGAACCCCACTCTTCAAATTCCTGAAATTTTGTTGATGTGTTTATCTCAGAGGCATCAACATCCTCAAATTGATCAGCAAAACGCTTGATAAAATCAGCAATATCCATTTTATAAAAATATTAAATTATAACATATTTATTATCTCAGTATGCAAAGTTACTAAATAATTCCATTATTTTGAAACAATCAAATAAAAAAAAACTAAAAAACTCACTTTTTTTTGTAATTAGAACAAAAAATAGTATTTTTGCAAACGAATTATGCAAAAAGAAAGAAACATTGCTTTCGACATTTTAAAAGGAATTGGCATTCTTTTAATGATAATCGGTCATAGTATTGATCGGAGATCAATATGGTTCCACCTTATATATACATTCCATATGCCTCTTTTCTTTATCGTAGCGGGTTTTTTTTTCAAAGTTAAACCAACAAAAGAGATTATTGTAAATTCCTATAAGAGACTGATTATACCCTATCTCTTTATATGTTTTAATGTCATTTTATTACGAGCAATTAAAGAGTTCTATTCTTCAGGGCATCTTTTCGTCGATTACAAATACGCATTATATGTGATGGGACCTGGTTGGTTTCTTGTTTCATTGTTTGAAGGGCGCATCTTGTTTAACTATCTAATTATGAAAGTCCACAAATATCATTTACCTGTTTCTATTTTATTATCATCATTTCCCCTTCTTCTGAATCTCTTTATTGACATAGACGAGATACCTTTTTTCATTATGCCCACATTATGTTGTTTACCCTTCATAAGCGTCGGATACGTTATAAAAAAGCATCACCTCATTACAATGATCCACAAAAGGAAAATCCTATTCTCATTGGTTTTCATATTCTTTTGGATATTAACTATCTTATTCGGAGAAATTAACCTTGCCAACTGCGTTATTCATCTATGGCTTATTGATTATGTTGGAGCAACAGCTGCTACTTTATTTTTCTACATTTTTTGTATATATATCGCGAACAAACCATCAATTATAAGAAATCTCCTATCCGAAATATCAAAATTCTCCATTGTTATTCTTTGTTTTCACACCATCGACTATTGTGTTCCCATGTGGTTTCATTTATCCCCAATAATTCCTAATGGATTGGGAATCCCTGTAGTAATAATAGGGCGCTTAATTCTTGCATATTATAGTGTTTTACTATCAAAGAGAATTACTATACTTAAAAGGACATTCAGCCTTTCATAATTCACCAATTATACAACAATTACGACAACAAGTTTATAATAAAATACAGTTCCTTCTCAGCCAACCAGAAACTTGTTTTTCTCTTTTTGGAATATGGTAATCTTGCGTTATACTCTATTTGCTTCTAGTAATAATCTATCGATCTCTTAGAAACTTAAAAATATTAAGTAAACCATATAATGGTGATGTTGCAATTCTAAACAAAGTTTTATTACAAAAGGAGAAAGCCATATCCTTCCAAGCTTCATTACTTTCTGGGAACAAACGCCTCCAACGTTTTACATCAAAGCATGTGTTATCTAATAGCAGAGGAAGTTTAGAAATGAACTTACGTTTCAAAAGGACATCCTTCAATAACTCATATACCCCTTTCTCCCTGTAGAACTCTTCTGTTTTACGAATAGCGGCGGCTTGGCTTTCTACTGCAAAGATGGTGGTATGGGTATAATTATTGGGATTATACTGTATCCAATGATACATACAACGATTTACTCCTGCAAAGCGCTTTGCATAATAGAATAGTTGACAACAGAACAAATAGTCATCCACCATATTCCTATCTGGAATGAAACGCACCTCATCACAATGATCTATCACAATTGTACTTCGAACCAGCAATTTCCACATCACCCCCTTAATAGTTAGCAACGTAATTGCTCGCATCATCTCATCATGATCATTGGTATATTTCTGAGGGTGTTCTACACTATGATCAGCATATTCCTCTATATAGCCACATCCTGAAATGTCCGCATTTTCCTTAATTGCTGCTTCTACAAGCGATTCTATCATATCTTTATCGATGTAGTCATCACTGTCAACAAACAAAAAATAATCTCCAGTCATATTGTCCAGACAGTCATTTCGAGAGGCAGAAATGCCCTGATTCTTCTTATGACTAATTATCTTACATTTTTCTGCGACGCCATATTTTTCAATATACTCATTGATAACATCCATACTTTTATCTGGAGAGCAATCATTCACAAACACATATTCTATGTTCTGATAAGTTTGTGTAAAAAGTGACTCCACACATCTTCCCACATATTTCTCGACCTTGAAAAACGGTACAAGAATTGATACTTTAACACTCTGTTCCATACTTTCTTTTATATAAGATTCAGCACAAAAGACAGGCCATGGTCAGCCAACCAGAATTTTATACATTCTTTTTTTGAATATTGCATCTTGCGCCAAACACCTCTCGATTCAGGAAAGGTATTCAGATATGTCTTACCATCTAACAACTTTTTGTTCAATATAAAGTTGCTTATAATATTGAACTTCCTGAATAACAATTTGTTGTGAACATTATCATCATACATATTCTTTTCACGGCAAAACTGTTCAACCTCCCGAACACCCTTAATATGCATATTCACACTCCAAAGAGTCTGAAGAGATACACGGGCTTGATTGTATTGCACATAGTGGTAAAAAGCTTTTGGAAGGGCAACAAAACTCTTAGCATAAAAATACAATTTCACCGACATGATATAGTCTTCAACAATATCTACATGAGGGGTAATAGCAAAGTTATCAAATAGAGTCCTCCTAATTAAGAGCTTCCATAACACAGTCGCAATATCATAATTTATACACTTTAGCATATTTCCCCGACAGGTCTCTGCATATTTTTCATGATGATAAGTTATCTTGCCAGACAAGAAATCTTTCATAAAGTCACAACCTACTATATCTATAGTTCCTCCATTAGTTGCACCAACCATCTGCTCGACTGCGTCTTTCTCTATCCAGTCATCACTATCCACAAAGAATATATAGTCCCCATTGGCATTGGCAATACAGTCAGCTCTTGAAACGGCAATTCCCTCGTTTTGCTCGTGGTTAATAATCGTATAGATCCTCTCACTAATACAATATTTACTGATTGTATCTTTAAGAACCCGTAGGCTATTATCAGGAGAGCAATCGTTCACAAAGACATATTCAATATCTTTATATGTCTGAGTAAAGATGGAATCTAGTGTCTTTTCTATATATTGTTCCACCTTAAATATTGGCATTAGGATTGAAACTTTGATATTATGTCCCATATTCATTTCTTCAAAAATTTCAAGATAATGGATCCTAAAGAAAACAATAACCTATCTAAACGATAATGTTGGCGTAATTGAGAAGTTATGGTCTGGGTCAAACACTCTGAATCTTTCATTCTACGGTAATCATCAAGGATTCGAGGTGGAAAAATCTCCTTTAGGATCTGTTGCTTCTCTTTCCACATTCTATCGGGATTGGATGTGCTCAATCCATTTACATCAAATTTTGCAATTATCACATTAATATGTCTGACAGAACAATTCTTTAACACTATTGCCTGAACAAAGAATTTCCAATCTGAAACTATTTTAAGATTCTCGTCATATGGATATAAACGAAGCAATTCTGTCTTAATAAAAGAACTTTGGTGAGGAACAGTTCCCGAATATAGATAATACATAGAAATATCGTGACGAGGCGGTGAAAACAACTCTTTACCATCTTTATCTGATATGAGTTTCCCGACAATAATATCTTCTTTAAGACTTAAACTATCAATACGCTCCAAGACATGATTATCGTAAAATAAATCCCCAGAATTAATAAAAATGCAGTAATCACCATGAGCATGAACAACACCTTTATTCATTGCATGATATATTCCATGATCTTTTTCTGAAACCCAATAATCTACTTTATCAGCATTGTCTTTTATAACGTCGACACTCCCATCTATTGAGCCTCCATCAATGATAATATATTCATAATCTATTGATTCTTGTCTGACTACGCTTTCTATTGTACGTTGCAAACCAGACCGATTATTGTAATTAATTGTAATAACAGAATACTTCATAGCGGCAAAATTAAGAAATAATTTTGATTTATGCAAGTTTTTCATAGAAAAAGTGTATCTTTGCAAAAAAAATAAAGACAATACAAAATTCATATAAATAGGAAATGAATTATTTATTTAAAATCAAAGCAACTCACCATAATACAGAGAAATACATCTTTTTCTCTACTTTGATCTGGTTCTTGAGCTTTTCATTGTATTTTTCATTATATGTTGATTTTTCTTATCATCATGAACTAATGGGGTATGACAGCGATTTCTACATTGGCGAAGGAAACGAAAAATTGGCACTGAACAAGATTGCCTCATGGAACTTGCGTCATCCTCTTTATGTAATGATTAACTATCCAATATTATTGATCGATGCTCTACTGCCATCCAAATTGCATTGGGCAATATTCGCCGTTTTCTCATCCATTATCATGGCAGGCAGCAATATGCTTATCTACAAAATATGTAAGCAGGTCTTAGTCGGTGATATTTCGACTTTAATATCTATTATTCTATTTTCGACATTTGCACATATTATGCTGTTATCCGGATTGGCTGAGACATACGTACTTACCATCTTTTTCGTTTTACTGCTCATCCTGTTCGCTTTAACTAAGAAATCAACACGACTATCCGATAACGTCATTTTTGCCATACTCACAGGAACCACCCTTACAAATTGCATCTATTTCTTTTTTGTCAAAGTATGGGAAAAAGCTGGCGATATTAAACAGGCTGTTACCACTACCTTCAAGTCAACATACCTTTTCATACCTTTGTTTGTAATCACCATGACAGGATTAGCTTTCCGATATTTCGTCAAGCATATCCCTTTGATGGAAGCCGTCCTGAACGACACCCACAAATTCGTTCATGACAGCAACATACAACTTACTACCATATGGAACCACTACTTCGCAGATCCATTCTTATTCCACTATACAGATCAAGTGGTGCATACCAGTAATGCAGAAGCATTACCCGCCTACCCTTCCATATTCTATCACATCGCCATCATATTCCTACTTATTTTTGCCCTATGGGGCATTGTCAAATCAAAGGCGATATTTCGTAATATTTGTCTGAGTTTCTTTACATACAATATCATCATTCATTTCGTTTGCGGTTATGGCAATAATGAATTACAGTTATTTTGTGGGCATTGGTTGTTTTTTGTCCCAATCTTCATTGCCATCGGACTTGATGCAATCACTCATAAACTCTTAAGACGAGTATTTCAACTCATGATAATTGCCTGCGCCATCTTCTTTGCCATTCATAATGGTTATTGCTATCTCACCAGTATACAGGCATGTTCCATGTAAATTGTTCAACTTATGACACACTATCTCAAACTTATCAGAACAAGTCAATGGGTCAAGAATATCTTTGTATTTGCACCTCTGTTTTTCAGCAACAGTCTGTTCATTAAAGAACAAACAATGTCAGCATTACTGACTTTTCTAGCTTTTTGTTTCATCAGCAGTTCTATCTATTGCCTAAATGACTTGCATGATGCAGAGGCAGATCGTCTGCACCCCCAGAAATGCAAGAGGCCAATAGCATCAGGAGCTGTTACAATCAAAAAAGGCTATATTACTATGATACTATGCGCTCTGCTGTCTTTTGGCATTCTGACTTTTGTGGACAGTCCGAATCTGGCCTATTTATATATAATAATAGGTGGATATTGGTTGATGAATATCGCTTACTGCCTAAAGTTGAAACATTACGCTATCATCGACGTAGCTATTATCGCTATCGGTTTTGTCTTGAGAGTATTAGCAGGTGGTTTTGCTACAGATATATGGGTGTCGCCTTGGTTAGTACTGATGACATTCCTATTGGCTCTGCTACTGGCGTTTACGAAACGATACGATGATTTCACCATTTTTGAACAAACAGGCACAAAACCACGAGTATCCATTACAGGCTATAATAAGGCATTTATCCAAGAGGCAACAGCCATTATATCAGCCATCACATTGGTATGTTACATCATGTACACCATGTCTGAAGAAGTTATAGCCAGAATGGGCACACGCTATCTTTATCTGACCGCAGGTTGGGTATTAGCAGGAATCCTACGTTATCTGCAGAATATGATTGTCTACAATCAGAGTGGAAGTCCTACGAAGTCTCTCGTTAAAGATCACTTTATCCATTTGTGCATCATCGGCTGGATTATCTCATTTTATGTCATCATATATCTTTAATTACTTCTGAAGTACTCAAACAATGAATAAAGATTATAAAAACCGTCTTTCCAAAGCAATCACATGGCTTCGGTTTCCGCTGATCTTTCTCATCATTATGCTTCATTGCTATTCGGTGGTAAGATTAGAAGGAAGCCATGAAACATATTTCAAAGTGCTTTATCCATTCTCGCTTTGGTTGGGAGAGACTGGCGTTCCTGGATTCTTCTTCATTTCCGGTTTTTTGTTTTTTTTAAGTAAAAAGACATACTGTCAGAAATTAAAGACCAGACTGCACACGTTGCTCATCCCATATTTAATATGGAATTTCCTGCTTTTGACACTTTATGTGGCAGCCTTTGTCATTGGATATCCACAAGATATCAATGGTAAAAACATATCCGATTTCACTATTATCGATTATCTCCGATTATTCTGGGACAGAGGATCTTACGACAATGGCAATTTCGTACCACTTCTTTGTCCTTTATGGTATATCCGCAACTTGCTGATGATGTCTTTATTATCACCCATCATATATTATATAATAAGGTACACGCGCGAGGTGTTCTTAATTGTCGTCACCGCATGGTGGTTAATGTCATATCATAATGCATTTATACCACAAACAATTCTGTTCTTTAGTCTTGGAGCATATTTCTCCATTTTCGGTTTCAACCCTCTCAAGATAGCCCATAACAAGAAGACTGTCATTTTGACCATATTCGCAATATTTGCCTTGGGAGACATCTTCTCTCACGTGATAGTAGCGACTCCTGTCAACCTACAGATTCATCGTCTTTCTCTTATATTCAACATCCCTGCACTACTAATATTGGCAGATTTGTGTACCCGTTATGGTTATATATCTTCATTGTTGCCCAATGCTGCCTTTATTGTTTTCTGCGTCCACTACCCTATCGTAGTACTTCTTAGAAAAGCAAGTATTTCTATATTTGTAAATGCATCAGATTCCATTCACATACTCCTATACTTCGTGTGCGTCATCATCTCAACAGTATTAAGCATTGGATTCTATCTCATGTTGAACCATTTCTTTCCGAAGGTCAAAAACATATTATCTGGCAACCGATGAATAAAAAGACACTATATACCCTATTATCAATAGTGATTTGCATCATTGCAGGAATAACATACGCTGCATATCAGTTTTATGCTCCACCCTATATGAGAGAACCATACATAATGAAGCATCAGGATGATACACTCCGTATTGCATATATCGGAGACAGTTGGGCTTTCATGCACAAAGACCATGATTGTGAAATGTCTAAACTCATAACGGACACTTTGCACCGACCTGTAAGTGTTCATTCGTACGGCATATGTGGCTTGA
>JAEEGL010564974.1_pt1 | contig 17219 bp, 15 predicted proteins | sample 9134231 | NCBI WGS metagenome assembly JAEEGL01 (sample SAMN16246548, study PRJNA631951) | gut metagenome | biome: gut microbiome; feature: rumen; material: fiber-attached | host: Bos | place: Iran: Karaj | collected 2018-10
AGGCAATAATATAGCAGTTGACCCACCGACCTCGAAGAGGTCGAATAATCAGAAACCCCAGGTCTACCGACCTGGGGATAGGAAATGCCATGTGAGAATGTCGACTTCGAAGATGTCGCACGAAATTATTACTTCATGACGTGACTGCTCTATATGATATGCTTTGTTTCATTAGGTGCGACATCTTCGAAGTCGTTTTTTTATGTTTCGGGTTGCCCCTGTCCCCAGGTCGGTAGACCTGGGGTTTCTGAAATTCGACCTCTCCGAGGTCGGTGGGTATTCATCTATATCATTCCCAAAAATTATTCTAATTATGATAATTTCTTTCCGATAAAGCCCACAGATGTTCGGGCAGACACGGGGGGATTTTGCGGGCAGACACGGGCGTCTGCCCCTACGGTTGGGTGCGGCCCTTCTTTTGGGTAGGGAAAGGGATGTGGGTCGCTACGCTCAAAATCATTCAAAAATAGATTCAAAATCATTCAAACAGACGGTGGTGGATTTTCGAAATGATTTTCTATTGATTTTGAGGCCGCAGGCGACCAAGGAAGATTTTCGCCCTTTTCGGCGTTTTGGGTGTTTTCGGAAACATAAAATCAAGGTGTTGCTCTTTTTCGTTGTTTTTTTTATTGCATGAGAGTGGTAGGAATGACTTCGGAGAAGTCGCAAAAAACACCATATTCTTGGAAAAAATTATTCTAATTATTTTAATTTCTTTCCGATAAAAGCCCACAGATGTTCGGGCAGACACGGGGGGGATTTTTCGGGCAGACACGGGCGTCTGCCCCTACACGTGGGTGCGGCCGTTCTTTGGGATGGGGAAAGGGATGTGGGTCGCTACGCTCAAAATCATTCAAAAATTGATTCAAAATCATTCAAACAGGCGGTGGTGGATTTTCGAAATGATTTTCTATTGATTTTGAGGCCGCAGGCCGACCAAGGATTACATAGGGTCGCTACGCTCAAAATCATTCACAAATTGATTCAAAATCATTCAAACAGACGGTGGTGGATTTTCGAAATGATTTTCTATTGATTTTGAGGCCGCAGGCCGACCAAGGATTACATAGGCTCGCTACGCTCAAAATCATTCCTGTTGTTCACTCTTCTCCACAAAAAGAAAGCGACCACAGGCGTTTGCTTGCGATCGCTTTTGGTTATTGTCAGGCCGTCATGCCGATGGGGCAGGCGACCTGTTGGTAGGGCTGATTAGAGGCCCAGCTTTTTCTTTGCAGCAGCAGCGGCATCGTCAATCTGCTTGCCAGCTTCCTTCTTGGCGTTGTCAACGGCTTCGTTAGCCTTGTCAACGGTAGCAGCCTTGGCATCCTCAACGGCCTTGTTGGCAGCGTCCTTGGCTCCCTCTACGGCAGCATTGGCAGCACCCTCGACAGCGTCCTTGGCTCCCTCAACGGCAGCATTGGCAGCGTCGGCAGCACCTGTAGCCACACCGGCAGCATCGGACACGAACTTGTTGACGATATCTTCAGCAGAAGTAGCTGTCAGGGCAGCAACGGCGGTGTTCACAACGGCATTGTTGCCAACGAGGTTCTTCACCTTCTCAGCGTTCTCGGTCAGGAAGTTCTGGATCTTTGTCAGATACTCCTTAGCAATCTCCGGGTTCTTGGCAACGAGTTCCTGAACCTTAGCCTTAGCAGCCTCGAGAGCAGCCTGGAGGGCGTTTACATCCTTGCCATCGAGCAGCTGTGTGAGGTTGGACACCATCTCGTCAGCAGCGGCATTAGCCTCCTCAGCAACGATCTCTGTGGAATCAACGGCAGCCTCGACAGGGGCGTTAGCTTTGTTACCGCAGCTTGCAAGCGTCAGGGCAGCAGCTGCAACTACGAAAAGAATTTTCTTCATAACTTTCTCTTTTAAGTAATGTTAGTAAAAATTGATAGTTTTGTGTTTGAAATACACGCTGCAAATATAACGTTTTTTCGAATAGCTTGTTATTTTTGTTTGCAAGATTTAACTAATTTCTTCATCCTGCGCTTGGCTTCGGGCAGTTCGGGGCACAGCTGAAGGGCTTTTTCGTAGTTGCGGATGGCTGCCTCGCGCATGCCCTCGTGCTCACATTCCTTGCCCATGACGACGTATTCAACGGCCAGTTTCTTGATGTACTCCTCGCGTTCAGCCTGCTTGGCGAGCAACTCCTTGATCTCCTGACGCAGCAGGTTGACCACATTCAGCTTGCGCCGCAACAGTCGCTTGGCGGCAGGTTTCTCGATGTCGTAGCGCGAATGAATGGCCAGGAAGAAGTTGCGCAGTGCCTCGTCCATGTCACCGGCATCGAAGGCACGTGCAGCATCGAAGTATTCCTTGTCGGCCTTGCTCTCTTTCAAGGCAGTGTTGATGGTGTTCTGGTTGTTGTACTGGCGGGCAAAGTTGACGACTTCACTGCGTACAAAGACGTTCTCACGGCGCAAAGGTTCCTTCAGGCTGATGCCCTTGAGCGACGTACAGCGCGACAGAGCCACATAGGCCTGACCACCTGCAAACACGCCACCCGTGAAGTCGATCTTCACCTGGTTGAAGGTCAGTCCCTGACTCTTGTGCACGGTGATGGCCCAGGCAAGGCGGATGGGGAACTGCTCGTAGTTGCCAATCTCTTCTTCCTCAATCTTCTGGTCCTCCTCGTTGAACTTATAGCGCATGTTGCTCCATATTTCGCGCTCAACGTCAACATCTTGGCCATCGTCGGTCCTGACGTAGATGATGCCGTCTTCCTCGTCGCCAAAGCCGATGATGGTGCCCAGGGTTCCATTCACCCAACGCTTCTCCTTGTCGTTCTTCACAAACAGTACCTGAGCGCCAGTCTTGAGTTCCAGTTCCATAGGGGTAGGCAGGCTGCCCTCGGGGAACTCTCCGCGGATGATGCCATTGAAGATGGTAGGATCGCCAGGCAACTGCGACAGCTGCTGGTCGTTGATGAAATCGACGGTGTCGCGACGTGTGGAGAGGGTGATGGACAGGTGGCCGTCGTCTTCAAGCTCGGCACCGACCTGCTTGTTGAGCAGGGCAATGTCGGCAGATGCCACGTGGGCAGTCCTGATGTGGTCGAGTATGTTGATGAAGACGGGGTCGCTCTGGCGGTAAACCTTCTGCAACTCGATGCTCACCAGTTGGAAAGTACGGAACACACGGGCATCGAAGAAGTAGCTGCTGGGGTAGAAGGGCATGAGCAACTGCCGCTCCTCCTCGCGTACAACGGGCTCAAGCTGGTACATGTCGCCCACGAGCAGAAGCTGTTTTCCGCCAAAAGGCTCGCGCATGTTGCGGCAGTAGATGCGCAGGACCTTGTCAATAAAGTCAATAATGTCGGCACGAACCATCGAAATCTCGTCGATGATGATGAGTTCAACCTCGCGGAGCAGCTTGCGCTTCTCGTTGTTGTACTTCAGCGTCTCACGGATTTTGCGCGGTGAGTACTGGCTGTCGTTGGGCAGCAAGGGGTGGAACGGGAGTTTGAAAAAGCTGTGCAGCGTGGAGCCACCCGCATTGATGGCCGCTATGCCTGTGGGTGCCAGAATGACGTGCTTCTTCTTTGTCGTGGCAGCAATGTAGCGTAGGAACGTCGACTTGCCCGTACCTGCCTTTCCCGTAAGGAAAAGCGAGTGTCGCGTGAACTGCACTATCTGGAGTGCGTTCTGCATCTCGGGATTGTTCAAGTCGATGTTCATCATCCTGCCTTAGGCGTTAATAATGTGGCCAACAATGGCTTTGCTGACAATAAAACAGGTACGAAAATGGAAGCGTAAGAGGCCGTTAGAGTTCCTTTTGCTCAGTTGCGACGGGTTCTTCGGTGTAGACGGGCTCCTCCTGAGGGATGGGATTGCCTTCGTCGTCGAGTATCAGTTCGTCGTCAAGGGCCAGGCTGTCGTCTTCAAAGTCATAGGAACGCGGTGCGTAGTACGTCTGGCAGATGTACATATCGGAAGTGATGTCGGGATCTTTAGGCTTCTCAAAGCGTGCACGATAGTGCTTGAAGGCAGGGTCGCCCAATACCGATTCGAGGAAATAGCCGCAGATGGGAAGTGCCGTACGGCTGCCTTGTCCGAGTGCTCCCGTACGGAAATGGATGCAACGGTATTCACCGCCTACCCATGCACCTACGACAAGCTTGGGACTGACACCCATGAACCAGGCATCGGAGTGGTTGTTCGAGGTTCCTGTCTTGCCGCCAAACTCGGCATCGTGATACTTTCCGATGTATCCCCAGAGGCTCATGGAAGTGGCTCCACGCTCGGTGAGTCCGCTCTTCAGCAGGTCTTGCATGAGGTAGGCACTCTTGTACGGAATGGACTGTTCGATGCTGAGCGGTGCCACATAGACCTCCCTGTCGTCCTTGTCGACAATGCGCGTCACAAGGCAAGGATCATGCTGGCGTCCGTCATCGACGATGGTGCAATAGGCACCCGTGAGCTCCAGCAGGTTCACGTCGCTGGAACCCAGTGCCAAAGCCGGTGTCTCGTCCAGGGGACTCGTGATGCCCATGCGGTGGGCAGTCTCGGCGATGCGCTTGATGCCCATCTCCTGACCCAGACGGACGGCCACAGAGTTGATGCTCTGGGCAAAGGCCGTGCGGAGCAGCATGGAGTCGCCCGTGAAGTAGCCGTTGGCATTCGTAGGTGCCCAGGTGACCTCTTTCTTCTTCTTTGCGTCCCATACCTGCATGGAAATGCGCTCATCGCGACGCTTGTCGCAGGGAGTTAGGCCTTGGTTCATGGCCTCGGTGTAGACGAAGAGCTTGAAGGTTGAACCTGGCTGGCGCATGGCTTCCACCTTGTCGTACTTCCAAGAGTCGAAGTCAATGTCGCCCACCCATGCCTTGACGGCGCCTGTCTGCGGCTCCATGGCCACGAAGGCACAATGCATGAAGCTCACCATGTAGCGGATGCTGTCCATCGTCGACATCTCGCGCTCGATGGTTCCCTCGTCGTAGTCGAACAACTTGACGGTGTGGGGGCGGTTCATATAGGCATCCACGGAATCGGGTTCGTTGGGGAAACGTTGCTTGAGGTGCTTATAGAAAGATGTGCGACGGGCAATGCCCTCAATGAAGTCGGGAATGACGACGCCATGTTCATCGACCCAAGGCTGGCGACCAGCCCAATGCGAATTGAAGTTGCGCTGCACCTGCTGCATCTGTTTGCGGGCAGCTTCTTCGGCATATTTCTGCATACGGGTGTCGATGGTCGTGTAGATTTTCAGGCCACTGTTGTACAGGTCGTAGCCATTCTGCTCGCACCAGTCAGCCAGATGCTTGGCCACAGCCTCGCGGAAATACTGAGCCTGACCGTCGTAGTTGGACTCAACGCTGTACTCCAGCTTGATGGGAAGCTTCGAGAGCGAGTCGCACTCCTGACGATTCAGGTCGCCTTTCGACAGCATGTTGCTGAGCACGATGTTGCGACGGCGAAGACTGTTGTCGGGGTGACTGATGGGATTGTAGTAGGTTGTGGCCTTCAGCATGCCCACAAGGACAGCCGACTGCTCGATGGTGAGATTGGCAGGTGTCGTGTCGAAGTAGGTCTTGGCAGCCGTCTTGATGCCGAAAGCATTCGACCCGAAGTCGACGGTGTTGGCATACATGGTCAGGATCTCGTTCTTCTCGTAGAGGATTTCCAGCTTCAGCGCCACAATCCACTCCTTGGTCTTCGTGATGACCATGCCCAGTCCGGGAATCTTACTCAGCGGTCCACCGGCATACTTGGTGCGCATCTTGAACATGTTCTTGGCCAACTGCTGCGTGATGGTCGATGCTCCACGGGCGTCGTGATGGAGTAGGGCGTCCTTGGCTGCTGCCGTGAGACCTATGGGGTCGATGCCCCAATGCTTGTAGAAACGCTCGTCCTCGGTGTCGATGAGCACTTTCCAGAAGTTAGGGTTCACCTCGCCGTACTCCACCGGGGTGCGATTCTCGTTGAAGTATTTTCCAATCATCACGCCATCGGCACTCCACAGTTCGGATGCCTGGCTCACCTGCGGCTCAAGACCTGATGCAAATCCGGGTGAGCGGCCAAACAACCATAGGAAGTTAATATCGACAGCTCCCATCCACAGGATGAGTGCAACGAAGGCAGAAGCCAGTCCAGTCAGGCATTTAACCCACCAGGCTCGCCCGCGATAAAGACCTGCATACCAATGGCATAGGTCCTTTAGCCTATGCCAACACCATGTGAAGGGATTGTATTTCATCGTACCGTACAGATTGTTTTAGATATGAAAGGAAGTAATAGTCAAAGCGCCTCATCGTCGGGTTTGGCTACCTGAGGAGTCTTCTGCCTGGGCAGATGCTTCTTCTTGCGTAGCCAAGCCTCCTTACGTGCTTCGTATTCTTCGCGATGACGCTCCAGGAAATTATCAGCCATGAGACGGATATAGCTTTCTTGATGCTGTTTTCTGATGGTTACAAGCTTGTTCCTTACTTGAACTTGCTATAGATGACGCTCATCTTCAGGTCGCCATAGGCACTCTGTTCGCCACCGACAAGACGGGTGCTGGTGAGCGACATGTCGTGCTCAATCTTGCTGATGCTGACACTCGACGTCGTCGAGACCGTTGTAATGGTGACGGGTACCAGCAGCACCTTGTTCCAATCAGCCGATTTGTTGCGGTTCTTGTTCATCGTAGCAACGAGGTTCGAGATGTTTGTAAACACGTAACTGTTGGTCGTTGAAAGACGAGAGTCTGAAAGATAGGACGTGCGGTTGTTAGCCAGCTGGTTACCCTCGAAGAACGAATAGAGGCTGTCCTTCGGAATCATGAGCAACTGCTGAGGTGCCGAGAGTGCATACTCATTCTGCTCAGCGTTGTTGACTCTGGGCAAGGACAGCGTAGCCATGTTGACGGAATCATTGGCATGACCGCTGAAAATCTCGTCGATGGGGAGCGTCACCTCGGTGAAGATGCCTGCCGGCGACTTCAGATAGGTGCAACTGGGGTCGGCAGCAAGCTTGTTAAGCGTCAGCTTGTCGTTCTCGATAGTTGTGGTCTGCAGCACCTCCTCGGTACCTCCGAGCGTGACGAAACTGCTGAGAATGGTGTCGCCGGCATGGTAGCTGAAGTGGACTATCAGTCGGCTCATGATGACATAGGCCATGGAGCCGAGCCCTCCGGCATATTCAAAGAAGAAGCCAGGCTGTACTTCGTTCAGGAAACGCCAGTTGTTGCCGAAGGTTTCAGGCGACTTGTAATAGGCGTTCATCATGTATGAACCGAAGTTGTTGTAGGTCTTTCCGTCGCGTGCCGTGAACTGGTTGTTCAGCGGAATGAGGATGTTGCTGGTGTAGGATGTGCCGTTTCGCGTTTCATCGCTGACGCTCATGTCCTTCAGCGTGTATGACTTCTCGCAGACGTAGCCATTGCCCGTGAAGCCTTCGTCAATGGGATTGAACGACGAATAGTATTGCGTATTTTCGAGCATGGGCTTCGACATCTCGTGAACCCTGACCTTCATCGGAGCCAAAGAGTCACCATAGAAGCTGGTGTAGAAAAGTCTTATCTCGCACGAGTCGGCGATAATCTCGCCAAATTCGTTGCGGCTGGCGATGCTGTCGATGTTTGGGAAAAGGTTCTGATAGTTCTCAAGAACGTGGAACTGGGCCATGAAACTGCCGGTAATGTAACCCTTTGTCTCCGGATCGCGTATTTTTCCGAGGTAGCCGGTGGTAGTCCTGGAGTAGACAGAGTCGGCAACAAATGAGCGTGACGACACACGGAAGGTGTCGGTAGTCATGCTGAGGTTATCAAGATTCTGTGTGAGCGATGTTCCTAAATCGTTGGTCGTGTCATCGCATGCAGCTAACAACAGTGCGGCAAACACCACACTTGTAATTGTTTTCAGTTTCTTCATTGTTTAATTGCAATATCTTTTTTGCAAGTTTCCTGTTTCTTTTATTCGCCCTCGGCAAACAGTTGGTCGTAGAACTTCAGGTAGGCTTCGCCGAAGTCTTCGCCTGGATATCCCAACAAAGGCAATTGCTTGTCGGCAGCATATTCAATAAGCTGAGAGTTGACGTCGCTACTTGCCTGCACGATGCCATCGCTGTAGTCGATGGCGAGCTTTCCAAGTTCCATGAAGTCGAACTCCTCCTTGTAGGCATTCAGCAATTCGGCCTTGGCATCGCGGAACTCTACGCAGCGCTTGAAGTTGTCGCCCAGCGAGCCCTTCGGCTGGTCGTGGAAGAACGAAGTCACCACCTTGGTGTTGGCAAACGAAGGCTCCTCGTGGTAGGCTGTCTTGATGTAGAGGGGCACGACAGCGCCCATCCATCCCTGACAATGGATGATGTCGGGTGCCCAGCGCAGCTTCTTGACCGTCTCAAGCACGCCACGTGCAAAGAAGATGGCACGCTCGCCGTTGTCGGGATATTCCTGCCCGAGTTCATCGACGGTCATCTGGCGCTTCATGAAGTAGTCGTCGTTATCGATGAAATATACTTGTATGCGGGTATTGGGTATCGATGCCACCTTGATGATCAGCGGATGATCGGTGTCATCGATGATGAGATTCATGCCAGAAAGACGTATCACCTCATGCAACATGCCGCGGCGCTCGTTGATGGAGCCCCACTTCGGCATGAAGGTACGGATTTCGTAGCCACTTTCCTGAATCTTGTTGGGAAGGGCTTTACCCATGTTTGCCATTTCGCTCTCAGGCACATAAGGGATGATCTCTTGGTTGATGAACAGAACTTTCTTTGCCATATTATCTCGATTTATCACGCAAAGATACATAAAAAAGTTGGATTGATGAAATCGAACCCTCTCGAAACGTCTTTAGAACGCACTTTTTTATAGATTTTTACCTTTCCATGATTTAATTTTAGAAATTTGCGACACCTCCGTTGGCACATAAAGACGGCAAAGACCCCGCATGCCTGTCGCCATTCCACCTGGGCGGATGGAGTGGGGTACAAGCATGCGAGGTCTCCTGTGTGGCTGGTATTGCTTACTCGATGACGACAAGTGGAGCGTCTTCAAGGACGTTCTCGCCCATCTTCACACAGATGGCAGTGACAGTACCGTCGGTCTCAGCCTCGAGGTTGTTGGCCATCTTCATGGCTTCCAGCACGATGACTACGTCGCCCTTCTTGACGGCATCGCCGACGTTGACCTTGATGTCTGTAATGACGCCAGGCAGCGGAGCCTTCACGGCATTGTTGGTGTTGACGTTGGCAGCGGGTGTGGTCTCGGTATCCTTGGCCTCGGCTGCGGGCTGTCCCAGCACCACCTTCTTCTTCTCGGGCTCCTGTTCAGGCTCCATTTCGACCTTGAACTCTTCGCCGTTGACGGTCACATTAGCCACGTTGTCGACAATATCGCCAATGGCTACGCAATACTCTTTACCGTCGATGGTATATTTATATTCTTTCATTATTTTACGGGTTTTGGTGTCATTACTTGAAATTTGGCATTCCACAGCGTGTGGCGGGGCTTGATGGTGATGAAGCCCGGCTCCTTGTCGTGGACGTTGTTGCCCTTATACTCGTGCAGTGCCAGAGCAATGGCTGCATAAATGTTCTTGTCGGTAATCATAGCTTTACGGCATTTCTCAGTTTCAACAATACTCTTATGCGACCACTATTACATGGGCATACAGCCGTGCTTCTTTGCAGGCAGGCCCTGCTTCTTGCAAGCCAGCTGTGCCAATCCACGACAGATGCGGAAACGTGTGTTGCGCGGCTCAATGACATCGTCGATGTAACCGTACTGTGCGGCCTGATAGGGGTTGGCGAAGAGATCGCTATACTCTTCCTCCTTCTCAGCAAGGAAGGCACGTACGTCCTCGCCGGCTTCCTTCTTTGCCTTGGCTTCCTTGGCGCAAAGAACTGCCACGGCACCCGATGCACCCATCACGGCAATCTCACTTGAAGGCCATGCAAAGTTCAGGTCGGCACGCAGTTGCTTGCATCCCATGACGATGTGGCTACCGCCATACGACTTGCGGAGCGTGATGGTGATCTTGGGCACGGTGGCCTCGCCATAGGCATAGAGCAGTTGTGCACCATGCAGAATCACGGCGTTGTACTCCTGACCTGTACCAGGCAGGAATCCAGGCACGTCGACCAGCGAGACGATGGGAATGTTGAAGGCATCGCAGAAGCGCACGAAGCGGGCACCCTTGCGCGAGGCATTGGCATCCAACACGCCGGCATAGGCGGCAGGCTGATTAGCCACAATGCCGACACTCTGCCCGTTGAAGCGTGCAAAGCCCACGATGATGTTCTTGGCAAACTTGGGCTGAACCTCGAAGAACTCGCCGTTGTCGGTCAGGGCCGTGATGACTTTGTACATGTCGTAGGCCTTGTTGGGATCGTCGGGAATGATCTCGTTGAGCAGGTCCTCCTTGCGGTCGATGGGATCGGTGCACTCCACGCGGGGAGCTTCTTCCATGTTGTTCGAGGGAATGTAGCTCAGGAGCGTCTTGATCATGGCCATGGCTTCCTCTTCGGTCTTGGCTGTGAACGACGTAACGCCACTCTTGGAAGCATGAACGCTGGCACCGCCGAGGCTCTCAGCATCAACATCTTCACCCGTAACGGTCTTCACAACGGCAGGACCAGTCAGGAACATATACGACGTGTTCTCCATCATCAGGATGAAGTCGGTCAGGGCAGGCGAATAGACAGCACCACCTGCACACGGGCCCATGATGGCCGATACCTGAGGAATGACGCCTGAAGCGAGGATGTTGCGCTCGAAGATCTCGCCATAACCAGCCAGCGAACAGATGCCTTCCTGAATGCGTGCACCACCAGAGTCGTTCATGCAGATCATCGGGGCACCGTTCTGCATGGCCATGTCCATGACTTTGCAAATCTTCTGCGACATGGTTTCGGAGAGCGAACCACCGTTGACGGTGAAGTCCTGTGCACTCACGTAGACAAGTCGGCCATCGATGGTGGCAGAACCAACGACGACACCGTCGCCCAGGAACTGCTTCTTCTCCATGCCGAAGTTGTGGCAACGATGGAGCTTGAACATGTCGTACTCTTCAAACGAACCTTCGTCGACCAGCATCTCAATGCGCTCACGGGCTGTGTACTTGCCGCGCTGATGCTGCTTCTCGATGGCTTTCTCGCCACCACCCAGACGGGCTTTCTCGCGCTTGGCGATCAGCTCTTTGATCTTTTCTGTCTGTTTGCTCATATTGTTTTTCAAATGTTTCGTTTCGATAATCGGCCGCAAAGTTACAAAAAATAAATGACACTGCCAAAAGTTTCTGTCCCTTTGGCACTTTCTGTCACCATTTTTGCAATGTTACCGCGATTCTTTTGATGTTGTGTGGGCATGCTTTCGGGGTTGCAGGTCAATATGCTGATGGTACGAAAGCGGTGTTACGTAGGTTGTGGAACAATGCTTTTATGGTTCTAAAGTAATGCTCCATAGGTTGGAAAGCATTGTTCTTATGGTTCAAAAGCTATGCTTTTATAGGGTATAAAGCATAGCTCTGTACGTTAGGAAGTATTGCTTTGCTGGGTGGAAAGCTATGCTTTGTAGGAACATTACGAATGGAAGGTGTTCATCAGAACTCAACGAGCACACGGGCGTTGATTTGCCTGCCGGTCAGATAATTGGGCACGGCATACTGGTGGTTGGTCACGTCGGTAATCCAATAGTAGGAGTTCACATTGTTGATGCCAAACAGATTCAGGCAGTCAACACCTACCCAGACGTTCTTGATGAACGACATGTGGCGCGTCAAAGGCGACGTGTGGATGGACTTGTAGGCCAGATAGCTCATGCCAATGTCTGCACGCTTATAGGCCGGAGCGCGGAAGTTGTTGTTCTCAAGGCTCTGGTGAGGTGCAGCAAAGGGCAATCCGTCGGCGTAGGCCAGCTTGAGCGACATCTTCCATCGGTCGGTTCCAGGGAAGTAGTCGGTGAAGAACAGGTTGAGCGAGATGCGCTGATCGGTAGGCAAGGGGATGCTCTTGCCGTTGAGTTTCATGCGGGTGTTCATGAACGAGAGCGACACCCAGGAGTCGGTACCCTCCACAAACTCGCCATAGAGCTTCAGGTCTATGCCGGCAGCATGACCGCTGGCTTCGTTCACACCATAGTACACCACCTTCACGTTCGACACGCTGTAGGGCACCAAGTGGGCGAGCAGCTTGCAATAGGCTTCGGCCGTGAACTTGAACTTACGGCCATTCATGCGGAAAGCGTGGTCGTAGGCAGCGATGAAGTGGATGCTTCGCTGCGACTTGATCTTCTCGTTAAGGGTGGCAAAGGTGATTCCGTTGACCGTCGTCGTGTCGCGAAGTTCCTTGTAGAAAGGTGCCTGATAGTAGAGGCCGGCGGCAAGGCGGATGGTTGCATTTTGGTTCCACGAGGGAATAATGCCCAAAGAGACGCGGGGTGAGACAATGGTCTCGCGGTTAAAGTTCCAATGGGCCAGTCTCACTCCATAGTTGAGCGTCCATAGGGTAGGGGGTATGTCGTCGTCGGCATCATCGTCTGCACCTTCATAAGCACTGCCTCCCGTCTGCCAACGATAGGTATCCTGCAGGTAAGTCTCGAAACGGTTGGCCTTCAACTCATTCTGTGCACGAAGCGAATAGATGAGATAGAGGTCCTCACCCGTGTGGGGAACGCTGTAACCAGCCGAGTCGCGCATCTCGTACTCAACGGAGTTTTCGCGAATACGCTCGTGTTTGAAGGTCATGGCTGCCTCCACTTCGTGCTTTCTACTCTTGTGCAGGAATATGAGTTTGGCACTCTGCACGTTGGCTTTCAGATAGTTACGTGCATGTTCAAAATAGGTTCCCACGCCCAGATTTTCCGATGTTTCGGTTTGCGTGAGCCAGTATTGTCCCTGTATGTCGAAGCGTTCCTGCTCGCTGGTGTTGAAGGCCGATGCCAAAAGCGACAGCGATGTGCGTTCGGTGAAGTTGTGGCGTATGGACAACGAGCCGAAGTAAGTACGGAAAAGGTCCTTCTCCCAGCCATCGAAATAGACGCGGAAGGCCTTCACGTTCTCAAGTGTGCCGAAGGTAGTCTCGCGGTCTTGTGGCCGGAAATTATAGTGATTGTCGGAAATGTTGCCGATGAAGTCTATACGCCAGCGTTTCGATGGTTCGTAGCTCATATAGGTCTGGAAGTCGAGGAACGACGGGCGGTATTCACCCTTCGTCTGCAGCGAGCCCAGCAGATAGCGCGTGGTCTTGTAACGCACACTGTTGAGCCACGAGAAATTGCGTGTGCCTACACCCAAATAAGCACTTCCGCCGAGCATGCTTGCGGCCACGGAACCTTCCACGACCGACTTCCGCTTGCCTTCCGGCTTTAGCCTTTTGTAGGTGATGTCAAGCGTCGACGACATCTTGTCGCCATATTTTGCAGCAAAGCCACCTGTGGAGAATCCGATGCGTTCGACCATCTCAGGATTGATGACGGAAAGACCTTCCTGCTGTCCACTGCGCACCAGGAACGGACGGAACACCTCCACATTATTTATATATACGCTGTTTTCATCGAACGAACCACCACGCACATTATACTGCGACGACAGTTCGCTGTGGGTGGAGACGCCTGCCTGACTCTGTATCATTTCCTCGACGGCATTGCCTGTGGTCGAGGGAGTGTTCTTCATGTCGTCCTTCTTCAGTTCTTGTGTCTGCGTCGTCTGCCTGCGTTGCTCAGTGACTGTGACTTCCTGAAGGGTGCTGTCGTCCTCGTAAAGCACGATCTGTAGTGTCTGTTTGCCACGTGGATTGCGTAGCACTCGTACCTTTGTCTTGTAACCAATCATCGAAAACCTAACCTCAACGCTATCAGCCGATTGCAACTGCATGCTGAATTCTCCCTTCAACGACGTCAACGTAGCCTTCCCTTGCTTCACGACTTGGACGGAAGCCAGCTCCACGGGGTTCATCTTTTCATCGGTGACGCGTCCCTGAAGGGTAAAAGTCTGGCCGCTCACGTTCAGCTGGAACGCAAGCAGAAGTATGCAGAATGTCAGTATTTTCTTTGCCATTACAGTTAGAATAACGTCGAAAGCAACGTTTTATTGCATCGTTGGCGCGAAAGTTATTCGCGGTAGAGCCAGGCTAACAGTTTGTTGAGCCACGAGAAACTGAAACGGAACCAACGGTATTTGGCTACGGGTTTGCCGCCAAAGCCAAGGATGAACTCTCTGTACTTGCTCTTGCGGAACGGCAATCCAGCATCCATGAAGTAGAAATGGCGCAGCCCTTCGGCATGGGCCTGCTCAATGGCGTGCCAGATGGTCATCAGGGCAGGGCGCTTGGAGTGGCGGTTCATGCGCTCGGCAGCCACGTACCACAGCCAGGCATTGCCCTCGGTGCTGACGCTGGCGCAGGCTCCTATGATGTGTTCATCGGAGAAAGTGGCATAGATTTTCACGTGTTCGCTGACGTGGCAGCCGCGGAAGAACTTCATGGGAGGAATGAAGTTGCGGGGGGTAAAACGATTCGCTCTGTGGAAAAGGTCATAGACAGCCTGAAGCTCTTCATCGTTGTTGATCTCGCGTGTCACTATACCTGCTTTTCGCAGGCGGTCGATGAGCTGCTGCCGATGCTCACTAAGGCGTTCACGGGGTTCCATGCTGTGCAGCGAATTGTGCACTTCCTGCCAACTCACAGGGAAATAGCCCAGCTGGCGGAAATAACGGTAGCCAAACATTTTGTTGGGAAGAATGCTGAACTCAGCATAGAGACACAACTTGCGTCGGAAACGTCGGGTGATGGCATCGAGCAGGAGTGGAAAGGTTGTTTCGGGATCAACGTCTTCCTCATACTCACCGACGCCATAGATACGGCCCTGCGTGAACAAATAAGGAGGAATGAGTGAACCGCGGCGACGCACGATGGCAAGCAGATGAGCAGCCACACATCCTTCCTCATCGCATGCCACCGCCATGAGCGGCGTGTGACCTGGCGTGGCTGCGATGATATGGAAGAACTCCGTACTATGGAAAAAGTTCCTGCACGTCATGGCGGGGAGTTCTTCGCTCTTACTGATGACGCTCACCTTCAGATTCATGATGCAAAAATAATAAAAAATGAGTGAAGTATTGGGTATGTATCAATATTTTTTTGTATTTTTGCAAAAATTATCTTGAAACATGCAACCATTCAAACAACTCATTGCCCGCAGACGTAGCCACAGGAAATTCCTCCAGCAGCCCATCGCTGCGGAGGACGTACAGCTTTTGCTGCGTGCTGCGCTGATGTCACCAACGTCCAAGAACCAACGTGCGTGGCAGTTTGTGGTGGTCGACGACCCCATCGATTTGCAGAAACTGGCTGACTCGAAGGAGCAAGGTGCACAACTGATTGCAGGTGCAGCCATGGCCGTCGTCGTCCTGGGCGACGACAATCAGAACGACTGTTGGATCGAGGATGGTTCGCTGGCAGCATTTGCCATGCAGCTGCAGGCCGAAGACTTGGGCCTTGGCTCGTGTTGGGTACAGATTCGCGACCGTCATCTGAGTGATGGAACACCAGCGGAGGAAGTAGTCCGCGGCATCTTAGACATCCCGAAGAACCAGCGGGTGCTCTGCATCGTGGCTTTCGGTCATCCCGCCGACGTGCGCAAAGAGCAGTCGGAGGACAAACTGAAGTGGGAGCAAGTGCATATAGGTAAATTCTAAACGGTACAGGCACGATGATCAACTATGATTTAAGCCAGATAAAAGCCATCATCTTCGATGTCGATGGTGTGCTGTCGGCCCAGACGGTTCTGATGGATAATAACGGCGAACCGCTGCGTTCGGTGAACATTCGCGATGGCTATGCCATACAACTGGCCCAGAAAATGGGACTGCGAATCGTCATCCTGACAGGTGGGCGGACTGAGTCTATCCGACTGAGATACAAGTACTTAGGTGTGGAAGATATCTATTTGAGTTGTGCCGTTAAGATTCAGACCTACGAAGAATTCAAGAAGAAATACGATCTTAATGACCATGAGATAGCCTACATGGGTGATGACATTCCCGACCTGCAGATCATGAGTAGGGTAGGGTGCCCTTGCTGTCCGGCCGATGCATGCCCGGAAGTGAAAAAGGCCAGCATCTACGTCAGCCAATTCATTGGTGGACATGGGTGTGGGCGCGATATCATTGAACAAGTGCTGAGTGCTCAAGGCAAGTGGATGGCCGATGCGAAGGCTTTCGGCTGGTAAGTTGTTGCTGGTGAGGCATCTGCATGTTAAAGACAAACGATGAAACTGATATTATCAAGTAATTCGCCCAGGCGCAAGGAACTGTTGGCAGGTCTCGACATTCCGTTCGAAGTACGTGTGTTGGACGGCATCGACGAGAGCTATCCTGCTGATCTTTCGAGCCATGAAGTGGCGGAATATATTGCGCAAAAGAAGGCGTCTGCCTATGATTTCAGCGGCGACGAGGTGCTCATCACGGCTGATACGGTGGTGGTGCTTCATCAAGAAATACTCGGCAAACCTGCCGATGCCAACGAGGCTAAGTGTATGCTGCGCAAGCTGAGTGGCCATACGCACCACGTGATTACTGGAGTGTGTTTGAAGCGTTATGATAAATTGCATCATTTCTCCGTGATCTCTGAGGTGACGTTCAAGACGCTTTCTGAACAGGAAATCAGCTACTACGTGGAGCACTATCGGCCCTTCGACAAAGCTGGTGCCTATGGTATTCAGGAATGGATCGGCTATATAGGCGTGACAGGCCTGAAAGGTAGCTACTTCAACGTGATGGGTTTGCCCGTGCAACGCATCTACGAAGAACTCATGACGCATTTCTCCGACTCGTCTCGTGAATAGCCAATAAATATTGAATTGAAATAAAACATTAACATAAATAATTAAAATAAAGGGAATTATGACAACAGTTATCATTACCATTGCATTCCTTATCTGTCTTGCACTTTGTGGTTGGACAGTGGCAGAGCTGAAGGCTAACCACTGCATCTACGAGCATAACGAAGAGGAAAAGGCTGCAGAAGAAAAGGCTGCAGAACTAATCCAGAAAAACGGTTTCCATGAGTTGAACATAAAGGACGTCATCGCAACCATCAGCACTAAAGGCTTCAAGGCTTAAGCAGCTATACGAAACAAATCTCAGGTGATTAACGAAAAACACCTTTTCTTATTACGTAGTATTACTATTGTACTACGTTCATATTATTTTGTGGATTTATTCGATTTATCATAAATATAGTATTTGATAGTATTTTCATATGTTTAGCCTTTTTCAAATATAATGGGCATTA
>JAEEGL013001917.1_pt1 | contig 17219 bp, 13 predicted proteins | sample 9134231 | NCBI WGS metagenome assembly JAEEGL01 (sample SAMN16246548, study PRJNA631951) | gut metagenome | biome: gut microbiome; feature: rumen; material: fiber-attached | host: Bos | place: Iran: Karaj | collected 2018-10
GACGATTTTCATTGCTCCAAGCGGTTCGGCGTTTTCAAACGTCATACCGAGTTTGGACGGAACGAGAACCGTCGTTTCGTCAAATGTCGCAGAATAAGTCGTCGCGTCGCCGACATTTAACGTTACGATCGTTTTGCCGTTGGGAGAGGTCGTTTGAATCGTTTGAGCCGAGGCCTGTGCGACAAAGGCAAGAAACGTCGCCAACGCAAAGATTGCGATAATTCTGATTCTTTTCATATTTGCGTCCTTTTAGATAGACTTTTGACAGGAACGTTTAGTATGATTGTCTTTTTTTGGGAGAAAAAATCAAGATTGTTACGCAGAAATGAGGAAAATATCAGAAATCAAGGGTAAGGCTTGAACTAAATAGCTTCCCGGCGCGTTTATTCAATCGAATATAGAAACAGAAGGACGCCAGAAACAGAAAAAGCCGGAACAAATCCGGCTTCTCAGTACGCCCAATCCGATTCGAACGGATAACCTTCGGTTCCGTAGACCGATGCTCTATCCAATTGAGCTATGGGCGCGACAAGGCGATTAAAATACGCCCAATCCGATTCGAACGGATAACCTTCGGTTCCGTAGACCGATGCTCTATCCAATTGAGCTATGGGCGCTTATCAAAGAGGGAATCGCCTTAATTCCCTCTCAAAACAAGGTTAATTAAACCACAAGAAATCCTTTTGACAAGAGTCTTTTTAATTTTTTTTCCAAATAACCCAGCTTCAAACTCCCTGTTTGCGCGGTCGAAATCAGAAGGTTAAGGTGAGCGGCGAAAATGTGGAATACCCGAATTCCGGCATGTCGTCGATTGTTTTCATGTCTTCGTCGGAAATACTGAAATCGAATATTTCCGCGTTCGATTTAATTCGATCGGCGTGCGTCGATTTCGGCAAGGGAAGGATTCCGTGCTGGAGTTCCCAACGAAGACTGAGCTGAGCGACCGATTTGCCGTAGCGATCGGCAATCGCTTTCATGCGTTCGTCTGTTAAAACGCGTCCGCACCCCAGCGGGCTCCACGCCTCGACGATAATATCGTTTTGACGGCAGAATTCAACCGTTTCAAATTGAGGGTAGCCCGGATGACATTCGATTTGATCGACGGCAGGTTTGACTTCGCAGACGTCGAAAATCTGCTGTAAATGCTGTGCCAGAAAATTGCTTACGCCGATCGAACGAACGAGCCCGTCTTTTTGTAGTTTTTCAAAAGCGCGCCATGTCGCGGCGTTAACCGCTTTAGGATCGTCGTAAACAATATCGTTAGCAGGCCAGTGAATCAAATAAAGGTCGATGTATTCGACTCCCAGATTCTTTAAAGAGAGTTGCGCCGATTTAAGCGCCGTCTCGTATCCGCGATCGGTGTTCCAAAGTTTGGTGGTGATAAAAATATCTTCGCGTTTGATTCCAGATTCTATGATTCCTTGACCGACTCCTACTTCGTTATAGTAAGCAAACGCCGTGTCAATATGACGATAACCGACTTCCAAAGCGGTTTTGACCGAATCCTTTGCAACTTCGCCGTCGGGAGTTTGCCAGGTGCCGTATCCAACGCAGGGGATCGTTCTTCCGTCGTTAAGTTGATATGCGTCCGTTAAAGATTGTTTTGCACTCATTTCCATTTCCTTCGTTTTGAAGGGGCTGACGTCTATTGAAAAAAGCCGACGTCGAAACTGCGACGTCGGCTTCATAACTATTTACGCTAAATCAATAATAGAAACGCTCACTTGACGCCGGTAACGTCGCCAAGAGGCATGGTCATTTCCGGATTTCCCATCGGATCGGCTCCGAAACCGGTCGTTCCCATGTTGCCGCCGTTTCCATAGCCGCCGCTGTTGCCAGAGCCGGAATCGCCGTAATAGCGACCGTTTCCGGGAACGCGCCAAACGCGCGCGGCTCCGTCGGCGCTGCCGGTAACGAGGTAGACAAGGTCCTCAGAAACGGCGACGGAGAAAACCGGGCTTTCGACGTTGAAACAAGCGAGTTCCGTTCCCTTTGGTTTGCCGGGCTTGCGAGTCGGCTTGCCGACGGCCTTTTGAGTTCCGTTCTTTCCTTCAGATCCGTCAGGAGACGCGCCGCCCAACGAACCGCTCATTGAAACGCCTCCCATGGAGACTCCCATTGGCGGCGTGGTCTGAACGCCCATCATTGCCGAACCGCCCATCGGTTCGGACGTCATGCTCCCCATGCCGCGATTATTATTGTTGGCGTCGTTTGATTTTGAAGCCATGCTCCACAAACGCGCCGTGCCGTCGTCGCTACAGGTACACACATAAGAACCGGCGAAAATCGCTCTGCGAACGGCTCCGGTATGACCGATAAACCGACAGACTTCTTCACGCGTCGTCGCGTTAAAAACACGCGCGGTTTTGTCGCGACTTGCGGTGATAAGATAGGTTCCGTCAGCGGAAAACCTGACGGAGTAGACTTTGTCTTCCGACGCTTTAATGACGCCGACCTGGCGTTGAAGTCCGAGGTTCCAAATGCGAACGGTCCCGTCGGCGCCTGCGGTCGCTACGAAATTGCTGTCGGGGGAAAACGCGACGTCAAACACGGGCCCTTCATGCCCTACGTCTTCAAAACCTTCGCCAAGTTTGGAAGCGTCTTCACGATTGGGCAGGGAACCAAGTTTCTTAACGGTCAACGATTCCCAGAAATAGATGCGACCGTCGTTGCAAGCGGCGGCTACGTACGCGCCGGAATCTGCGACGGCAATCGACCACAGACGGTCTTTGGAGCCAAGATAAGCGCGGATGTTTTCCTGATTATTGACGTTCCAAAGACGACCGATTCCGTCGTAACTGCAAGTCAGAACGTATTTGTAGTCGGGGGAGAAGACAGCGGAAGTCAACCCTTGTTTGTGAACGTCTTTGTAGGTCTTACGAAGCCGAGCGTTCGTAACAAACCATTCGGTCGTTTCCTGATCGTATTTGCCTTCAAACATCCAAAGCTTGGCCGTCTTATCGGCGCTTGCGCTCAAAACGGCGTAACCGTCGGATCCGTCGGCGAACGAATAAAATTCAAGGGACGTAATCGGCTGTTTTTCGGTATGACCGCGATAGACGTACTCGGGAGAATCGACTTCGATCGAACTCCACTCGGGAGCGGCCTGAGCCGTCATGCCTTGCGCGTCGACGCCTGAACCCATCGATCCCATCGGTCCCATAGAACCCATGCCAGGCCCCATTGTCGTTCCCGCCGAACCCGCTCCAAAAGCGTTGATTCCTTGCGCCGATTGAGGCTGCATGCCGTAACCGGAACCCCCGCCGAGACTGCCGACGGAGGTCGCCGTGTTATAAACGCTTCTTGCCGCCGGAGATTGAGCGAACGCGAAATCAAAGGGCAATGCGGCGGCTATAACGCCAGTCAAAATTTGCGCGCCGAACATAAGACGTTGGCGAGAAAGCAAACGTTTCAACATAGTTGAATTCTCCGGGGGTCGGAAACTATATCAGCGGATCTTGACGATCTGCTGCGCGATTGGTTCATTTCTAACTGGATCGCGCTAAAAACAAGGACGGCTCTCACGGACAAACTTTCGCGTGTTTCCCGCCCGCAATTTAAGCGCGCAACGATTCCTACTATTAATTTAAACCTACCTTTTACGAGAAGTCAAGTTGTTCGTTAAAATTGCTCGTATTTCTCCTCAATTTCTTTGAAAAATAGACTAGAAATAACAATAGCGCTAATTTTTCGGACTTTGCCGAAGAAAATTTTTAAGCGCGCTCCTCCCTTGATTTCAAGAGCGTCGGTTGAAACGTGCTCAAAGCTCCGCTCGTTTGTTTCAAGGGGGCGCATGAAGACAGGTTTAGGCTTTTGACGTCTAAAGAGTTACCTCTGTTTAATGTTCGCTTCGTTTTTTGTACTTTCAACGGCTTATGGCCACGCGTTGGGAGCTTTTGATTGTTATTTTTTTAAAAAAACAAGGGGTTCCCTCTAAAGTGGGGTTTATTTTTGCGTAAATACAATCATCATTAACGACAAGGGGGGGCGGTGAAATATTTTTCCCTCCCGGAATCGCGTCGTTTCGACCGCGCAGAGCGGGAAGTATCAACGTGTTCGGCGCGCTTCTGCATTTTTGGGTATCTTACGCAGTCGCAGAGAGACCTCCCATGGGAATTTTAGCAATACAATATCGTACGCTTGAAGACGCGCCTATTTTAGTCGCCTTTAATCGTGAGGAACAGACAGGGCGTCAATTTTTGCCTCCTCGAATTCAGTCGGGCAGGCCGCGCGTCGTATGCGGACTCGATCAGAAGACTGGCGGCACGTGGGCCGGCGTCAATCAACACGGTATGTTTGTCGCCGCCATTAATGCGCCCAAGAGACGAACGCCGTTTGATCCTCGTTCTCGGGGGCTCCTCTGCAAGGAACTTTTGGCGTGCCACACCGCCGAAGAGGCTATCGAACGCGCTGAACGCGAATTGTCGACGGGTTCTTACGAGGGCGTGAACTATCTCTGCGTCGATCGAACGAGCGGCGGAGTCGTTTATGGCGGAAACGAAATAGGCGTTGAAGCGCTGAAGCCCGGTTTGCATATTTTAACGGGCAATCATATGGACGATCGCGACGACGAGCGTCAGGAGTACGTTCGCAGACTATTGACGCTGTATCGTCTTGATTCTTCCGTGGCCTTTTTGGCGGCGACGAGCGCCGCTTTTTCGCGCACGTCCGATTCGACGGGACGGCATGGAGTCGTCGTTCAGGAGCCCGGTTTTGGAACCGTCTGTTCCATGTTGCTTTCTCTTTCTGATCGTTCTCAGAAGTCGATTATGCAATTTGCGAACGGCTCCCCGAGCGAAGTTCAGTTTGAAGACGTTTCCGCGTTGCTTCGTCAGGTCCTTTCGACCGACCGAGCTTCTCAAAAGAAAGCGAAAGCGAAACACGAGTCCGAAACCGCCCTTGACGCTTTGGACTCCGACGAGGCTGTCGGACTGTAATATTACCGTTTTTTACGAGGCGACAAACGCCCGGCGTGTCGATTCTTTCCTAATCGTCACGCCGGGCGTTTTAGTTTCGTTCAGCCTGTTTCATTCACGACGTCCTCTGCTAAGGTCGTTTTAACAATCTTTGAATCTTCCGTTGGACGACGCGATCGTCGCTCCTGATAGAAAATTAGTTCACGTTTTTTTTCGCTCCCCCTCGAAACTCTGTTTGATTTCGTATAGAATGAATGAACGCGGTCCGGCGACGGAACGAACCGCAAAATAGCGCGCATTTTGCGCTTTTGTACGCCTATATTCATAACTACCTCACGAATCTTGACTTGTTTGTTTCATGACTAGTGAGGAGCATTGTTTTTTGGAGAGAAATACGCGATGGCGGTTGACTCTTATTCGCTTTGTCCCGGCGGTCGGGGTAAAAAAATTCGCTTTTGTTGTCCGGATCACGTAAAAGATTTGGAACAAATCGACAAAATGATCGAGGGCGAGCAATTTTCCGCAGGCCTTGCTTTTGTCGAGTCCTTAGAAAAACAACGTCCTGACTGCGCCTGCTTGACGGAAGCCAAGTGCTTGTTTCAAAGAATGATCGGGCTTTGGGAAGACGCGTATGAAACGGCGAAGGGATTTGTCGCGCGCGAGCCGAAGAACGTAGTGGCTCTTACGGAACTTGCGACGACTTCGGCGCTTATTGACAAGCCGCAAGAGGCGGTTTCCGCGTTGGTCGACGCGCTGGAAGCGGTCGAAGGAGACCAGTTCCCCGTAGCGATCGTTCAAGCGATGTTGACGGTCGGCATGGCGTTCTATGAAAGCGATCGCATTTTTCAGGCGATTGCTATTGCGAAACAACTCCAGGCTTTTGCTCCTCAGGATCAAGCGTCGAACGCTTTTTTATACCGATGTCTTGGTTCCGAGTCGGTTCCTCTCATGCTGAAAGAGATCGCGTTTGATCTTCAGGCTCCGGAAACTTTTCCGAAAAAGACTGAATATGGAGAAGCCGTCGAGTGTTTGTCGAGAGGACAATGGAAACGCGGGCGTTCTATTCTTGAATCGTTGCTTGCGTATGGGGATCAATGGCCGAATCTTTTCCGCAGTCTTGCCGTCGTAGAGTACTGGTTTGCAAACGAAGAAAAAGGACGAGCCTATTTTGATCGTTACCTGGCGTCCGACGGCGTAGATCGCGAGTCAGCCGTCGACGTCGAACAGTTATTGCTCCTTCTGACGTCGCCCACTTGGGACGACGTCTCCTACTTGCAAAAGCGCGTCTATACCCTGGAGGATTTCGATTCCGCTTACGAAAAATTCCTGTCTTCCAAACGTTTGGTCGCGGACTCACGTCTCCAGTCGCTCGTTCGCGAGGATATCCCGCCGAAGATGGGATTCCACGTCTTGGATAAAGAACAGACGGAAAAGACAGAAAACGTTTCATTTTCGGAAGTGTCGCTTCAGTGCGGATATTTGTTCGTTTATGGCAAACAGACGACGCGAGCCGCTCGCGCCGAATTCTACCTTTTCCCTGAAGAATTGACGACGATCGAGAGCGTCCTGGAATCTGCCCTCGGTCAGATTCCGCCGTTGGAATCGTCTGAAGAACAAAAGGACCAGCCAATTCTGTGGACGACGAACGCGTCTACGCCTCGCATGCAGTTCAAAGATTCGTCGAAATTGACGGAAGAGACAATCGAGAAGATTTTCGAAGAAGGATTTAGAGAATTCGGTTCGAAATGGTTTGAACATCGATACGCCTCGCTCGACGGCAAGTCTCCAAAAGAGGTTCTTGCCGAGAAAAACGGAGATCGTCGGGTCGAAGCGTTAACGCGCGTCGTGGCCGACACGTTCAATCCGCTCTATCGCGAGAGGATCGCGGCGATTCTTCGTGAGAAAGCGGGTCTTTCCGCTCCCGAGCCAATCGCTCCGCCCGAGACGTTTGAGTCGACTGAAAAAGCTGTTGAATTTTTCAGACAAGTGCCGCTTTGGCGTTGGAACAGGTTGCAGATTGAAAATTGTAAAACGCCGGTTCTTGCCGAACTTTTACAAATTGCGAATTTAGTGGCGCCTCGCGACGTTAAAGAAAAGTTCGCTAAGGAGTTCTTGGCTCGTCCCGTTGAGGAAACGCAGTACGAAGATCGAGCGATCGCTTATTCTATTTCCGTCGACGCGGCTCTCGTCGCCAGGAATACGGACGAAGCGTTGCAACTAATCCTCGAAGCGGGCAAATATGCTAACGAAGTCGGACAGTCGGACAGTCAATGGAACGTCCTTGAAATCATGACGCGTTTTCGACGTCAGGAATTCGACAAAGTTCGGTCCCTGGCTCAACACGTCTTTGCGGAGCATAAGGACGATCAGGAAGCGATTCAAACGCTTCAACAGTTTTTTGCGCAACTTAACGCTTCCGCTCAGATGCAGGCGCGAGCCGCCGAGGCGTATCGACTTCGCGCCGGTCAATCCGCGCCGGCCTCCCCCGCCGCTCCTACGGGGCAGTCTGTCGTCGACTTTTCCGTCGGCGGCCAAGCCGCTCCGCGTGAAGAAAAACCCAGCGGACTTTGGACTCCCGGCGGCGACGACAATTCGAGCTCGCAGGAAGGCGGTTCCAAACTTTGGATTCCCGACTGAGCGGTTAGACGATAGAACGCGGTTACGTCGGGATCGATAGTTGTTTCATCCCGGCGCATTGTTCTTTCTAAACGTAATACGAAGGTTCTTCGTAAGGATTCGTGGAGATGAGAATAGGCGTTTACGGCGGGAGTTTTGATCCTGTGCATATCGGTCATTTACTCCTGGCGGAGACTGCGCGAAGCGAGCAAAATTTAGATCGCGTCGATTTTGTGCCGCTTGGCGTTCCCCCGCACTTGAAGGATTTGAGAACGAGCGGAGAGACTCGCATTGCGATGCTTTCCGCCGCAGTGGCGTCCTATCCTGAATTTGGAATTAGTCGTTTTGAAGTCGATTCTCCTCGGGTAAGTTTCACCGTCGACACGTTGCGTCATTATCGCGAGGTTTATCCGCAGGACGATTTGTTCTTAATATTGAGTTCTGAAACGTTTAACGACCTTCCGAATTGGCGTGATCCAGACGTTATTTGCGAGTTGGCGTCGATTATTGTGGCGTGTCGCGCCGGCTATCCTGAGCCGGATTTTGACGCGGCGCGCTCCTTCGTTTCAGAAGAACGTCTGCGGGCGTTTCGTGAACAGACGGTTTCCATGCCTCTTATTGAGGTTTCTTCCTCGGCTATTCGGGCGCGCGTCGCGTCCAAACAGAGCGTACGGTTTTTGACGCCGGACGCCGTCGTCGATTTTATTGAGTCTAACGGACTATACCAACGATAATTTGAGGGCGCGTTATGAGTATTACGAAAGTGTCGTCGTTGTCTTTCTTGTCGCTATGCATAGCGTTGTTAATTGGCGCTTTTAACGTATGTTCGTCTGACGAACCGCGAGAGTTTAAAGAAGCCGTTCCGCAAATGGAACGTTATCGAGACGGTATTCCGCACTTTCTCGCTAAAGTCGCCAATAAAGAAGATTTAAAAATCGCTTATTTGGGCGGTTCGATTACCGCCGCCGACGGTTGGCGCGTTCAAACTCTTGCGAAATTCAACGAACAATATTCTGATTCGAAATTTACCGAAATCAACGCGGCTATTGGCGGAACGGGTAGCGATTTGGGCGTTTATCGGCAAGAATTCGACGTTCTTCGACATAACCCCGATCTTGTGTTTGTCGAATTCTGCGTTAATGACGGCGGAACTCAACCAGAACGAATCTGGCGGCAGATGGAGGGGATCGTTCGACAAATTTGGCGTCATGACATTGAAACAGATATCGTTTTTGTGTACACGTTTTGCGTTGGTCATGAAAACGCCTATTTGTCGGGGAAGTGTCCGCGCTCTGTTTCTGCGATGGAACAAATTGCCGATTTCTATGGGATTCCGTCCTTGGATTTCAATATTCCGGTCGTTCAACTACATGAGAAAGACAAATTGACATATAAGGCTGACGTCGCGGAAGAAGGGAAACTGTTGTTTTCGACGGACGGCGTTCATCCGTTAAAAGAAGGACATGAAATTTACACAGACGTCGTGTGTTCCGCTTTCCGGTCGATGCGAGTGAAAAACGCCGATTCTCCATATCCGGCTCCTGAAACGCGTCAAGCGAAGCTGGAGAAGACCTTCGTCGCCGACAATTATGAGAACGCAAAATTAACGCCTATCAAAGAATCTCAGCTTTCAGGGAATTGGTCGCCTCTTCCCGCCGATTCTCCGCTGTCGTGGATAAAAAGCCGTTTAGGCGACGTCGTTTACGAGTCAGACGCGCCGGGATCGAAGTTGACGTTTAAATTTAAGGGGTCTCATGTCGCAATTTACGACGTTCTTGGTCCTAACGGCGGTCAGGTTTGGGTTACGTTGGACGGTCAAAAGAGAGGCCCTATCGCTCGTTTTGACAGTTATTGCACGTATCATCGTCTTGCGACGCTTGTTCTTGGCGTCGGACTTGATCCAAACGTCGAACATGAGGTTACCGTAGAAATCGACGCAGAACAGCCTGATCGACAACCTGTCGCTTTTAGATTGCAAGATCCCGAAAAAGAGTTGGCGGAACCGAAGTACCAGGGGCATAACGTTTGGTTTGGCCCTATTATGATCATCGGCGACGTTGTCGATTGAGTCGCAGGCAGGCGGAGCGATGAGTAAAGAGAGACTTGTCGGTAAGACAATCGTCGTGTCCGGAGGGACCAAAGGCGTGGGACGTTCGGCCGTTGAGGCGTTCGCGCGGGAAGGCGCCCGCGTCGTCATTGGCGGCCGGGACGAGCGTAGCGCGGCGGAGTCAATCGAACGCATACGCGAGTTTGGTTCGGACGCTCTTTTTGTCCATACGGAATTGGAGAATGTCGACGATTGTCGCAAGTTGTTCGATCAAGGCGCGTCTCGGTTTGGCAGAATCGACGGTTTCTTTAACTATGCGGGAATAACGTCGATCGCTTCGTTGGATTCTTGCGACGTCGAAACGTTTGATCGAATCATGAACGTGAATTTTCGCGCGTGCTTCTTCTGCTGTCAGGAAGCGATCAGGCACATGCGAAAAGTTGGCGGGGGTTCGATTGTGTTGACAGGTTCTCCACACGCGTGGGCGGGGCTTAAAGACCGCGCCGTTTACGCGTGTTCCAAGGGCGTTCTTTACACGTTGTCGCAACACGTCGCTCATAATTACGCAAGCGAACGGATTCGCTGCAACTACTTGACGCTTGGATGGACCGCTACAGAAGGAGAGATCGCGCTTAAAGAATCGTTGGGAGAGTCTGAGGAGGCGTTGCGTCGTCGAGCCGCCGAATTGTCGCCAATGGGGCGTATTTTGGAGCCTGACGAGTATAACGAGGCGTTGATTTATTTCATGTCGGACGATTCTTCAACAACGTCCGGCAGCGTTTTAAACGTAACTGGCGGTTTTTTTCTCTAGACAATTACGGTCGTTCTTTTCGTTTTCGTTCGAGTCTTACGGTAGACTCGTTCGGGAACGAAACGAAAATCGCGTCCGGGAGTTGGCAGGTAGGAGTTCCCGACGTCGCCGCTTGAGTCAGGCGGCGCCACTCTTCGATTCCCATCTCTCCCAACGCCCAGCCTCTTTCTTTCCAGATTTTTCTTAATAGCCGAACGACAATTTCTTCAGGAACATTTTGGAGTTGAGCGCGAGGCAGGTCGACGTAGTCGTCCGACTTGTTTTCGTTTTGGACAGGTTCCGCGTGAAGTTTGTTTAGCGTCTCAACATACGCGTTTTCCCTCTTTTGCGCGAGATTTACTTCTTGCGCTAGTTCTTCAACTCGTTTGTCAAAATAGCTTTCCGTCTCGTTCGCAAGTTGAGCAAGTCGGAGCAGGGATTTTTGCCATTTGCCAGGGAAAAGCGTTTCAAGGATTGGAATAAGCTCGTTTCTTATCCTGTTTCGCGCGTATGTCGGCAACGCGTTTGAGGAATCGGTTCGGTAGGGTTGACCGAGTTTTTCAAGATAATCGAGAATATCCGCGCGATTCAAGTTGAGAAGGGGTCTAACGATCGTTAGCGATTCGTCCACGACGCGATATGGCGCTATTCCACGGAGACCGTCCAGTCCCGAACCGCGAAAAATGCGGAATAACAACGTTTCCAGTTGATCGTCGTTGTGATGCGCCGTCACAAGAAACCGCGCTCCGTTTTGGCGCGCCGTTTCAAATAATAGGCGATATCGAAGGAGCCGCGCGGCGCTTTCCCAACTACCTTGGCGTTTGGATTCCTGTTGAAGTTCGTTTGGATCGATTTGACGCGCAAAAAAATCTATGTGAAGTCGATTGGAGAGATCGCGGACAAAAAGAACGTCGCCGTCAGACTCCGAGCCGCGAGAACGGTGGTCGATTGTTACGACGAAAAGATTGTTGGAAACGCCCGCTCTTTCGGCGACGCGCGCGAGGGCGCGGAGCGCGGCGACGCTGTCGGCTCCTCCCGACGTCGCAAGACAGACGCGACGTTTTGCCCATTGCTCAAGCGGAAAAGAACCGAGCAAAACGTTTTCAAAATCGTTAAGAGTCATTAGTAGACGTTAGCGCGGCCGGTAGCCGAGGTTTCCTCCCGTTGAGCGGAACGAAAACAACGTTCACGTTCTTCCGGAGTGACTGCGTATATCTCGACTTTGAAACGTTCGCTCAATTTTTCTTCATATTTCTTTTTCATCGCCTCTGTTCGCGCTTCAATCAAGTCTTCGCGAACCTGGTCTTGCACCTCGGAAAAAGATTTGGTTCGTTTGAACTCGCGTTCGACGACGCGCACGATCGTTAGCGAAGAATCGTCTTCCAGGATACGGCTCATTGCGCCGACAGGAAGTTCTTTATTAAAAATAGCCGCCTCTATTTGTTTCGATCCCAGGACGCCTCGAGTCGTCCAATCGCGATAACCGCCGTCGTCCGCGAAAGAGTCTTCGGAATCGATTCGACAAACTTCGGCAAATAACGCTTCCTGGTTTTTGGTCGGCGCGCCTTGAACGGCGTTGCCCATATGAGCGATCTTTTTCCTGGCGTCGTCTAAGGAGCGGTCTTGCCCGTAGTAAACGGTCATCGCTTGCCAGCGCGCTTTGTCTTCAACTCCGTATTTATCGAGATGGGCTTCGTAATAGCGCTTAAGTTCTGACAACGTCGGTTCGAAATCTTCTTCGCCCAAGTTGTAACTCATCCAAAGATCGCCAAGCGTTTGTTGCAGAAAAATGCGCTTTTCCTGGGCGAAATCGCTTTGTATTTCGTTCTCGAAGTATTCTTCGAGCTCTCGAACGTTTTTACAATGAAACGTTTCTTCCAACTCGGGAAGCACTTTTTTATCGAACTCTTTTTCAAGTTGTCGCGTTTGTTCTTCAACTTGATCTTTTGGACGACTAACGACGTAGTCGTTATAAAACAGAAGGCTTCTTATATAAGAGTCGAGTATTTGAGAAAAGAGTCTCTCGTCGTTGAGACACTGCTTCAGAATACCTTCTTTGTATTCCTTACGAACTTTTTCACGTTCTTCTTCAGGAACATCTTCGATTAACTCCAAATAACGCCGGTGAGCGAACTTTTTAATTTGGTGTTGGACGTCTCGACGCAATATTGCGACATGACCTACACGACCTAACGTTTCCGCGCCGTCGTAATAGGTTCGCGTCGCTAAATTCGGTTCGTCGATAGGAACCGAACTGGAAAGATTAACGTCTTGCGAGAACGATAAAGAAAATAACGCGAAGAAAAGACAAACACTTCCCGCTATCGGCCTTGAGAACGCCGAAAGAAACAGACGTTTCGACGTTGATAAGAAGCGCGAAAGCGCGTTGATTTTCTTTTGGTCTTTCATTTCTTTAACCGGAGTCTTCGAAGACGGCGGTTCGCCGTTTCATTTAATTCGCCCAACGCTATCGCGCCGATGCTGATAGCAGGCGTTTGATTATAGCAATTGTAGGGTTAAAACTGCAAGAGCGTTTTACTCTTGAAATAATATTCTCGTGAGCAGGATCAGTTCGCATTGCCGACAAAACGCCTTGTCTTACTTATCGTCAGTCATAATCGTTTCTCTTAGCAAAATAGTTATAATCATAATAACTTGTGTTTTGATAAAATGAAAAGATTGTGGTAAATAGGAAGAAAAATGAGTTGACGTCAATACAAGCGCGCGATAGAATAGCGATAGGATGTTGCGTCAACAATATGCCTTTTGGCTGTCGGTTTCTGTTGGCGTCCTTCAAATAAACGATACGTGTTCATGTGTGTTAAGAGGAAATAATGAATCGAAAAGTTGCCGTTCGATTTTTGTTGTTAGGAGTTGCCGTCGCCTCTTTTTTGTTCGCGTCTTCCGCGCAAGCGCAGGTTTTTCGCGCCAACAGCCGTCCCAGATTATCGCGTTTGGATTCCTGGCGTTCATGTTCGGTTTCTCCCGCCTCGGATAATTGCTATGTCGGAGTCCGTCGCGCTTTATTTAACGGAGAGGATTTGACGGGATGGACCAATGTTAAAGGCGAAGCGCCCGGTGAAGGATGGAAAGTGGAAGACGGATGTATCTTCCGTGAAAAAAACGCCGGCGACCTCTATGCTGAGGGAAAATTCGAGAATTTCATTTGGGAATTTGAGTTTAAGCTGGCGGAAAAGGGCAACAGCGGCGTTAAGTATCGTTCCTGGAACGAAGACGGATGGGGAATGGGATGCGAGTATCAGATTTACGACGATATTAACGATCCAAAGAATCCGCCGCGCTATCAAACTGGTTCTTTGTACGACGTCGTCGTGCCTCGTGAAGGTTCTCCCAAAATTAAGATGGGCGAATTTAATAAAGGAAAGATTGTCGTTCTCGGAAATCATATTGAGCATTATCTGAACGACGAGTTAGTCATGTCGGTCGACGTCGGTTCCAAAGAGTGGAACGAGGGCGTTGAAAAGAGTAAATTTAAAGACGTTAAAGAATTCGGCACGACTACCGTCGGACGCATCCTTCTCCAAGATCACAACTGTCAGGTTTGGTTTAAGAATCTTTACATTACCGAGTTAACGCCCTCGAGCGCAACTTGTTGCTTCTGAGTTTTGCGTTTTTGCCACTCGTTTGAACTATTGACATAAAAAGACCGACGAATAATCTCGTCGGTCTTTTTTATATCGATAGTTCAGAACGTTTGCTATTCAATCGATTCTATTTTAACGGCAAGTTTTTCATCCGCTACCAAAAGAACGCCGCGGCCGAAGAGACGACCGTTCGACCAAATTTGCACCTGTCCCTTGGTAGAGTCAAGCAGGGGAATAATCGCGTCAGGCTCAAGTGAGGACAAATCGTGAAGACTCAGTCTCGTTCGTCCTAAGCGAAGTTGAAACGAAACTCGTCCGTTTGATTGAGGTTCGGAAATTCCAGAATTTCCCGGTTTGTTTTCGCCGGGACGAGGATCGATAGAGAATTCGCAAAAACTTCGAACGCGATCCTCCGAGACGAGTTGTTCAAGTCGATCGTTCGCTCGTTGGATTATCGCGTCAAGGCGCTTCTGAGTCGCAGAGAAATTAAACCGCGGAGGTTTTGTCGAACTGTAATCTGTCGAAGCGTTCATCGCGGCTAGAAGGCGGCCCATGCCGACTGTTAGAGTAAGAAAAGAGACGAGCGTGATTTTCACGCCCGTCTTGTTTTAATCGTTATCTCGACAAGTATCTTTTTTGTTCGTATTGTAAAAGCATTTCCACAGAAGGAGCTTGCGGGTTGGTAGCTCGTTCCATAATCCAACGGTTGACGTCGGCAAGAATAGAAACCATACGGTCTTGCCGCGCGTTTTTACCTTTTCCTTCGTTATATTGGCGGACGAGAACCGTCAATCCCGCGGCATGATAAAGTCGGAGCTGCTCTTTGTTCAACCGGGGAACGGAAACCGCGTCGGGATTACCAGACGTTACGAGGATAGGGAGATCGCGCAACGCGCGCCAATTGCGAAGAGGCGTATGCCCGGTTTCAGGAAGAATTCCGTCGATAGAGATAACGCCGGCAAACTCATGAGGATTACGCATGGCGACACGAAGCGCCATAGCGCCTCCGGATCCTTGGCCTAAAAGAAAAATACGACGCATATTAACGTTGTATTTGCCTTGGGCTTCGGCGATTGAATCAAAGACGAGATTTTCGGCCTCGGAGACGGATTCCTCTGATTCCAACCAGTCGTAACAAGGCTCATACCAATGCTTTTCATCGATTAATCGCCCGTTGACCAAAGAGCGAACTACTCGTTTCTTTTGACGCGCGACGCCGCGCGGAGCGACTGCGACGTAATTTCGCGCAGAGATTTTGGGAATAACGTCAAAGATATCTAATTCAGTTTTTTCTGCGTCGTGAAGCCAAACTAAGAGGGGGTAGGCGAACCCTTTTTCATAGTGAATTGGGGCGGCGACAATATGGGGAAAAGAGGAACTGCGTTTTCCCGCATGATAACGCGTGGAAAGTAATTCGTAGTTCTTTTCAAATTTCTCTGCCGCTTTTGTTGGAACGGACGAAAGAGGAGTTGACTTAATCTTGGACATAATACGCGTTTACTTGGGGACTTCTTGACGTCTATCGACGGATAAGCGGACGACTTACATTCAATCTGAAACGCACTGTCGGAAGTTCCCAGGGGGGAGGTTCCCGACAGGGGGGTTCGCGAAGCAGACGATCGTTTGCCTTTTGAAACGAAACTACCGTTTGAAAGAAAACGCAATTAACACGAATTCTCCAGACGGCAGTAGTATGTACGCTTGTTTGACGTTGACAAAAGTAAAAAACTTAACAAAAAAATTGCTGATTTCAAAAGTTTGAATGGAAAAACTTGATTACAATCAGCAAACTCCTTTTGTTTTTACACTTTTTCAGCAGTCGCAAGGCTTACGACGAATGTAATAGATATAATAGTCTATACTATGGCGGAAAGTCAAGACGAATTTATCAACTTTGGCGGATTAGAAGATTTTTTTAAAGGTTATGTTAATGATCATTCCTATTGCGTAAGATGAAAGATATAGTTAATTTGGATAAAATAAGTTTCTCTAGTTCTTCTTAATTCCTGCACACGCTTCAGCTTTGTTCTGACCTCGTCGCTCCGTCTGAGGTAAAAGAGGCTTTGACTAATATTTTTTTTTTCTGTATCATCGCCGCCGTCAGTCGCGCTCTGTCGATTAACAGGCGCCTGTTTACCGCTTGACATTGCCGTCGACGTCTCGCGAGTTGTCTCGGAGACGTCTGCAAGCGTTGTGATTTAACGACGATGAAATGGAAACCAACTTTGACGATTGTTTAGATTAGTTCTTTTTTACCTAAAAAATATAAAATAGCAGAAAAAAAAGAAACTTTTAGATTGTTTGCGGTCGATACTACACAACAACGCCCTGCCGTGCGCCCACACGAAGAGTGTATTGGGAACGGTCGGCATGTTGAAAACGTAGCGCGACGTAGGAGACGTTACGCTATGTTTTTAGGGGCGACGACGTATGGAGACGTCGTTTTTAGAGTTGGCGCGACCTTGATAACGTGGGTTGTTCGTATCACAAGCGACGACGCAAACGTCTGAGGCGCGAAATTTCAAGGAAGGATAACCAATGCATTTTCAAACGAAGCTGACGAAAAAGTCGAAAAAATGGAGAGGCGCGCTCATTTATTTGGCTCTTTTCGGAGTCGCGCCAATAGCTTTCGGAGCGGAAACGGAAACTCGTTACGTTTCGAATTACGCAGGCTTGAAAGCGGCGATTGCCGAGTATAATGGGAATACCGGCGCCGATTTCAAAATTGTTCTTACGAATGGGATTACGCTTGAGGGCGAGCTGCCTGCGATTACTGGAAACGCCTCGCTCATAGGCAAAGACAGCGGTTCTCTTACAATCGAAGGCTCCGGATACGCGATCAACGGCGCGGGGCAATATCGAGGTCTTTACATCGACGGCGCGGACGCGGATATAACCGTAAGCGTTTCTGGCGTTACCTTTGCCAATTGTTACGCTAAAGGCGGGGACGGCGGCGAAGGCAAAAGCGGCGGAGGCGGCGGTTTAGGCGCGGGCGCCGCGATTTATGCTTATAGCGGAAACGTTGTTCTTACAGATGTTACCGCTGCGAATAGCGTCGCGGTAGGCGGCGACGGCGGCGGCCTTCTTTATGGTTCCGAATCCTACGGAGCCGGAGGCGGTTTGGGCGGCGACGGTGGTTCCGGCAAATTGTTGGAATCCGGCGCGGCGTCTGGCGGCGGCGTCTTTGTCAACGGTTCCGATTCTTCTCCAGACAAACTTGCCGGCGACGGCGGCGTTGCGTCAAC
>JAEEGL013921080.1_pt1 | contig 17219 bp, 19 predicted proteins | sample 9134231 | NCBI WGS metagenome assembly JAEEGL01 (sample SAMN16246548, study PRJNA631951) | gut metagenome | biome: gut microbiome; feature: rumen; material: fiber-attached | host: Bos | place: Iran: Karaj | collected 2018-10
AAACTGAACGGCATCAAGAAGATCAGCATGGAAGCTTTCTTCTACATTCTGGAAATCGAGAAGATGGCCGATTAGCAATCATTTACAACTATTACTGTTTTTTATCCGCAATTTTTTGCAATTTTACAATAAATTGCGGATGCCTCAAAGTGAGAACTGAATTTGCTGAGGCAGATTGGGTGTTGTTGCGGTAAACAATACCGCGAATACAAAATGGCATTAGAAAGAAATAGTTAACCCTGCTGCTTTTTGGCAAGGAGGAATTCTATTATTGCCGCAGTATTAAAATCAAAACTTTATCTTTGTACATTATGGCAATGAACTACTTCAACCGCTATGTCTGGCTGATTGATGTCATCAGCCGGAGAGTTTAAGAAATGCCATAGTTATTTTTGTTTTAATCTGAATACAAAAGGAATGTTGTAAGGAAGGCCGACGTTCTGGCCTTCGTACTTGGAAAAGTCGGCTTCATATTTATGGCCCATGCCGATTTTCCCCAGCAGGGCATAATGGATGTCCCAGAAGTCATTCTCCTTGATGACAGTACCACCGTAATAGTATGTATAACCGCAGTAGTCTTTATATTGAACTTCCGGTTTTCCGAGAGCCTTATCTACAGCGTCACGTGTAGAGAGTTCGGTTCCGTTTGGAAGAGTTTTCAGGAACCCATAAACGCGAGAGGCAATAGCTTTGTAATCCAGTTTATCGTTCTCTACACGATATATGACCTCCTTATAAACTGCCCGCTGAATTGCATAAAACTCAGCATCGTCCTTTATTCCCGTAGGCTTACCATCGGATTCCCATTCGTGGTGAGCTTTGAACTGAGCCAACTCTTCATCGCTCTCTGCCCACGGCTCACCGGAAATAGGATCTTGTCCATTCCGTTGGAAAAAGTGCTTTTCCAAAAGGTCACCTATATCAAAGCCCCCACTGTTGGCTTCAAGCTGCTGTATGCGTTCCTCTATGCTCATCTTCCAAAGTTATATTCTGAACAGCGAGCATTGAGAGGTTTGGGCCAATCAAGTTCCTGCTCCAAGTCAAACACAGTACCAGCAATAAGAGTGGAGTCGCATTCGTCTACGGTGAGACAATGGTTGTCAAGGACAAAGGCATAGCGCTCATTCTTTCCCCCTGCTCCGAAAGCGCTGAAAGCAAAGATATAACAGGAGTCTCCTCGCCAGATCTCGATGACATCACCTGTATAGATATCATCGCCATGTGAGTCTTTAAAACCAGTTCGAGCTCCGGCAAAGGTGACTCGATGGGCATATCCACGACCTTTACATTCGTCATGGAAGTAATCCAGCACGACTCCCTGATTATGTTCTGGAGCCCATATCTCGTCGTAATCAAAGACGAACAACTCCTGCCCATAGAAGAAATAGTTCCCAAAATTAGCAAAACGCATCTTGCCATCTGAGGAAATATACCTGATGCGGATCTTGGGCATTTCAGTAAGAACACCAGATCCAATCACATACTTGTACTTGATGCAAAGCTCCTGGAGAATTTGTTCATCCACAACCTTGGGATCCTCTACATCTTTGTTTTCAATGCGATGGGGTTCGGCTATCATGATGGGAAGCCACTCCTCCGGAATGGAGATGTTGGGGATATCAAGAGCCTCTACGAACAAAGGGGCAATCTCCTCATCGGTGAATCCGGCTATGCCACAGCCGACTCTGGTGAGGAGGAATCGATTCAGCGGATGCTCTTTTGCATATGCAATGAAATCATCCGCATAGGGCTTAATGGTTTCCACTGGCCCTTGCATAGTGGGTATGGCATAGGACTGTCCTTGCGGCCCTACTCCGTTACCCCATTCTGCACCAAACTTATCAAATGCAATCCGGGCTGCGCCTCCTCCATGATGCCCGGCAAGGTTGCTACCGAATACGAAGATTTCACACCTGGAAAGTTCGGTGACGAAAGCTGGAGTAATCTTCTTGTTAACCTTTTTCATGGCGTTAATTTCTTAGTTCGGTAGCAAATATAAAGCAAGGTTGTGCCAAAATGTGACACAACTCACACTTTTTTATTCTTCGTATAATTTTGCTGACTCAAGGTGCTGTTTTTTAATCTCATCAGCTAACCACCGCGGGCTCAGCACTTTGATGAGCGGTCCCCTGGAGAGTAGCGGTGTATAGAAGTCCGGAGTCCGGCACCAGCGCATCAAACCAATTCACAACACACCAAAGAGCATAAGCGGTAAGCGCTCCACACCAGAAAGTGGTACACCCACCAAAGACTCCGGTCCGGCCGCCTTACTGGATTTCGAACAAGTTGAGGAAACCGGTCATCATAAAGATGCCGCGGATGTTGTCGTCGATGTTGCGGACGATGACCTTGCCGCCGGCTGCGGCCGCGGCTTTCCGTAAGGAAAGGAAAATGCGGAGCCCCGAGCTGGAGATGTAGGTGAGCGCCGAGCAGTCCAGGATGATGGTGCCGCCCGCCTCTTCTTTGAGGGGTTCCAGTTTCTCAGCCACTTCCTGGGCGACCGGGGTGTCTAGCCGGCCGTCGAGGGAGACGATGATTTCGTCGTTCTGATGCGCAATCGTTACTTCCATAATTATTTGATGTTTTTTGTCATTGTCAGGATATTCTTGCCGTCCCGGTGCCTGTAGGCGACCGTATCCATAATCTTCCGGACCAGGTGGATGCCCAGTCCGCCGATAGGACGCTCCGTGGCGGGAGCGTCGATGTCGACTTCGGGAGCGGCGGTGGGGTCGAACGGAGTTCCGTTGTCGGACAGGGTGAAGGTGACGGCGGTAGGGGAGAGGTCGGCCGTGAGGATGACCGGCGCGTGCATTCCTTCGGGGTAGGCGTAGAGGATGACGTTGGTCACGGCCTCTTCCAGGGCGAGATTGACGTTCATCGTCGTGGGAAGGTCCAGTCCGGCTTCTCCCGCGATGCCTTCCACCCATCCCTCCAGCCGGGAAATCTGCTTGATGTTGTTGCGCAGGATGATCCGGTGCGGGTTTTCTTTGCCGAGATAATGGATGAACAGCATCGTGAGGTCGTCGCTCTGGGGCGCCTCTCCGACAAACTCGATCACTCGCTCGGATATGTTGTGCAGGTGTTCCTCCGCGCATCTCCAGCCGTGCAGCGCGCTTTCGATGCGCGCCTCCCCGAACTGTTCGTGTGTCAGGTTCTCCGCTTCCGTGAGGCCGTCGGTATAGAGGAATATGGCGCTGTCGGGCCGCAGGGTGGTCTCCTGGCCGCTGAACTGGAAGTCCGCGACGACCCCCAGCGGGATATTCGCATCGACCTCGATCGGGTGGATCGTGTCCAGCAGGATCATCGGCGGGTTGTGTCCGGCGTTGCAGTAGCGGAGCCGGCCGTTTTCGAGATCCAGCACGCCGCAGAAGAAGGTGACGAACATACAGTTCTCGTTGCTTTCGCTCAGACTGGCGTTCATCATCGTAACGATGCTCGCGGGATCATCCTGATGGGCGGACAGGTTGCGGAACGTAGTCCGGGTCACGGCCATCACGAGGGAGGCCGGGATGCCTTTCCCGCTTACGTCGCCGATGCAGAAGAACAGTTTGCCCTCGCGGATGTAGAAGTCGTACAGGTCGCCGCCCACTTCCTTGGCCGGGATGATGGCGGCCGACATGTCGAGGTCGTTCCGGTCCGGGAACGGCGGGAAGATCTTGGGGATCATCGCCATCTGGATGCCGCTCGCGATGTGGAGTTCGTTCTCCATCCGCTCTTTCTTCTCACTGAGGGCCTTGTATTTCGTCTGGCTCCGGTCGTAGGAGCGGATGATCAGGACGATCATCGCCAGGCCGAGAATCTGGAGAATCCAGATGATGCCTCCGATCCGGCGGAGACTGCCGTAGATGTCGCTCTCGGGGATGACGATGGACATCGACCAACCGGTACGCTCCACAGGGGCGAAGTAAACGTAATTCTTGCTGCCTTTATACTTGATCGGCAGATTGCCCGAGGTGCCGCTCCGCATCGCCTGGTTGACCAGGCGGATGGATGCGCTGTCTCCCGAACGGTTTGCAATCTCATCGACCGTGCGGCGCATGACGAGCGTCTCGGCGGGGCATACCATGATCTGGCCGGTGCGGCTGACCATCAGGCTGAAAGCGTTGGGATAGACTTTGATGCCGCCGACCATGTCCGACAGCCAGTCCAGGGATATGTCGGCCGTCAGGATGGCCGCAATCTTCCCGGAAGCGTCGCGGACGGGGGCGGAGTAGGTGGTCATCAGGATGTCGCCGCCGCCCTCGTCGAGGTAGGGTTCGGACCAGTAGCCTTCGCCGCTCTCCAGAGGCTTCGCGAACCACTCTTGCGCCGGATAATCGTATTCTTCCGTGGTGAGGGACCGGGTCGTCAGCGCCCCGGATGGATCTCTGAAAACATAGGGGGCATACAGTGGCAGCGAGCGCAGGTAACCGGGAACCAGGGCGACCGTCGAGCCCATTACGACGGGGTTGTTCTCGATGAGGCGCCGGCAGACGGCGCTCAGACTGTCGGGATTGTCCAGCGCCCAGCATGCGATCCAGACATTGTTCTTCACGGCGCTTTCGGCTTGGTCGATAACATCCAGAATTTCGCACTGGGTGGCCTCCAGTTCGCTTTCCGCGCGCAGGGACGCCTCCGCCTTGATGCCTTTCTGGGAGAAGTACATCTGGATGACGGCCGTCACCTCCAGGGTGACCGCCGCGACAATGACCAGCATCAGTCCTGTTCTATACTTTTTCATAGGATGGGTTTCAGGCATTCACGGAATTCGGGCATCGGGCGTCCGGTGTCCCGTTCGATGATAAGGGTTTTAAGGCCCGCATAGGGGGCGATCCGCTCTTCGATCTCTCCGAGGGGACGGTCCTTCCCGAAATAGGCCGCGGCGAAATGCCGCCAGAATTCGAGGGAAAGCGACTTCGGCATATGGAAAGTCTCCCGGATGAAGTCCTCGTCGCTCAGGGCGCAGCAGAGGTAGACCATCGCGACGTCGAAGATGTGGTTGCCGTAGCAGAAGTCGCCGAGATCGATGAAATAGCGTCTGTCTCCCGCAAAAATGGCATTGCTGTACTGCAGGTCGCCGTGGATGGCGGTATCCTCGTCGGGCGTGTCGGCGATGAAGCGGCCGATCCGGTCTTTCTCCTGCGCAGAGAAGAAGGGGTTTTCGGCCAGGAGGTTGTAGTAACGGTCCTTTACGTTGGAGAACTGTGCGGGATCCACGTGCGTGGCGTGCAGCTGCAGGCACATCTGCGCGAATTCGGCCGCATATTTCCCGACGTTGGCGGGGTCGTCCGCGGTGGCGCGGGAATAGGATTTCTTGCCCTTGATGCGGCGGAATCGGATCCCGTACCGTCCGTCTTCCGTGACGACATATTCGCCCGGCTCGGGAGTGGGGATGCCCAGGTCAAAGACCTTCCGGGCCAGCATCATCTCGTCCAGCGGCTGCTTGATCTTGCCGGGAAAATAGAGTTTCAGCATGACCGAAGGGTCGGTCCTGTGGTCGAAACTCTCGCCGTTGGCGCCGCCGCCGGAGAGGATATAGTCGTCGAGCGAGATTTTAATCGGTTCCATGGAATACCTGATTGATGAGTTGTTCGAATTCGCGGAAGGCGCAGGTGTCGGAGAGTTCCCGGAGGGAATCGGCGAGGCCGCGGTAGTGCCACTCGTGCTCGCTGCGGTCCTTGACGTGGAAGAGATTCCAGAACGATTCGCCCTGTTCGGCGTAATCCCGGGCAATGGCCCGCATGTTGGATAATTTGTCTCCGAGTGCCACCATCTTGGCGTCTCTGGAAGCCTTCCGGAGCCGGTCGATGGCTTCCTGCTTGCGGGAGTGCCAGCTTTCCTCCTCCGGTACACCGGCTTCGAAACTGTCGCTCTCCTCGGCGACCAGCGAGGCGATGCGGTCCCCGAACGCCTCGCGGAGATCCTCCACCGTCACGTCCGTGTCCTCCACCGTGTCGTGGAGGGCGGCGGCGGCGAGGAGTTCCTGGTCGGCGGTCATCGTGGCGACGATCGTGACGGCCTCCATCGGATGGACGATATAGGGGAAACCCTTCCCGCGGCGCTCCGTCCCTGCGTGGGCGCGGACCGCGAATTGAATGGCCCGGTCGAGCAGCCGGGTGTCGAGGGGGTTGTTCGCCATATGCTAAAGATTCATAAAAGGAAGGTCTTTGGTCTGTTCGACAAGGAAACCGGCGAGGGCGTCATTGCCTTCGGACGGACCGTTGAGCGTGTCGAGCATCCTGCGGAGCCCGGCTTTGCCGCCGCCGTTCTTGAGGATGTATGCCGTGCAGAGATTCTGCGGCGCGACGGAAGAGGAGAGGATGTCGATGTCGGTCAGGCCGATCTGGAAACAGGCGATCTGGTAGGCCGCCTCGAAGAATTCCTTGATGAGGGCGTCGATGTCGCCGAGGGTCTGGAATCCCATATCCTTGAACTGGGCGAGGAAAGGGGAGAGGTCGACTTCCTCGATTTCGGCCTGGTTGATGGAGGCGATCCGGCGGGTGAGTCTGTCGAAGGGACCGATGGTGAGGTAGCTCCGGAACGAATCGCCGTCAAGCTGCACGTCGGCAAGGTTGCCGGAGGCGACGAGACTCTGCACCTGGCGGCGGTAGTCGGCGAGTTCTCTCCGGATGCGGCTGAATTCGTCGTCCACCAGTTCCAGCATTCCCGCGAGGCGGCTCATGTTCCTCAGATACACCTTCGGGATTTCGATCCCGCTCTTGTAGCCGGTGTCGTGGTTCATGTTGGCCCAGGCGTGCTGGAGGACCGTCCGCATCTGCACCTCGAAGGCGATCCGGGCGTCCTGCTCCGGCATCCGGCAGATGTAGTGCAGGGAGAGGTAGCCGAAACTGTCGATTTCGTGGAGTTTCCGCTTGTCGACGGAATGCTCCCAGTCGATCTCGAAGAGGTGCTCCAGGGCGGATGCGACCTTGTCGACATCGTCGATGTAGAAAGTGATGACACGGAGGCCGAAGATGTCGGTGATATCGAAGATGTCGCGGTATTTGCTCCCCTTGAGGCGAAGTTTTCCCGCAAGGGACGCTTCGGTTTTGATCCGCTGCTCGATACTGGCGACGACGATCCCCGCCTCGGCGAAGAATTGCTGCATCCGCCGGTGGATCGTTTCGCCCAGTTCACGGTATGTGGGGAGCAGTTCGCGGTACTGCCTGAGGAGTTCCTGCGAATGCGGATCGGTCGGGTATGTCTTGTCGGTATGCATAGATTGTGTCAAAGATAAGAATAATTCTTTGAATTCAACATTTTTCTTTATCTTTGTACGATATGACCGACAAACGACGCGGATTTGGCGTGTGGCTGGCCGAGGTCCTGCTGAGGCCCTGGTCGCTTCTGCCGCTGGGATTCCATTATGCGATGGGACGGGTGCTCGCCTGGCTCCTCGAGCGCGTGATGCACTACCGCAGAGACGTGGTCATTGTTAATCTTTCCCGCAGTTTTCCCGAAAAGAAATATGCCGAGATCCGTCGGATCGCCCACGATTTTTACCGCCATCTCGGCGAGCTGGCGGCCGAAGCCGTCTGGTTCGGCGGCTGCCGCGGGAAGCGGGGGAGGGCGCGCCTCCTGCGAAGCGGGATCGTCAAGGTCGCCAATCCCGAGGTCCTCAACGCCGCCTTCGACCGGGGAATGGGTACGATGCTCCTGATGAGCCATCGCGGCAACTGGGAGATTTTTGGCGGATTCCCCTTCTACGAGCCGTCCTTCAAGACGACCTACGACCGGATGGCCGTCGTTTACAAGGTCTTCAGCAGCCGGTTCTGGGACCGCTTCATCGCCGACAACCGCTGCGCTCCCGTCATTGGGCTGCCAGGCTTTACCGGCTATGTCGAGAGCCGGGAGATTCTCCGGTACGCCGTCTCGCACCGCCGCGACAATTATACCTATATGTTCAATACCGACCAATTCCCCTACAAGGGGAGTCTCCGGTACGATGTGGGGGAATTCCTCCATCAGCCCACTCTCGCGATGGGCGGGGCGGCGGCCCTTGCCAGCCGGCTCGGGATGACGGCGCTTTACCTGCGCTGGGAGCGCCCCGCCCGGGGAGAGTGGCGCATCACCTTGGTCCCTGTCGCGGAGGACGCTTCGGCCACGACGCCGGAAGAGATTATGAAACAATATTACGCCCTGTTGCAGGCGGACCTACAGGAGGATCCCGCCCGCTACCTGTGGTCACATAAAAGATGGAAATGAAAAAGATTGCATCGGCCCTTGCAGGCCTCTTCCTGACCGGATTCGGCGGAGTTTTCGCCCAGAATCTGACCTATTCGCTCCCGCAGACGGTCATCGTCGTGGAAGTGGACGCGGTGCGCTCGGTGACTTACGCCGGCCCGTACGCCGCATACGCAAAAGAACTTCTCGGGATTGATGTTCCGCAGAAGGATGAATACCGCACCCTCATCAAGGAAATCCGGACGGAGGTCAAGGTGGAAGCCGACCTTTCGGCAAGGCGCCTGACGGCTCCTTCCAAGGCCGCCGACGAACTCCTCGCGATGTCCTCCCTCGGTCTGGTCGCCTTCGGCTCCCGTGCCGAGGCGGATGCGGCTTCCTGGACATTCACGCCCGCGCTTCCCGACGCTTCCTTCGCCCGGAAGGGCATTGCGCAACCTTATTCGCTGGAGAAGCAGACCGTGTATCAGGAAGTGCAGACGGATTCGTCCGTGGTGCGCATCCCCGTCCAGAAGGAGGTTTCCGTAGCGAAGACGACGGAGCAGAAGGCGCGTGAGGCGGCCTCGATGGTCCTCCGCGCCCGGGAGGAGAAGTTCAAGATCACCGTCGGCGATACCGACGCCACCTACAGCGGAGAAGCCCTCGGCAGCGCCATCGCCGAACTGACGCGGGTGGAAGAGGAATATCTGACGCTGTTTACCGGCTACCGCGTGTCGTCGGAGGAGACCCGCCGCTTCGAAGTGATTCCCGTGAAGGGATCCGATTCGTACGACGTCTTCCGCCTCTCGGATTCCGAAGGTATCCTTCCCGCCGAGGCCAAGGCCGGCAAACCTTATTATATGGATGTCATCCCCGGAACGGTCGCCGCCCCTCAGGAAGAGGAAGCGGTCGCGAAACCGGCCAAGGGGACGATGCTCTATTACCGCGTCCCGGCCGTCTGCAACGTGATGCTCGGAGTCGGCACGACGCCGCTGCTCCGGATGAGAGTCCCCGTCTACCAGATGGGGGAGGAACAGGTGAATTTTGTAAAATAAACCCTTCATACTATGACCATCAAAGATTTAGAACCGAAAGTCGTATGGCAGAATTTCTACGGCCTTACGCAGATTCCCCGTCCGTCGAAGCACGAGGGGAAAGTGCAGGAATACCTTTATAAATGGGGCAAGGACCACGGTCTGGAGACCCTCCGGGACGATACCGGCAACATCATCATCCGCAAACCCGCCACGCCCGGGATGGAGAACCGCAAGGGCGTGATCCTGCAGGGACATATGGATATGGTTCCGCAGAAGACGGCCGACACCGTGCACGATTTCCTCACCGATCCCATCAAGACGAAGATCGTAGGGGAGTGGGTGGCTGCGGAAGGCACGACCCTCGGCGCCGACAACGGCATCGGCGTGGCCCTCGGGCTCGCCGTGCTCGAGGATCCTTCCGTCAAGCACGGCCCCGTCGAGGTGCTTGTCACCTATGACGAAGAGACCGGGATGACCGGCGCCAATTGCCTCAAGCCCGGCGTGCTGAAAGGCGACATCCTCATCAACCTCGACTCCGAGGAAGAAGGCGAACTCTGCGTCGGCTGCGCGGGCGGACTCGACGCCACGGCCGATTTCAAGTACCGCTCCTACAAGACTCCGGAGGGCTATGTGGGCTACAAGCTTACCGTCAAGGGGCTCCAGGGCGGTCATTCCGGTATGGACATCTCCCTTTACAGAGCCAACGCCAACAAGGTCGTCTCCCGGATCCTGCTTCCTCTGATGGAGCAGTATGGCGTGAAGGTGGCCGATTTCACCGGTGGTTCCCTGCGTAACGCCATTCCGTTCGAGGCCGCGGCCGAGATCCTCATCCCCTCCGACAAGGTCCGCAAGGTCAAGGCCCTCGTGGAGGCCGTCTTCGCCGATGTGAAGGCCGAATTCAAGGAGAGCGATCCTTCCGCCGTGATGTTCTTCGAGAAGGCCGCGAAGCCGTATGCCAAATACATTCAGGACAGCGTGATGCTGCGTGCTGTGAAGGCGATGCTCGCGTGCCCGTCGGGCGTTGAGCGGATGAGCCAGACGATGGAGGGTCTTACCGAGACCTCCATCAATATGGCCATCGTGCGCACCTCCAAGGGGCATCTGATCGTGCATTCCCTGATGCGGAGCGCCGTCGACAGCGCCAAGGCGGCCCTCGCCGACAAGGTCCGCTGCGTGTTCGAACTCGCCGGCGCGGCCATTTCCTTCGCGGGCGGCTATTCCGGCTGGACGCCGAAGCTCGACACCCCGATGAACAAGGTGATGATGGACCAGTTCGAGAAGGTCTACGGCCGCAAGATGAAGATCATGGCCACCCACGGCGGCCTCGAGTGTGCCATCATGGGAGCCAAATATCCCCACTGGGAGATGGTTTCCGTGGGACCGACCATCGTGCATCCGCACTCGCCGGACGAGCGCGTCAAGATCGACTCCGTGGGCCGGACCTGGGAATATCTGAAGGCGGTCCTGGCCAACGTTCCGAAGAAATAATTTGTTTTTTCGGAAATTAATCCTTATCTTTGCAGTCCTTTTTGGGGAATGGTTCTCCGGAAGGGCTGCAATTTATTTATAAACAAACAATTAACAAAATGATCAAACAGTACGAAACCGTTTTCATTGCAACTCCCGTTTTGTCTGACGCTCAGATGAAGGAAGCGGTTGCCAAGTACACGAGCCTGATCCGTGAGAACGGCGGCGAGATCGTGTACGAAGAGGACTGGGGTCTCAAGCAGCTCGCCTATCCGATCGAGCACAAGACTTCCGGCTTCTATTATCTCATTGAATTCAAGGCTGAGCCTCAGTTCGTGAACACCCTTGAGACCCAGTACCACCGTGACGAGCGGATCATCCGCTACCTCACCGTCGCCCTGGACAAGGATGCAGTCGCCTACGCCGAGAAGAGGCGCAGCAACAAGAACGCCAAGGCCGCCGCTCCCGTCGTGGAAGAGCCCGCAGCCGAGGAAGAGCCCGCAGAAGAATAATCAGGAGGATTTACTATGGCACAAGAAAACAACGAAATCCGCTATCTCAACCCTCCTACCGTCGAGGTGAGAAAGAAGAAATACTGCCGTTTCAAAAAGGCCGGTATCAAGTATGTCGATTACAAGGATCCTGAGTTCCTCAAGAAGTTCCTCAACGAGCAGGGTAAGATTCTTCCCCGCCGTCTGACCGGTACTTCCCTCAAGTTCCAGCGGAAGGTCGCCCAGGCGATCAAACGGGCCCGTTCCCTCGCCCTTCTTCCGTATGTCACTGACCTTCTTAAATAATCTGCCCTATGGAAATTTTGCTGAAGAAAGACGTCAACAATCTCGGCTATGCCGGTGAGATTGTCAAAGTGAAGGCAGGTTATGCCCTCAACTATCTGGTTCCCCAGGGATTCGCCGTCGTCGCTACTCCTTCCGTGAAGAAGCAGCATGAGGAGACCCTCCGCCAGCGGGCTCACAAAGAGGCCAAGCTCGTCGCCGACGCCGAGGCGCTCGCCGCCAAGGTGGCCGCCACCCCGCTTAAGGTTGCGGTGAAGGTCAGCGAGACCGGTACCGTTTACGGTTCCGTGACCGCCGCCCAGCTCGCCGAGGCTTTCGAGGCCGCCGGTGTCACCGTCGACAAGAAGGATATCACCATCCTTGCCGAAGAGGTCAAGACGGTCGGTACCTACAAGGCTACCGCGAAGATCTACAAGGCCGTCAAGGCCGATTTCGAATTCGAAGTCGTCGCCGAGTAATACGATCTTGTCGCACAAAACGAAAGCCGACCCCTCGCAGGGTCGGCTTTTTTGTCATTCCCGGGAAGAAGTTATTTCCCGATCAGTTGCAGGAACTCATTCCTCGTCTTCTCCGACCGGAGGAACGCCCCCGAAAAGGCTGACGTCGTCGTAATGGCATTCGACTTCTCCACGCCCCGCATCGACATGCAGGTGTGCATCGCCTCGATGACCACCGCGACCCCCAGCGGATGGAGCGACTCCTGGATGCAGTCGCGGATCTGGACCGTCAGACGCTCCTGCACCTGAAGTCTCCGGGCAAAGGTGTCCACCACGCGGGCGATCTTGCTCAGCCCCGTGATCTTCCCGTCCGGGATGTACGCGACATGCACCTTGCCGAAGAAGGGGAGCATATGGTGCTCGCACATCGAGAAGAGTTCGATGTCCTTCACGAGGACCATCTGCCGGTATTTCTCATCGAAAATGGCTGAACGGACGATCTGTTCGCCGTCCTGCGCATAGCCCTGGGTCAGGAACTGGAGGGACTTCGCAACCCTTTCCGGGGTCTTGATCAGCCCTTCCCGGGCGGAATCCTCTCCGAGCAGATCCAGAATCGCCCTGACGTGCCCCGCGATCTCCCGGGTCGTCTCCTCATCGTATCGTTCAATCTTCTGATAGGCCATAATTCATTTCATTAGCGGACACAAAATTACTCCAATAATTCTACAAAGACAAAAAAAATACTTTTTTTATGAAAAAAAGAGCGCGATTATAAAGTTTTTTTATATCTTTGCGCACTCAAGGCACAAGTGGCTTTGGAAAGAAACGGAAACAACTGAAAATAAATAACTTAAAATTTGTATTATGTACTGGACTCTTGAACTGGCAAGCTCTCTTGATGATGCACCGTTCCCTGCCTCCAAAGATGAACTCATCGACTATGCCAACCGCTCCGGCGCACCCGAAGAAGTGATCGAGAACCTCGAGGAACTCGAGGATGACGGCGACTACGACAGCATCGAAGATATCTGGCCCGATTATCCGACCAAAGAGGATTTCTTCTTTAACGAGGAAGAATATTAACAGGATTATCAGTTAATCTATGTTGAAAATCAATAAGTTATGAAAAAGCCAGGGATGGTTCCCTGGCTTTTTTTTGTTCTTTACTATTCTGCTCACTATCCCTGAAAACCCTCCCCGATTTGCTTGCAAGGTTCACCATTAATCCTTATTTTTGTATATCAGACGAAACTCAGATGAACCGTTTGCAGAAATATCTTCTCTTGCCCGCGCTGTCCGTCCTTTCCGGCATTGCGCTGCCGGCGCAGAATCCCATTTCGCCCGAAGGGGTATACATCGCCGATCCCAGCGCCCGGGTGATGGACGGCCTCCTGGTGGTGGCCGGAAGCGTGGACCGCACGAGCGGACGTTACTGCTCGAAAACACATCACTTACTTGCGTCGGTGGATGCCGTCCATTGGTCGCTGATGCGCAATGTGTATGCATCGGACCAGACGCTTTACGCTCCGGATATCATCAAATGGGGGAAACGGTACCACCTGTATACCGATCATCCCGACGGGAGCGAATGGGTGGCGGCGGCATCCCGTCCCGGCGGTCCTTACGGGGCCCCCGTCCGGTTGGATGGCGTCAAGGGAATCGACCCATGCGTGTTCGTGGATGACGATGGCCAGGCCTACTATTTCTGGGGACAGTTCTCGGCGAAGGGGGCCAGATTGGATCCCGACGGGTTCAGCATCGATCCTTCTTCGGTGCGCGAAGGCTTGGTTACCGAAGACGGGCATCATTTCCACGAGGGCAGTTTCGTGTTCAAACGCGACGGCCGGTATTATTTCGTCTTTGCCGACATTAGCCGACAGGGGGCGCCCACCTGTCTGGGGTACGCCATGTCGCGGAATGTGATGGGACCCTATGAATACAAGGGCGTTATCATCGACAATGCCGGCTGCGATCCGCATGTCTGGAACAATCACGGCAGCATTGTCGAATACAAGGGAAAGTGGTATGTACTGTACCACCGATCTACCCACAATGGCAAGACCATGCGGAAAGCCTGCATCGAGCCCATTGCCTTCCGCCCCGACGGAACGATTCCGGAGGTGGAGATGACCTCTCAGGGTGCCGGGGCGCCGTTGGACGGATTCGCGCCGGTAGAGGCCGCGCGTGCCTGTCTGTTCCACGGCGGGCCCTACATCTTTCAGGAGGGGGAGTGCGAGTATGTCCGGGTCCCTTCCGGGAATTCCCGCGCCTGCTGGAAATACCTGGATTTCAGCCGTCCGGCGACGAAGGTCTTCCTTCGCGTACGTAGTCTGGGCGGCGGGAGCATCCGCCTGATGTTGAAAAACAGCTTCTCTTCATCTGTGGGACGTATCGACATCCCCGCGCAGAAAGATTGGACCGAGATCCGTGCCGACGTAAAAATTCCCGCAGGAACCCATGCACTGTGGATGAGTTTCTACGGGAAAGAGGGTGAAGTGCTGTTCGACCTGGACGAAGTCCGGTTCGAATAGCGTTTACCAGCCCAGATCCTGCTCCATCATCGGAACGCAGCAGATCGGGAAGTCACCGGCCGTACCGCCGCCGATCTGGAAGAAGCCCACGCCGGCGCCCCCGAAGAGGTGATCGAGAACCTCGAGGAACTCGAGGATGACGGCGACTACGACAGCATCGAAGATATCTGGCCCGATTATCCGACCAAAGAGGATTTCTTCTTTAACGTGGAAGAATATTGATTTGATAATCAAATAGTCAGAATGAATGCCGGGTATTCCCGGCTTTTTTTATGCCAATATGCGAGATTTCGGAATTTATTCTCTTTGTAGTATATTTGCAATGTCGGATGCAAGAAAATGTCAACTTTACGGTATATGTAAGTAAGCGGACGCAGAGAACGAATATTGATTAATACTATGGCAACTTTCTATCACGGGACTTCGGTCCTGTTCGACGCTTACGACCTGTCGCACGCCCTGGAAGGCGACGGGAAGGTGAAATTCGGGTGGGGTGTATACGTCACCGAGAAATATGGTACAGCGGCTCACTATGCCTTCAACAAGAAGCGCCCGGAGAATAAGGATTACTTCGTTTATACGGTCGAGATTCCGGACAGGACCAACGAGAACTGCCTGTCGCTCCTGAAGGGTGTTCCTGTCGCGGCCTCTATTGTCTCGCGGGTGGAGAAAAAACTGGGCGAGCCCGTTCCCGCAGAGGCGAAGGTGGAAGGGATTCCTTTCCGTAAATGGCTCTCAAACCGGCTCTCGGGCAATATCGGTCCCGTCAGGAAGATGATTGACAAAGCCACTGTTGCAGGAGAGAAGGCCGCGGCGGAGTTCCTCTGCAGTCTCGGCGTGGAGCTCTTCGAATGGCCCTATAACTGGCAGAAGCCCGACGCGGAGAAGAATATGGCCGTGCTGGATGAGAGAAAAGTCCGCATCGTGCGTATCGAGAAGGTGGCGCTGGACCCGAAAGGGCATCATCTCGTAGAAGGATCGCAGCAACTCGTCAAAGCGTTTTAGCATGAGATTGGAAGGTTTTATCAAGGAATTCTACCCGGAGTGGTACGGGGTTCAGTCGTATCCTGCCGACAAGACGGCCGCATTCAGCAAGGTAGACGGGCCGTGGGGCGTCCTTGGCAATTTCGCCGCGACGCCGCTCATCGTGGACGGCGTTCCTTTCGACTGTACGGAGAAACTCTTCCAGGTGATGAAGTTCGCCGACAAGGAATCCAGGAAGATCGTCTATTCCGTCAAGGGACAGACCATTAAGATGAAGGCAAAGCATCAGGAGAAGGTCGGCCTCGTACGGGAAGACTGGGGGTGGATATTCATTGACGCGATGAAATTCTGCCTGATGCAGAAGTATCGCCAGAGCGAATCCTTCCGGAAGGAATTGGAGCGCTCGAAAGGCCTTTCCATCGTGGAAGTACAAGTTAACCCCCGCAAACCTGCGGGGGCATATAGCGCCAAACTCAGCGAGGACGGCAGGATATGGTCGGGGCCGAATATCATGGGCCGGCTCCTGATGGAACTCCGTGACAAGGGAAAGCTGGAGTTCCACCTTCCCGACGACGCGATGGTTTTTACCGACCTGGCCAGATAATATCGAAGCTCCCTTCGTAATCCTGCGTCGTATTGAGGTCCGGGACGTCCAACGTCGCGTAAGCGAGCGTGGTTTCCGGATTGAATGCCGCTGACACCATTAATTGAGCGCCAATTGTGAGCAGCGGGCCGCCGTCGGATGACTTCAAGGTTCCCGGAATATAGAAAACGGCCCCGTTGGGAATGATCTGACCATCCGCCCCGACAAAATCAGGGGCATTGTTGATGAATTCCAGCGCGAAATGGATGGAGGAGCGGTCGGAGGGCAGCAGGTTGACCGTCCAGGGCTTCGCAAGGGGCTGTTTACGTTTGACCGTGGCCGATTCTGCGGTAGTACCGGCATAAGAAGCGTTATAGGTAGTATATTCCTTTGTCCCGACGGGAATAAAAAACCCGGACACCGTTTTCTGGCCACCGACCAGGAAGCCTGTGGCTTGAAAACCATTCGTGACATCCACCTCGTTTTGGGCGAAATCATAGTATCTTACATGTTCGCCCATTCCATCCACCTGAATCGCCAATTCCGCTATAGCCGGACGGACGGGCTTCTCCACCGCTACAGCGACCGACGAACGCTTCACCGCTCCGGGGGAGAATGCGTTTAGAATGTCATCCCAGGGCTCGTCTGCAAAACCGGAAGGAAGTGCATCCTGTGTTTCGCGCAGCGGGCTGTCGGCAAAGTATTGCCGGCTGGCCGGGAATATATAATCCACGGCAGGTTTGGCTTCGAACCGCCTGGAAGAAGGGTTGTACGTAATCCCGAGGGCCCCGTCCGGGAGATGGACTTCGCCGGGGAATCCGTGATACTCAGACTTAAGAGTACAACTTACGGTTACGCCAGACACCATTGCTACATCCATGTAATTGTCAAGTAATGTCCGGATGGCGACTGCCATACTATAACCATCCGGCACCGTAGCATGGGCAGCATCAGTTGCTAAGCCATCGAGGTTCAGATAAAGTTCTTTCAAAGTCCATCCGACGTATAATGAAGAAGCGATCGGTATTTCCTTGAAAGCTTTCCATAATGAATTAATAGTAACGCTCTGATCCTCTGTTACTTCTTTGAAGTGCGGTTTTGTGCCATCGGACAGGACCGACTCGGGTGTCACGTCGGCGACTGCATTCAGAATGGCAATCAATTGGGTCCCTTTTTCCGATACCCCGGTATATACGGGGACCGGCGAGAACCGGACATCATCCGGCGAAGGTGTGCCGCTTAGGCCG
>JAEEGL014016349.1_pt1 | contig 17219 bp, 15 predicted proteins | sample 9134231 | NCBI WGS metagenome assembly JAEEGL01 (sample SAMN16246548, study PRJNA631951) | gut metagenome | biome: gut microbiome; feature: rumen; material: fiber-attached | host: Bos | place: Iran: Karaj | collected 2018-10
GGCTGTGCGGAGCGGTCCTGGAAGCCATCGGTTCCATGGGCAGCGGCAGCATGTTCAACCCCAAACATCCTTCCGCGGACGCACAGGGTCTGCGCAGTGATTTCTATAATGCGCTGCATGAGGCGGGCGTCCCCTGCGTGCGGCTGCCCGGCGGCAACTTCGTCTCCGGCTGGCAGTGGAAGGATTCCATCGGCCCGATGCAGGACCGCAAAGCCCATCTGGACCTGGCCTGGAACCAGTATATCCCCAACGATGTCGGACATGACGAGTATCTGCAGTGGGCGGAAAAAGCCGGAACGCAGACCATCTACACGGTAAACCTTGGCACCGGCACGCTGCAGGATGCGGCCGACTGTGTCGAATACACCAACCACACGGGCGGGACCTACTGGTCCGATCTGCGCCGGAAGAACGGGCACGAGAAGCCCTACGGCGTCAAGACCTGGTGCCTGGGCAACGAGATGGACGGTCCTTGGCAGATCGCTTCCTGGGAACGGGATCCCCGCGGCTACGGTATCCTGGCGCATGAGACCTCCAAGGCCATGAAATGGGTCGATCCCAGCATCGAGACCATTGCCTGCGTCTCCTCCTCCCCTTTCCTGAACCACTATCCCGAGTGGGACCGCAAGGTGCTGGAGCAGTGCTATGAAACGGTGGATCTTATCTCCCTGCATCACTATCATTCCGCTCCGCCGGATCGTCCGGAAGCACTTCTGGCTGGCTATCAGGCTTTCGAGAAATATATCAATACCGAGATCGCCCTGTGCGATTATATGAAGACCCATCTGCGCGTCCACAAGACCATGATGCTTTCCTTCGATGAATACGGCGCCATGATCCGTCCGCGCGGCACGTCACACCTGGGCCTGGGCGGCCGTCAGCGCGCCATGTCCTTCTACCAGTTCGATCCGTCCAAACCGTATGTCCGTCACGATCCGGATGATTGGTCCACCCGCCGTATGCCGCCGTCTTCCGGTGAGATGCTGCGGACCCTCGGCACGATCAGCACGATGCTCGCCCTGCTGCACCACGCCGACCGCGTGAAGATCGGCTGCGCCACCGGCGGTCTGGGGGATCTGGCCCGTACCGACCGCGAGCACGTGTGGAAAGGCGCCTCCTACTATCCCTTCCACTGGATGATCCAGAATGCCAAGGGCAAGTCCCTGCAGTGCCTCGTCTCCTGCGACAAATACGACGTGGACGGCTACGCCATCGACGACATGAACCAGTATGAAGGATTCGAAGGCGTCGAGACCATCCAGACAGCTGCGGTCTACAACGAAGAAGCCGGCGAACTGAACGTGATCGTCATCAATGCTGACCTCAACGAACCGCAGCTCCTGACCCTGGATGCCCACAGCTTCGAGGGTTATACCTTCGCGGGCCATACCGAGATGTTTGCCAACGATCCGGAAGATGCCAACACCTTCGAGCATCCGGATACCATTCTGCCGCGTGCCAACGCGGAGACCTCCTGCGACGGCGGCATCGTGACCGCGCGTCTGGAAAAAGCTTCCTGGAACGTACTGCGGTTCGTAAAGAACGCCTGACCCGGGGATCACGGCTATGACAGATCGTAAAAACTGGCCTCTGGCCTTGTCCGTCGGCCCGACGGCCATGAATGCCGCATCGTTGGACGCCCTGGCCGCCGCCGGCATCCATCAGGTGGAGCTTTCTTCCGGACAGATCCTGCCCTTCTATGAACTGCTCGACTTCCCGCATCGTTCCCGCGAGATCGCGGATCTCGCCGAGGCGCATGGTGTGCGGATCACTTCCATCCACCTGCCCTTCGCGCCATTCTCCGAGATCGATCCTGCGTCCGCGGATCCTGCGGTGCGTGAAAAGTTCCTGGCCATCCAGACCGAGCTTGTGGAAGCTGCCGCGGCGGCGGGCATTCCGTTGGCCATCGTGCACCCTTCCGGTGAACCATACAAAGAAGAAGAGCGTTCCGCAAGACTGGCCTGGGCCATCGAGACCATCGATGCGCTCTGCAAACGGGCCACTGCTTTGGGCGTCACCCTCTGCCTGGAGAACCTGCCGCGCACCTGCCTGTGCCGCACTTCTGATGAAATGCTTCAGTTCCTCGACGCGATCCCTGAACTGAGGGTCGTCTTCGACACGAACCACAGTTTGACGGAGGACAACGTGCATTATATCCGGGCCGTGGGTCCGCGCATCGTGACCCTCCACGTGTCCGATTATGATTTCATCGACGAAAAGCACTGGCTGCCGGGTGAAGGTCTGAACCCGTGGCCGAAGATCTTGGCCGCTTTGGAGGAGATCAGCTACCAAGGCCGCTTCCTCTATGAACTGCACGAAGGCCCTACGTACGCCGACGTCGCAGAAAACCATAAACATCTGATCGGGATCTGACACATCACAAAAGCCGCCGAGGCTTACCTCGACGGCTTTTTCTTTTATACTTTCCCTTTACGGCGCTGCGAACCGTACCGCACCGGGCACGATCTCGATCTTGAAATGATTCTCATAGATGATCTCACCGTCCAGAGAATAGGCAAATCCTTCCGGCGCATCGACCTCAACGACCTTCGCACGCTTGTAGACGATGATATCCTTGAATTGCGGGTCATCCAGGTGCTGACCGTTCGTATATGGCCCAAGAAGTTTCACAAAACGGAAGCGTGAGATCGGTTTGACCAGGCACACTTCCATCCAGCCATCATCCAGTTCAGCCCGCGGTGCACATTTGAACGACCCTCCCACATACTGGCCGTTCGCCACGGTGCACAACAGCGCTTTCCCCTTCGGATTGAGGACTTCGCCGTCCACTTTTACGGTGCAGGTATTCTTCATGCTGGTGATCAGCGCTTTCACGATGCCCTTGGTATAGGAATTCTTGCTGCCGTGGCCCGTCTTCGCCCGGTCATTGTTGACCGTGATCGCGACGGTCGTATCGAAACCGAAATTCACCACATTGTCACTGTAATTATCTCCGACCTTCAGCAGATCGATCGGTTTAGCTTCTGCATGGACGATGGCGGGGATATCCAAAAATGTCTCCAATCCGTTCACTTTGACAAAATCATTGCCGCTGCCGCAGGGGTAGCAGGTGACGCTGGCCTTCGGACATCCCACCGCACCATTGATGACTTCATTCAGGGTGCCGTCACCGCCGCAGGCGATGAACCGCACTTCTTCCTCCGGATGCTCGGCGCACCACTGCCTGACGAAAGCGGTCGCGTCTTTCGCGCCTTTCGTTTCGTAGATCTGGCAATCTTCCTTTTCCGGCAGTGCTTCGATGCCATTACGGATCGTCTGTCCGGCAGTGCCAGCACCAGCCTTCGGATTCATGATAAATATGTACTTCATATCTATACCTCCCTATATTACATACCAAGCATACCCAAAACGATCAGCAGTTCGCCTGCCAGATACGTCAGCATCACTGTGAAATGCTTCTTGAAGATCAGATCCGGATTCTTTTTATAGTAACGAACCAGGAACAGCGTGCAGTCCGAAATGAAAAACAGGAGCGCCCCGATATAAGCGGTAAGCGCCGCACCGCTGCGATGCGTGAAGAACTGAATCAGCGCGAAAACGTTCATCGTGCTGTTGGCGATCAGGTACAAGCACATCGGCACAACCATCGCCTTCGGCGTTGTGGGCCGGACTTTATGGATGATGAGCACGGAAACAGCATAGTACAGCACCCCTACCGGGATCACGATCACCCAAGGTGTCCCCTCATAATGGATGTTTGCCGTGTACGCTAAGATGAAAAACACGTGGCTGAGCAGGAAACTGATGCCGCCGGCTGTGAACCAGGCATGCCCTTCAGGGATCAGCAGGATATCGCCCAACCAGCTTGTGATCAGCGCCAGCAGCAGGAAGATCGCCAGTTTGTCCGCCGAGGTGACGTAATACAAGATCAAAAGCAACAGCAGGACCGGCTTGGTTTTTTTGCGCCTGGCTGCATTATCGGTCCAACTGTCGTACAGATGGATCCCGCAGAAGATCAGATATAAGACTAAAAATACTTTTGCCAAGGCATATACACCTCCTTATGCCTCCGGGATCTTTCAGGCCTCCAAAGTGAAATAATACACGTCCAGCGCACCGCTGCCTTCATACCGGAAGTACAGCGCTGTCTTGGCTCCCTTCGCGCAGATCGGCGCTTCAGCCACCGTCCAGTCCTTCGCATCGATCTCCACCGGGATCTCCGCCAACAGGTTCCCGTCCTTTTCCGCATCGAAGACTTTCAATGCACCTGCGGCGCATCCACGGACCTTGACGCTGATCTTTGCCGGTGTATGGGTCTCAAAATCGAAATACTTGAAACCTGCCATGGCTCCGTCCCGCAGATTCGCAATGTGCTGATCGGGATCGGACTCACGGTCCACACCATCTTGCGTCAGGTACGGATGATCCTCTGTCAGCGCCAAAGGATGGCTGAAGCCCGCGCCATCTTTCGACATCAGATTGCAGCAGATCGCGGTGGGATAGGTGCCGATACCTTCCAATGGCCCACCGTTCAGGCCGCAGCTCGTCATCTCCGCCTGCGCGAAATCGCCGTTGGCGTCCATGAAGATCTCTTCCGCGACGCCCTGTCTGGAAAATTGGATCCGGTTGGTATGGCGGTGGCCGAAGATATAATAGTGGCCCTTGACCTCCACGATGGAACCGTGGTTGTTTCCGATATAGGCTTTGATATGTTTGGCTGTCCGGCTTCCGAACGTCGCAGTGCCCGGTCCGCCGATCCCGATGTCACCGTTGGAATGCAGGGTCCCGCCATACCGGAAACCGCCGTCCGGACGATCAGAAGTCGCATAAACCAGCTCATGGCCTTGCACGGAAGAATAGATGAAATAGTATTTCCCGTTGAACTTGCGGATGGAGTTGGCCTCGAAGAATTCATGTCCCTCGAAACCTGTCCCCTCGGATTCACCGCAGTTGGGCAGCAGGCGGATCGGACCTCGTTTGATCGTCTTCATATCCGGCTCCAGTTCTACATAATAGGCAGAATCCCGGAACCGATCTTCCCTATTCTTGGCGACTTCATTAACACGCATCGGCCCCTGTCCCGCGTACAGGTGGATCCGTCCATCATCGTCCACCAGGATGCCCGGATCGAAGGGCATGAAGTCCGTATCTTTCTCACCCCAGGGTGTGCCGTCCGGATGCACCACGTAGCCTACATATTCATAGTCGCCGGCCGGTGTGTCGCAGACTGCTACGTTCAATTCGTACTGATCGGCCAGGCCGTAATAGAGATAATAACGGCCGTCCGGGCCCTGCGCCACGTCCGGCGCGTACATGACCTTGTCACCTTCCGGATTGGTCGGATCCTGCGTCTTTTTATAGATGACGCCCTCGTAGCGCCAGTCTTTCAAGTTATCCACCGGGGCGGACCAGCAGACATAATCGTTCATACAGAATTTTTCACCATTGAACCGATCATGCGAGCCGAAGACGTACAGCCTGTCTCCGAAGACGTGCGGTTCACCATCCGGTATGTATTCATAATTGGGCAGATAAGGGTTGAAAACTTGCATGGCAGGATCTCCTTTATGCACGTACGTATTTTGCTTCGATTGTACCAATAAGCGCTTGTGTTTTCAAGCATTTTCACGGTATTGTCCGCATCCAGAGGAAGAAAAAAAAGAGAGATGGAAACTTGCATGGTCTCCATCTCCAAAACAATAGAATAGGGGTAATTTAGGAAGCGTCATCCTGGTCTTCGAACCAGTAGACGTGCATCGCCTGTAAGAAGTCCGGATCCTCCACAGGGAAGCCGGATACTGTGTTTATGCGCCAGTTCCAGAGTCTCCCTTGTCCATTTCATAAGTCGTGTTTTCCTCCATAGGTTTGATTTCAGCATCCTCCCTCTTATAGCCCAAGAGGGATTTTTTACTGACCTTGAGCACGGCGCCGTAGGGCAGCACATGCACGATCTTTGCCTTCGCGGTGTCCCCGATCCTGTCATAGATGCGGCCGGCACTGCAGCTGTCACCGATGACGGTACGCCAGCTGTTGGCCACATAGCCCAGCTGTCCCATGCCTTTCATCATGACCTTGATCGCCTCGGCATCATACTCGTTGTCCGGCTCCTTCACCAGTCTGACTTTCATCCCAGGCTTCAGGAAGTCGGTCCCGAAGCGATATTTTGTACCCGTAAGGGTGATATATACTTTGTTCATGGTGTTTCCTTTCTATTAAAACGGCAGATCCTCATCCTCGCCGATCGCCTCGAACCCTTCCACCGATGCCGGCGGGGTGTACTTTTTCTCCTGCTTCGGCGCGAAGTCCCTTGTACGATCGTCATTCGCAGAGGCCTTTCCGTCGGCGAAATATTGTTCACTGACCACCACATCCGTGCTCCAGCGCTTATTGCCATCCCGATCCTCGTACGAAGAGATCCTGAGTTCCCCTACCACAGCGACCATCATGCCTTTGCGAAAATACTTTCCGGCGAATTCAGCCCGCTTGCCGAAAGCCACGATATTGATAAAATCGGCATCCGGCTCCCCCTCACGCTTATAGGAACGATCCACCGCCAATGTATAGCGGCTGACCGCCATCTGCTGATTGCTGGCTGTGTAGCGCACTTCCGGATCCCGTGTCAGACGTCCCATCAAAATGACTTTGTTCATAGACTTTTCTCCTTAATCATCCTCAAAGATCATATCGTACATGATCAATTCGTCCAAAGTGAACGGACCATTCTTGGAACGGTTTTGTTGCTGCCGCTTCAACTTTTTCCATGTTTTTTCATCGACCAGCATCGTGCGTTTTTCTTTCCGTGTACGCGGGATCCCCAGGAACCCGGGTTCTTTTACTTCTTCATAATATGTGACCTTGTGCCACATGTCCCGACGCCTCCTTTGGTCTTGACTTTTCCTTTGATGATACCAGTATATACTAACAGGAGGGCATATTTTTGCCCTCCTGTGGCTTTTTATAAAATTTTTATCTCGCTATCATGGTCATTGACGCCACCATCTTATGGAATACCGGTTGGTGATCTACAAGGACTGTATCCGAGAAGGATCAACCTCTAGCATCGCTTGGTCTGTCAAGAACTTGAAGAAGAGAAAACGGTCAAGATCGTCAGTCTTTGGACTTATTATGAGCAATGATCACTCTTCTTTACCAGGAGTCTCAGTTACTACTGAAGCTCTTTTTCTTTCCGTATCCAGGTTTGTTGTTTCAAAAGATCCGATCTACGACTTCTTTTGCCTCTTTCAGACTCGCGCCGGTCTGTTGACGATAGTATGCGATTGCCTGGATCTTGCTGCCCCGATCAAAGTGCATCTTGATGTACTCGATGATTTGTTCCTGTGCGGGCGGAACGGGCATTTTAACCGCGGCTGAAGCCTGGGTATTCTGAGGATCATAGGTGCCCTCGAACATCTGCTCGACAGCAAGTTTGGCTTCCGCAAGCCCTACGCCGGTATTCTCACGGTAATACTTGATCGCGCTGACCTTCTGTTTGCCTTCGAAGAAGTTGGCCATGATATACGCCTGGACCTCATCCTCGATGTCGCTGCCGCGTTCGAGCGCCTGAATACGATAGCCAAGCGCCGTCATTTCGCGCTCTTTGATCGTCAGATCGCTCTCGACCTCGGTCATCTGCTCCACTAAAGACGCGATCTCTTCACGCAGTTCTTTCTTCCTGCCGAACTGGAAAAGTGAAAGCGATCCCATCTCCTCTGTCAGCATGCGCTTCCGGCTTTCCAGCGCGTCCAGATGCATCTTAATCGTATCATATTCCCGCCTCTTGAGCGATATCTCACTGCGCGCTGCCTCGATCCTGGATTGGACTTCTTCGTTCATTGTAGTGATCTCCTTTCTATAGCGATCAACTATAGCGCTGCTTGAGCGGCGTTACCTGATATAGCTCACGATTCCTCACCAATCAGGTAATTATAAATTCCTTACCTTATCCTTGATTTAAAAAACTCTGAATCAGGTATTATTTCACATTTTTGGCTTCTTCAAACGCATGTTTACCTGATATCATAACCTGAGGCCAATAAATCATGTAACAAACCCCATGTTTCGACCGAATTGTACAGTATTGCGCAGGCCATCGTTCTAAAATCAAGTGCGTTTTCAAACATTACCTGCTAGCGCCAGCTTGAGGTCTTAAATCAGGTACGGCAGGCCCTTGCCTTAGTCCTCGCACCGGCCGATCAGCCATCCTTCGTAGGTGTCGAAGAAATCCTCCGCGCTTTTTTCCATGCGGATGGAGACCCATTCCGGATCCCGGAATCCGATGGTGATGACCAGCATGCCGAAATACCGGTCGATGACCTGGACGCGCAGCCTCAGTCTCTGTTCTTCCACCCAGGCGGCGGAAAAGGCGGCTTTATAGCGGAACGAGGTCATCTCGTGGCGGTTGCCCTGCGCATCTGAATAGCCGTACTCCGGGAAAAGATCGAACTGATTCCTGCCCAGCCCGAAGAGTATACGTTTTTCTCCCTGGGCATTTTCATAGACCAGTGCACCTCCATCATCTTTGAATTCCAGCCGGAACCATTTCCAACCCATGGGATTGTCCATGCACTGATACGTCCTGCCATCGATCTTCATGGCAAAAGGCGACGCAGCCGCTCCCCGGGTGACCAGCAGCTGGAACTCCTCTTCCGGATCCACTTCTTCCGGCTCCGGATCTGCTCCATCCATATGCGCGTAGATCTGGTCGAAGAACGCCCGGAAGATCCGCGGCGAATCCACCTCCGACGTTAACTGATCATCTCCATTGCACACGAAGATCAGGTCCTTGTCCGGACAGCAGATGGCAAACTGCGCCCCCATGCCATTGAAGCTCCAGGCGCCTTGTTCCGTCATCCAGATCTGGTAGCCATAGCCCCAGGTATTATAATTCCGGGTGTCCTTCACATTGTTCTCGATCAAACATGACGTTGCCGCTTTAACGTATGCCGGATCCAGCAGCTGCTCGCCTTCCCACGCGCCGCCATTCATGACGAAGCGGGCAAAGGCCGCCAATGCCCGCGGACGGCAGACCAAGGCAGAATCCGCCCAAGGGGTCCCGTCCATCGTTGCCAGGATCTGTGCATCTTCGAATCCACCGATCCGGTCCAGCACTTTTGCCTTCAAATAGTCCAGCAGGGACATGCCAGACAGACGTTCCACCAGGCAGCCCAGCACGTAGGATCCGGTCGAGTCATAGGAAAAGATCGTGCCCGGCACTTTGTCCGCTTTCAAAGAAAAATAGAAACGGAGACGGTCCGTGACCTCGGGTTTGAACCAGTTGCTGCCGCCGGAAAACGTACTCATCATCAGCATGTCCCGGATCGTCTGCATGCCCAGCATCGGATCCATCTCTGGACCGATCTTGTCCGTGAAGAACGACACGATCCGATCATCCAATGACAGCTTCCCTTCCTGCACCAGAAAACCAATGGCCACAGCAACAAAGCTTTTGGTCACAGAATACATGCGGTGCGGGAATTCCGGCGTGAACGGAGCCCAATATTTTTCAAAGAAGATCTGATCCCCGCGCAGCAGCAGTACATCGTGTAAGTTGATCCGGTCTCTTTTCATGTCTGCCAGGAACCGGCGGATGTATCTGGGATCCAGTCCGGCCTGTTCCGGTGTGGTATAAGTCAGCATACGCTTCTCCTTCCAGTTTCAGGGAAGTCCTGATCGTTCTCATCATGTTTTGAATTCTAAAACCGATGATAATACAGCACGGATCCAAGTGTCAAGTTGACTTTCCGGTTGCCCCGCTATGTTGTATGCTGTATAATGAAAACATAATTGGTTTTCTTAAGAAACAAGGGAGTCATTATGCCGAATTTACGATATAAATATGTTCGCATCTAGGGCAAAGACCTGGCCGCCCCAGTGCAAAGCCCAGGAGCCTGTCATCTGCTGGTTCAAGACCGAAAACTCTGAGGAAATGATGAAAATGATCCGTCCGGCGCTTTGGCTTCTGGAACGGTATGACCAGCCATACTACCTGGTATATACCAATTCTCCGGGCGAGATCGTGTATGAAGATCAGTATCAGATCGCCTCCCGGGTGGATGGGTATCTGCAGATCGATGACCCGCCGGCTTCATGGTCGCCTGAAGACTGATCGCAAAGGATGATTTTTTAAAACTATGACTTACACACATTTGCTTTTTGATCTGGATGGTACTCTGACGGATCCGAAGGAAGGGATCACCAAAAGCGTGCAGCACGCGCTGCATCATTTTGGTATCGATGTTTCAGATCTGGACCAGCTGACTCGCTTTATCGGCCCACCGCTCATCCCCTCCTTTATGGAGTTCTATGGGTTGACCCGGGAACAAGCGGAAGAAGCCCTTATCGTGTATCGGGAACGCTTCTCCACCATCGGCCTGTTTGAAAACAAGGTCCTGGAAGGCATCCCCGAGATGCTGGAAGCCTTGAAGCATCAGGGCAAAGTACTCGCCGTCGCTTCTTCCAAGCCGGAGGCTTTCGTCCTCAGGATCCTGGAACATTTCGAACTGCTGTCCTATTTTGATGCTGTGATCGGCGCGACCATGGATGAAAAGCGCACTGAGAAGAAGGACGTGATCGAGGAGGCGCTCCGACGCCTCGGACCGATCGACCGGCGCACTGTCCTGATGATCGGCGACCGCAAGCACGATGTGCAGGGCGCGGCTCTGCGCGGGCTGGACAGCCTTGGCGTCTACACCGGCTTCGCCCCTGCCGGCGAGCTGGAAGATGCCGGTGCCACCTACATTTGTCATTCCATCGCAGAGATGTCGGATCTTCTGCAAATTTTATAAAAGCGAGGTGTTCTTATGAAACTCATGCTGACTCCCACTGCGCACCCGGAACGGATCCCGAAAGGGACGCTGCAGTCTTTTGAACTGGAAATGGTACCTTATGAGGATCATCGCCGGCGCCGCATCCAGGTCTGGCTGCCGGAGGACTATGATGGGATCAAGCGCTTCCCGGTCATCTACCTGCATGATGGACAGGGTGTCTTCGCCAGCGACACGGACGATCCTTTGTACGTGGACCGCGCGGTCAGCGAAATCGAAGGCTTCTCCGCCATCGTGGTGGCCATCGATACTTCGCCGGACCGCGGGGCTGAGCTCACGCCGCCTTATCCGCGTGCTGAGGCCGGGACCGTCGTGCACGGCTTCCGTACCCCCATCATCGCCGAACCCAGTTCCACCGAAACCTATGGCCGATTTGTCGTGGAAACCTTAAAGCCTCTGATCGACGAGAACTTCATGACTCTGACGGACGCTGCCAACACCTGCGTGGGCGGTGTCTCCGCCGGCGGCTCCGCATCCTACTACATGATGCTGACCTGGCCGGAGGTCTTTGGAAAAGCACTGGTCTTCTCGCCCGGCTTCCCTATGTTCAAACTGGACGAGCTGCTGAACTCCCTCGACGCGTATGATTTCGACCGTCTGAAGGATCATCGGATCGCCTTCTACAACGGGGATCAGAGCATCGACGTGACCAGCGTGGACTATGTGCTGGCCGTCTACCGTAAATTCCGCGAAAAAGGGTTCGATAAGGATCACCTCATGTTCCTGCTGGATACCCGCCAGTCGCACGCCGCCGCGCCCTGGGCCAGGTACCTGCCGGAGATGCTGCGGTTCGTGTTCGCGGCACTGTAAGCTCTGTACAAAATGATAAGCATGCCTGACGTAGCATAAAAGCCACATCAGACATGCTCTTTTTTTCTTCACCATTCAGCATGATTTGATCATGCGTACCCTACCGCAAGCCCCAAAAGAAGCAGACCGCAGGTCAAGATCAGGTTGCACGCCTGGAATTTCCATGAATATTTCGCCCAGCCACCGTAGCCTGTACCCGCCAGACCCACAGAGATCAAAAGCGCCGGGTTCGTCGGGTAGAACACGTTGCTGAAACCATCGCCAAAAGCGAAGGCCACGATACACAGCTGCGCGCTCACACCGAAGATCTGTGCCATCGGCACGATCAGCGGAATCAACAGAAACGCCTTTGCGGAACCTGAGGGGATGAAGAACTCCATCACCAGGCAGATCGCGTAGATGAACAGGATCAGCGCCGGTTTGCTCATCGATCCGGCGATCTGGATCGCACCATGCAGCACCGTGTCCAGGATCTTGCCTTCCACCATCGTGTACCGGATCGACGCCGCCATCAGGATCATCAGGATCGAAGGTGCGATGGTGATCAGGCCGCGCAAAAAGGCGTTGCCCAGTGCTTTGACTGACATACCGGCCTTCAGTGTCGACACGATGCCGGCCGCTAGGAACATCACCGCGACGATGATCATCGTATAGTCTCGCAGCGCAGGGATCAGACCGGAGCTTAAGACCAGTATGATGCCCGCACCAAGGATGGTCCCGAACCAAAACAGTCCCTTGTCCATCTGCGGATCTGCCTCATGCGGCTTCTCGGCTGCAAATTCCTTCTGCGGCAGGCGCTTGGCATGTTGGCGGATAAAGACCAGCAGCAGGGCATAAATGCACACAAAGGACAGCAATCGCAGCCAGATGCCGCTGAACATGGGCAGTCCGGCCAGGGTCTGTGCTACGCCGATGGTGAACGGGTTGGCCACGCCGACAGCAAAACCGCAGCCCACTGCCAGGAGGCTCATGGCAACACCTGTCACAGCATCCCAGCCGAGTCCCAGGGCCAGTGAAGTCACGATCGGCACCAGCGGCACGACCTCCTCAAAGGACCCCACCAGCGAACCCATGGCCATGAAGAAAAAGACCAGGACCGCCATCAGGCGCCATCGTACCGCTGCATAACGGGCCACCAGTTTGTCCAGCATGTAATTCATCAGGCCGCAGACGTTCAGTGCATTGAAAACACCACCGATGACCAGCAGGAAGATGATGACCGCGATCAACGTGCCGGATCCTTCCGCTCCCAGCACCAGGATCGGAGACAAGATCCATTTCCAGAAGGGAAGACCGCCCTTGACGTACTGGAATCCCGCCGCCGTATCGATGACCGTGTTGCCGCTCGCGTCCGTCGTGCGGGCATAGGCACCGCCCGGGATCAAAAGCGTCAGCAGATAGGTCACCACCATAAACGCGAAAATGATGATGAGCGCGGTGATAAAGCTTTTTGTACTGATGTCCAGTCCTTTTTTCTCCGCCATCTTACACCTCTTTTATCATATAACGATACCAGTCCTCCGCCGGCGCCAACGTATGGAGATCTACGTTCTCATCGGTCCCGTGGATCGAACCCATCTGCTGCCCATCGATCTTGAACGGCAGGAACCGGATACACTGGTCACTGACCTCATCGAAGAATCGTGAATCAGACGCACCTGTCATAAGGTACGGTGATACTTTCACATCCGGGAAGATCGCCTGTACCGCCCGCTCCGTCAGCTTAAATGCAGTTCCATTATAGTCCGTGATCCTTGACGGCGTGCCCGGATCCAGGATCTCCATCTCGATATCATACTTCTTCGCCAGTTTTTCCACCGCCTTGAAGGAGCCTTCCTGGCCCTGATGGTGGGAGTAGCGCATATTTCCGTTGATCCAGGCGCTTTGCGGCAGGACGTTCGTGCCCTCGGAGCCCTGCGCCATGGTGAAGGCGATGGTCGTGCGCAGCAAAGCAGCGGCCGTCGGCGAAAGCGAAGGCACGATCTTCTTCAGCAGCGGCGCGAATTTCTCCGGCTGCTTCATCACGACGCCGGCCTTACCCATGTATGGCGCGAACCGGCGGAACATCTCACAGATCGCGGGTGACAGCTCCGTCTGGAAGATGTGGCTGTCCTCCACGGCCGCCATAAAGCGTCCCAGTCGTACCAGCGGCGTGTTTTTGCCCGGAGTCGATGCATGACCGCCCTTGGACCGGGCAATGAATTTCAGATCCGCGCAGCCCTTCTCGCCCACGCCGACCATGGCGAAAGTTGCATCCACCCCGCCGATCGGCTCGTGCAGGATCATGCCGCCCTCATCGAAGCTCATCTCAAAATGGATGCCCTGCGTCTGGAACCATGCGGCGATCTCCCGCGCGCCTCTGCCATCCGTCTCTTCGGTGCAGGAGGAGAAGAACCAGACGTCACGCGTCGGAACGAAACCTTCCGCTGCCAGCTCATCCGCCGCCTGCAGCATCGCCCACAGGCCGCCCTTATCGTCCAGCGTACCGCGGCCCCAAAGCTTCTCATCCGCGATATCGCCGGAGAAGGGGCCATGGGACCACCCGTCCGTCACTTCGACGACATCGTGGTGGTTCATGAACAGGACCGGCGCTTTTGCATCGTCCCGTCCTGGCCAGCGCAGCACGAAACCATTGTCGAACTCGGTCATCTCGCAACCACTGAAAATGTGATGAAACAAGCGTTTCAACAGGATCCGGAAATCTTTGAATTTAGCAGTATGCTCCTCTTTATGCGAAGAAACCGTTTCCTTCCGGATCATCGCGGCCAGCGTGGCTGCGTATTTCTCCGTCCTGGGATCCAAAGCCGGGACCTCTTTTTTGATGCCCGCTTCCAGACGCGTTACGATCTCTCGTACAATGCCCTCCGGTTGTGACTTTGCTTTATCCACCGCAGCACCGGCTCCCAGGATCCATTTTCGGATCTCTTCATGGGAAAGTTCTCTCCAGGTTCCGTCGCAGCTGATCTCCGCCGGCAGTTTCACACGCACGCCCTCCATACCCTCGAAAAGCGCATCCGGATAGAAGATCTTCGGACGTTCCTTCAGAAGCAGACGGTTGGCGAAATCCTCCTCCGAAGTGATGGGCGTATCATATAGAATACCACCGTTCATATCTCCGATCTTGGCCTTATCATGCGTGTCTGAACCAGCCGTGATCAGCATGCCATGGGCATCCGCGTAGCAAAGCGCGGCCAGATTGTCATTCGCCGTATTGGCCGTGTTGATGCCTTCGATGCCTTCCACACCATCGGGAAAGAGGTGGATCTTGCTGATGTAGAAACGGTCGCGGAAGGGGTGCGCCTGGATCACGGCGCCGCCGGCCTCATGCACCCAGCGCGTCATTTCCTCTCGCGTCCAATGCGGGATCTCCGGATGTGCCAACAAAAAGTCCTTTCCCACACCATAGATCAGGTACTCATCGCCTTCAAAATTCTCCTCGATCCCGAAAAAGACCTTGAAACCGATCTCGTCACCGGCCTTCTTAGCCTCCTCATATCCCTTCATGTACGCGTCCACATACTCCGGCCAGGGAAGATCCCGGTCGGGACGTGTGTTGCCGTGAAAGAAATGATCGGTGATGAAGATACCGTCATAACCTCGCTCTTTGAAGATCGCAGGATATTCACGGCCGGGCGTGATCCCGCATTTACTGGATTCTACGGTATGCAGGTGGGTCTCGTAGCGGTACATAGACATTATTCCTTTTCTCTTTTTCTTGCTTCTTCCAGTTCTTCATCCCAGTTCAGGTGCTGGAATTCTGCGGCGCGCGGGTCGGTATGGAACCACTGCACGAAATCCTCCATCATGGCAAGGGTCCATGCGGTATCGATCTGCGCTGTGGTGTAGGTGCCGGACTGCAGACGGTCAAATCCGAACACGTCGCGGATGTGGGATTTCTCCGCGTTCTCCACGACCGCCTCTGCCATGTGCGCCGGAATGAATACGATGCCGCTGATCGTGCCCAGGACCACGTCGCCCGGCAGGCAGATGGCCTGGCCGATGCGGCAGGGCGTGTTATAGCCGGTCATCAGGGTGTTGCCGATACCCGTCGGATCATTGCCTCGATAGTAGATGCTCAGGCCTTCGATCTTCACGATCTGCTCCAGGTCGCGGATACCGCCCCAGATCACGGCGCCGCCGCGTTTGGTCCGGGTGTGGATGGCCGTGGACAGGTTGCCGCCCACATAAGTGCCTTGAAAGATCTTGTCATACAGGTCCACCACGACCACGTCATCCTCGATCAGGTTGTCGATGACCCACTGGTTGTAGAAGCCGGTATAGCCCTCTTCCTCGATGCCGATGTGCTTCAGCGCCGCGTCCAGATCCGGGCGGAACGGCGCCATGACGACGGTCACCGCGCGGCCTACCAGCACCTGGCTGGGATTGGTGATGCGGAAATTGGTCTCCACATTATTGCGATAGCCCGCGTTCCACAGCGGACCCCAGGCTTCTTCAAACGTGATATTGCGCATGCGGCGCAGCACGTCGTCACTGACCTTCGGGCGGCCGTCCGACAGGCGCTCGCCTTTCCACTCCGGCGTCAGCCGGATGATGTCTTCTCGGTTATTGAAATACATGTGATGACCTCCCTAATACAAAGTGATGCCCCGGTCGATCCGGATGCCGTCTCCTGTCAGCGCCGCGGCGGGTCTGCTCAGCAGGAACAAGATCAGATGGCCCACCTCTTCCGGCAGGACGAAGCGCTCATACTCGGGCATCTTTGGATTGCTGCTACCGGCATTTTTCATCATGCTGAAGGAGCCGGTCCGCTCCCCCGTTTTGAACTCGATCTTGCAGGCCCCCAGGTCGATGGTGTTGACGGGGATACGGTCGGCCAAAAGTTCCAGCGCCAATTCCCGTGTGAACATGCGGATCGCCCCTTTGGTCATGGCATAACCCGCATCGAACAAGGTCGGCCGTTTGCCGTGTATGCTGCTCATATCGACGATGCGTCCGGCCGGGCTCTTGCGGATATAGGGCAGCGCTGCGCGCACCGCATGAAAATATCCACCGATATTGGTCTCCCACAGATCGCGGAAGTCCTTCGCCGTATACTGGTCGATAAACTGGTTCGGCTGCAAGGCCGCGTTATTGACCAGGATATCCAGCCGCCCATAGCGATCCACGATCTCCTGGACCATGGCCGCCATCTGCGCCGGGTCGGTGACATCAGCCTGGTAGACAAAGGCCTCTCCTCCGGCTTCCCGCACTTCCTGCTCCAGTTCCGCGGCCATTTCCGGATGAGTGCGGCAGTTGATGCAGCAGCGAATCCCGTGGCGCGTCAGGACACGGACGACGCCGGCCCCTACGCCTTTGCCGCTGCCGGTGACCAAGGCCACCCGCTCCTCCGGCACCTCGGGACGCAGGGCGTCTGCGATCTCCTGCGGATCACGACGGTTTTTGCCTCCTGTGACAGGGATCTCCCGCACGGGGCCTTCCACACGATGCGAATGGTAAAAGCCCAGCAGTCCCGCATCGGCCTGCAGCGGACTGCCCGAAAGAGGCAGCGCGGCAGGGGTCAAAAGGAAAGCCAACAATCCGTTCAAATAGGAATCCCTCGGCATGTTCTGATCCGGATAGCGGCGCTCTGTATTGCAATACAAGGCCGACACATCCGACTGGCCC
>JAEEGL017305066.1_pt1 | contig 17219 bp, 14 predicted proteins | sample 9134231 | NCBI WGS metagenome assembly JAEEGL01 (sample SAMN16246548, study PRJNA631951) | gut metagenome | biome: gut microbiome; feature: rumen; material: fiber-attached | host: Bos | place: Iran: Karaj | collected 2018-10
ATATACAAATTGATAAAGAAAAAAAATATTTATATCAATATAATCATTATTTAAAATTATCAATTCTGCCAACTTTAATTTATTTTAAAAATGGAAAAGAAATTTGTAGATAAGTACAACAAAGTTTATTTACTCAAGAAAAAATAAATAATTTCATATTAAAGTGTTTAAAGAATAATTTTTATTAATTAAAAAAAAGCCATAACATTTTAAAATAAGTTTTTTATTATTAATTTGTTATATTATTATTATATTTATTAAATAATTTTACAAAATTTAATAATATAAAAGTTTTATATTTTACCTTTTACTAAAATTATAAAAAAAACCAAAATATTTTATTTCTCAAAACACCCAAAAATAAAAATAAATTTTTATTTTCTATCAAAATTGATTAATTGTGTTTCATAATTTTCATATACTTTATAATTAATATAAGTTTCAAAATTAAGTAAAACTAAAAAATTATATTCCAATTCATTAAATTCACTTTGATTAACTCCTCCAACTTTTGCATAATATTCATTTGAATAATAATCATCTTCATTATATTTAATTGCTAAAATCATTGAAATTAAAATAAATCTAAATTTAAAAAAAATAAAATATATAATTTTTACCTATGAATATTATAATAAGTTAATTGAATATCATATTTTTCACATAATTTATCAATATAAATTAAACAAATTATTACTGTTGAAGGTTCTGGTTTTGAATATTTCATTAATCTATTTAAGTAATTATTAATAGTAATTTTTGGAGGTTTTTTACAAATAAAATTTTGAAAATATTTTTTATATTTTAATATTTCTTTATTTTCATTATTTAAATTTTCTTTATTTTCATTTTCTAAATTTTGATTTTCTTCTACTATTTCTTCTAATATTTCAGATATTATATTTATTATATTATTTGAATCATTAATATAATCAAAATTTTTATTTTTTGTTTTTTCTTCTTCTTTTTTTTTTAATTGTATTGGAATATTAGGTGTTATTTCTGACATAGAATTATAATTTGGTATTTAAATGAATTATTTTTTATTAATTTTATTTTTTATTATTTTATCATATATTTTGTTAAAGTTACAAAAATAAAAATATTTTATTACAAAAACAAATAAAATGTGAATAAACAAAAATAAAGATAAAAATGAAATTAAAATGATGTTTTTTAAGCATTCTAAAATAATATACTCATGTATATTTTAATTTAAAGATAATTAATAAATTTATTACTCAAAGAAAAAAATAAAAATATTTTTTTTAAATTATCAACATATAAATTTCCTTAATACAATAAAATAATTATAAATCATAATTTTATTTATATATAACATTAAAGAAAATAAGATTGCAAAATCAATAATATTTTGATATAAACAAATAAAATCTATTTATTTACTTTTTATTTTTATTTCTTGCTTTAAGTTTATTTAAAATAGTATTAATTTGCTTTTTATTAATTTGATTATCAAAAGAATAACTTTTTTTTGATATGTTTCTTAAAATGAAATATTATTTGTTTCACATTCCTCATTTGACTTCATATTTAAAAAAAATAAATAATTTTTTTTTAAAAACTATATCCTTTGGTTTAATTTGAGGAAAAAAATTAAAAGGGAAAATTATTTTCATTAATTGAATTTATTCTTTAAGCTCTTTTATTTATGCTTTTAATGTAATTTTCAATTTCCATTTTTTTAATTATTTTAATAAATTATGTTTTTATATATTAAATTATTATAGTATAATTAACTTTTAATTTAATGTATTTTTAATCATTATATTATTAATAATGATATAATTTAAAATATTAAAATTATTTATATGAAAATATTATATATTATTATTTTTCATTTAAAATTTTGATAAAGTGCCTTTCCATTTTACAAATTTGATTTTCATTTTCTAATAAAACCTTAATTTTATTATTAATTAAATAAATAGAATTATTTCTTAAATAAATATTTTTTGTTTTATCAATAATTTTATGATTAGAAATTATTTGTTTACTTTGTTTTATTTTTTGAAGAATAGAAATTGGATTTTTATCTTCAGAATCAAAAATTTTATTTATTTCTTCATTAGAAAAATTTCTAAATTTTTATAAAAATAATTTTAACATATAAAAAACATAATGAAATTCATAGCTTTTTAATTCTTCTAAAGCATATGAAAATAACTCTTCTTCAGTTTTTAAATGTTCAAATTTTAATTTAATCATTTTTTTATATTTGAATTAATTAAAGGATAATTTTTTTTATTTTTAGAATTTAAATTAGTCTTATTTTCTTTAATATTATTATTATTAATATTTTGCATATTTGTTAATAATTTATTTGAATTTTTGATATTGAATTTCTTTTTTTCAAATATTGTTTATATGAATTTATATCAAAAGATTTTCCTTTAAAATGATAAAAATAAATTTTGATAATTTTTTTAAGTTATTCTCTTTCTCATCTAATTCTTTTTCTTATTCTATTTTTTTTATATTATTTAATAATTCATTTATTTCTTTTAAAATTTTTTTTTCTTCTTCATTATAATATCTTTGCCTATTATAATAATTAATTTTATTTCAAAAGAAGACGATTTATTATTAATATTTATTTCATTTTCTTTATCTAAACTATTTAAATTAGAAGATAATAAAAATTCTTTTTCTAAATTGTTATATTTTTTTTTACTTAATTTAAGCATTTTTAAAAAAATTTTTTTTTATTTATTATTTCATTTCCTTTAAAAGAAATATTTGAAATTGATTTATTCTCATTATAATTTAATTTTTAATCTTGAAATTAGAATTGCTCAAACTTTGATTTTCATTTTTTGAAAAAATATCATTTTCATTTTTTTTTCCATCTATTAATTTATCATTTAAAAATATTTAATTTTTTGTAAAAAAAATATATTTTTTGCTGATTTAGGGTTAAAAATCAAACTTTCAAGCATATTTTCTATATTATTTCCACTTAAAATTGGTTCTTTTTTAAAAATATTATAATTTTTTTAATTAATTTTTGAATTATATTTAAACCTTTTTGTTTATATTTCAAAATTAAATCTTTAAATTTATGAGTTTCAAAAATTTTAACATCAATTTTTAAATAATGTTTTGTAAACTTTAATATTAGAAACTTGGTTTAAAAAACTGTCATTTTCTTCTTTTAATTTTTTTATTATATCTTTATTTATTACTAATTGATTTAATATTTCCTTAATATCATTTATTAATAAATATTTATTTTTTAATATATTTGAAATTTGAAAATCTTTTTTTAGTAATTCATATCTATTATTATTTTTTTCATTTTTTTTTATTTTACAATGAAATAATTTTTTATTTTCTTTTAAAAATTTGTCAAAATATCAATTTGACTTTTTTCTCTTGAAATTTACATTTTTTTGTTTATAATTTTGAAAAAAATTTTGATTTAAATAATAAAAATAAATTTGTATAATTTTAAAATAAAAAAAATATTTAATCTTCAATATTTTCTAAAATAAAAAGTATATTTTTTATATATTTTTAAATTATCATTATTAAAAATGAATTTTATAATATTTTATTATTTATTTTTATTTAAATTTAAATTGAATATTATTAAAATTTAATTATATATTAAAACAAAAAAAAATTTAAAATCATAAAAAAACAAAAAAAAAAAAAAAAACTAATTTAAAAAAATGGGATGTACATCTTCTGATATTCAATCAGATCAAGAAGGGAAAAAAATTAGATATAAAAAAAATAAAATATCTTCAGAATATACAATAGACAATTCAGAATATTCCTTATCAACAAAAAATTCAAAATTAGATGAAAGATTAAAAAATGATCCAAATTTGACAAAAGAACAAATTGATATAATTCAACAATTCAATAGTAAATTCAAAAATTCAAAAGGAATTCAAATATCAACTTTATCTAAATATCAAATTTTTTCTAATCAAGAAAATACAAATATTATTTCTATTCAAAGTAATGAACAATTTATTAAAACTTTAAATGAAATTAACCCTTTGATAGGAAATATTGATGAAAATAAAAATTTTATGATGTTAAAATCTAATTTAAATAAAGCTAAAACTAAAGAAAAAATCACTAATAAAATTTCTTCTATTAAAAATTTTAATTTAAATTTAACTCAAATTATTCATGGTAATTATAAATTTAAAATTGAATTAAGAAAATTAAAAAATGGTAATTTTGATATTTTTGATTTTAATAAATTAGATAAACCTATTTTAATTATTTTTTTTGATATTTTGTCAAATAAAGCAATTGAAAAAATAAAAGAAGTTAAAAAATATAATAAAGAAGTAAAAGGAAAAGAAAAAGATTTTTTATTTTTTCCTATTTTAAACATATTTTTTAATGAAAATGATAATTTAAATTCTCAAAAAAATTTTTTAGAAATATCAAATTTAGATGATTGCTATATTTTAACTAATCCAAAAAATAAGCCATTTATTAAATTATTTGAATTAGATTGTTTAACGGAATCAAAAGTAGTTATTATTAATCATAATAGCGAAATAAGTTTTATATTAAATGATAATATACAATTTTTAACAATTGAAATTATTGAATTTTATTTACATTCAAGAAAATCAGAATATGAAAATAATTATTTTGAAGAAAAAACAAAAGATAAAATTACTAATATTTTCCAAAGTATTGATTATAAAAAATTTATTGAAAATTTTAAACATGATTTTTTAATTGAAGTTTTATTTAAAGAAATTGATAACAAAAAATATCCTGTTCATTTTAATTATATGTATAATTCTAAAGATGAAAAAAATGCAAAAAATTTTTTAAATAAAATAAAAAGAGATTTAGATAATAATGTAAAAAAATTTTTTATTGCTATCTCAGAAGTTAAAAAATTAAAAGGAGAAATGATAGATGCTTTTAATTTTATAAATGATATTTTTATAAAGAATAAATTTAAAACAAATTCAAAAAATTATATTTTAAATAGCTCAATAGAAACTTTTATAGGAAATTTAAAAAAAAAAAAATATTGTCTTTACTTTAATTTATTGAAAGATGATTCTAAAAATTTTTCAAAAATTTTAAATATATTATCTGCTAATTTATATAATAATCCTCAATTTGCAAATTTAGGAATTGGATATTCTATTATACCACAAAAAGAAGTTAAATTAAAAATAAATCATATTAAATGTAAATTAATAAAATTATTTAAAAATAAAAATGATCAAATGACTTATGAAGAAGAAAATAAAGAAATTGATTATAAATTAGATGATGAAATTGTTATTTTATTGAATCCTAATTATTATATTAATAATGAAAATGAAAAAGAAAAAATTGTCAAAATTTTTGAATTGTTAATGTTAAAAAATATCAAATTTACTATTTGTATTTTTTCATATAGTGATATTGATTGTCAAAAATTAAGATATTTAAATTTTAAAGATTTAATATTAGAAAATTTTACTGATGATTATAATGATAAACTTAATTTAATTTATATTAATTCTTCTTTAATTGAAAATTATTGTTTTTTTTCTTATTATTCAGAAGATATTACTTTTAAATTATTAAAAATTAATTTAGATAATTCTCAATTAATTAATTTTATTCATTTAGATAAAATTAGTTTATTTAGTATTTTATCATTTAAAAATGATATTGATTTAATTTCTTATTGGTCAAATTTAAATGATAATAATATTGATAATGAAAATAAGAAATTTGATTATAAATCAACAAAAGAAAAATATTTTAATTTATTTACCGAATCAAAATATTTAAATCAAATTTCAAAAAATAAAATTTTTACAAATTTAAATTTAAAAATTTTATATGAGAAAAATATGAGTTTTACAAATAAAAATAATTTCAGTGATTTTAATATTGATTGTATAGGTTTTAATATTTCTTTTTCATATCAAGATACTTTAAAAGAAGAATTTAAATTAAATTCTTTAATTACAGAATGTAAAAAAAAAGAAAGAAAATATCCAAATATTTTTACATATAATTTAAATGAATTAAAAACTAGAAATTTATATTTAAAAAATACAAATTGTTCAATGTGTAAAAAAGGAATAAAAATTGAAAATATGTCTTTTTTTTATTGTAAAGAATGTAAAGAAAAATTTACAATATGTCTTAATTGTTATAATGAAATATGTTTTAAAACAGAAGAAACAATTGAAGATGATTTTATTTTATCAAGTTTAATAATGAGTAAAGATAAAATTAAAAATAATGATAAAAATAAAAATAATAATAAAATTTTTCATGAACATCCTCTTATTTTTATATATAATTATAATAAAAATTTTTTATGTTGTTATTTTAAAGATATTTATGATAAGTTTAAAAATATGAAAAAGAAAAGAAATAATATTTGTTTATGTCCTTTTTGTGATAATTATATTTATAATGATAGTACTTGGTTAAATGTTGTTATTTCTCATTTTAAAAATAATTTTGATAGTTCTACTAAATCAAAATTTGATGAAATTTTTATTTGTGAAAATTGCTTTGAAAAAAAGGAATTTGAAAAATTCAATCATGAAATTAATCTTACAAAACAGAATTTATTAGTTATGAAAATTTGTAATAAGATAAATTAACAATTATAATTCTTCAAATCAATTTATATTAATTATATTGAATTTAAAAATATTATAATTTTCTATTTTATAAATAAAAAAATCTTTAATCTAATAAATTTATAAAAATATATTAAATAATTTCCTAAAAAAATAAAAAATATATATATATTTATTATTTTTTATATCTTCATATTATTATTTAATATAAATTTTAAGATTATAGAATTTTAAAATAAAATTTATATATCACAAATATTATTTTTAGGCTTAAATATTTTTTATTTAATAATTTATTTATTAACAGTTCATATTTATTTAAGTAAAACTGATAATAATGAATTTAATGAAAATTGTTTTTTTTAATCATATACTTTTTTAAAGAATAATATCTAATTTATCATATGATGTGACTTAAGTTTCAATTATGTCAAACAAAAATGAATATATAAAAAAATATAGAAAAAGAAGAATTAAATGAAAATTATTCTTCAAAAAAAATAATAATTTAAAAAAACATATAATAATAAAAAACTTTAAAAAATAAAAAATTCTAAAAAAAAAATTAAATTACATTAATTTATTATTTAAAACTATCATTTTTCTGAAAAGAAAAATCATGATAAACATTAAATTCCTTCATTTCTAAAAAAGAAATATCATTTTTATTTTTCGAATTTATAGAATTAAAATTATCATCAATAATTTCAACACTTTCATCAGTAAACATAGGATCAAAATTACCAACATCTTCAAAATTATGAAAATAAGGTTTAAAAGGAGGTTCAATTTGTTTATGATAAACAAGATCCCAATTAACATCATTAAAATAAGGATGACTTTGAATTTCTTTTAAATCAAAATTATAACCTAATCTTTTTTCAGGTTTAATAACAAGTAATTTTTGAATAAAATCAAAGGTTAAATCACTAATTTTATTATGATGATAAATTTGTCGATTATAAATTTGAATATTTAAATTTTTATTTTTTTCTCTAAAAGGAGGAAATCCAGTTAACATTTCATACATAACTGAACCTAAAGAAAACCAATCAACAACTTTTTCATATCCTTTTCCTTTTAAAATTTCTGGTGCTAAATAATCTTTTGTTCCACAAAGTGTATATGCTTTAATATAATAATTTATTTCTGAAATTGATGTTCCTGAAATTGAAATTGATCTTTCATTATTTAATATTTTACTTAAACCAAAATCTACTAATTTTATATGACCTTCTTTATCTAATAAAATATTTTCTGGTTTTAAATCTCTATAAATTATTTGATTTTTATGAAGACATCCTATTGCAAGTACTAATTCACATATGTAAAATTTTGTCTGTTTTTCTGTAAAATTTCCCTTTTTTTGTAAAAGATAATAAATTTCTCCTCCTATCATAAAATCTGTTAACATGTATAAATTATTTTTTGTTTGAAATGCATATTTTAAACTTATTATAAATGGATGATTTATTTTTTCTAATATTTCTCTTTCTGTTTTTGTGTGATTTATTTGTTTTTCTTTTTTTAAAAATTCTTTATTTAATATTTTCATTGCATAATATTTTTCTGTGTATTTATTTTTTACTAATAATACTTTTCCAAAACTTCCTTTTCCTAATGTTTTTATTTTTATAAAATCTTCTATTGTATATATGTGATTTTTTTCTTTTAAGATTTCATTTTTTTCAAAATCTATTAATATTTCTTCTTTTTCATTTAATGATTCTTTTTCATATCTATTTTTTGGTAATAAAGCAGAAATTATATTTTTAAAAAATATATATATTTTAAAACATATATCCTTAATTTTTTCCATTTACATATAAGAAAATTGTATTCAATTAAAAAAATAAAAAAAAATTTAAAAAAAAATTTTAATTTGACAAAAAAAAAAAATAATGGCTTCAACTCAAGAAATATTAATAGAAGAAGAACCTTTAGAATTTTTTTTAACCTGTTATTATTGTGGAAAGACAATAAAATCAAAGAAAAAAGTATCAAATAATTTACCATTAATATTAAGAGATAGAGGAGATTCATTATGGAGAGGAAATAGAATAATTGATATTACAGTTTGCCCAAATTGTTCAAAAAAATTACCAAATTGTTCAATTTGTAAATGTCCAATTGAAGTAAATAATTCAAATATTAACTTTAGAACTAATTATAATAGATCTTATTCAAATTTAAAAGATTCTAATGCTAACGAAAATAATGAAAATGAACAAAAATTTTGTTATATTTGGTGTATTAAATGTAAACATGGAGGACATGTTGAACATTATTTAGAATGGTTTAATGATTATAATATTTGTCCTTCATTTGAATGTAATTGTAAATGTAATGATGAAATTGAAAACTAAAAAAAAATAATTTTTGTTTTATAAATAAAATTTAAATTATAATATATCATTAATTAATATTTTTTTTTAATTATTTTGGATTATATGTTTTTTTACCTGAATCCCAAGGTAAATAATGATATTTAATCATATGAGCAATTTGATGTCTCATTGTAAGAATAAAAATAAATAAGAAATATACTAATAATAAAGGCCAAAAAACAGGAATATCAAAACTTTCAAAGAAAGTTAAAATTATTCCAATTATTAAAATCCAAAAATAACCATTCCAAAATTGATATTCTTTTAATTTTCTATAAAAAGGTTTAAATTCTTCATTATTTCTTATTGGTAAAAATGAATTTTCTTCACTTAAATTTTCTTCTGGGTCATCTAAAGGAGAAATAAAACCAATAAAAGAATTTAAAAAATGAATTCCCATACAATATGTTAAAGCATAATAACCTTTTGTTATAAATATTCTAATTATATAAATTATTAATAATATAAAAACTATTATCCATCTTTCTTTTCTATATTTTATTAATTTATCTTTTATTGCATTTGAATATATATTTATCTTATTAAAAAATGATGATGATTCTTCTGTTGATTTTTGTGATTCACCTTTTTCAAAATATGTACTCATTTATTTAATAATTTTTATTTCTTAATAATAGTTTTTTATTTTTTTTATAAATAAAATAATTTATAATTTTTTTTCCCTTATATTTTTTTTTAATTTTTTATTTATTTTCCCTTTATTTTTGTATTTTTAAAATAATTTTTTAAAAAATAAATTATATAAAATTTTTTAAAATTAAAGAAACAATTTATTTATATTAATTTTTTACACCATTATCTAATTAATACAATAATCAATCATGAACCAAATTTAACTATTTTGATAGATTTAAACATATCTATAATATATTAAATAAAGAATAAAATTAACCATTTTTAACACAATTTTAAAAATTTTTTATACCTTGAATCTAATATATAATCTATAAATTTCCCAACTAAATAAAATGCTTTTAAATGACATTTAATTCCAATCATTCTTAAAGAAACATATAAAAGACTAAAAACAAAAGGAGAAGTTTGTGCAAGAAACATACTTTGTAAACTATCTATTAACCAACATTTTCCAAATTTAGGATAAACAGCACAATAAGCAGAACAAAAATACCAAAAAAACAAACTAAAGAACCAAACTAAAGAAAAAAAAGAAATTAATTTACATTTAACAATTTTAATAAATGCATCAATTTTTTCTTTACTAAAATCTCCATTTTTAACTAAAATTTTTAAATGTTTACTATAATCAGAAATTAAATTTACAAAAAAACAACAAACAATAGTAGAAAAACAAGCAAGAATAACTTTTGGTAATCTTATCCAAATTGAAGTATCACCTTCATATCTTCTAAGTTGCATACTTTGACTAAAAAAAAATGCATTCCATCCTGTATTTAAAGTAAAAACTACAAAAATTGTTGCAAATTTTACTGTTGTTAATTTTGCATTTGTAGATATGAAACATGCATTTAAAATTGATTGTTTATGTAAAATTGAATATGCGTATGTTTTACCAAAATTTCTTTTATCATATTCTACTGCTTTATCATATGGAAATCCTTCTATTTGATCTTCTGTTGGATTTTTTATCTCTTCATCAATTGGATGTTTTTCATTTATATTATCTTTTTCTGTTATTTTTTCTTCATTTTTATTTATTTCTTTTTCGTTTTGTACACATTCATCATTTGTGTTTAAATTATGCTCATTTGTTATTAAATTATCTGAACTTATTAAATTACAAAATTTTGAAACTTTCATTCCTATTGGAATATTTTCATTTGATATATTTATTTCTTTTCCTGATGATTGACTACATGTTGTATGATGATTTTTATCTATATCATTTATATTTTTTAAATTATTTTCCATATTCTCATTTAAAACTAAATTTCTTTGAATTGGATTTGATGGATTTTGAAATGAATTTAAATATTTATATAAAGGCTTTAATCTAATAAAGGCAAAAAAACCTAAAATAATTATTTGAGCAGATATAAAAATAGTATAAAGCCAATGACCTAAATTCTTTTTTAATCTTTTTCCATTAAAAACTAATTTATAACATCTAACAACAAAAATATTAGAATTGAAAATAGACTTAACGAAATTTTTACTTCTTTTCATTGCAGCTTCCTCAGCATATTCTTTACCACAATTACAAACAGCTTCAAAAGTTTTATTCTCAGTTTCTATTGATTCTAAATCACAATCTTCTTCACAAAAAGTAGCATTAACATATAAAGAAGTTCTTTGATTAAAAGGCATTCCAAGTGAATCATCAGCATCATAAGGAGTACAAATATCATTAAAGAAAGAATCTGATTTATCTGTTAAATCAATACCATCATTTTGCATTATTACTATTTTACTTACATTTACTGTAGTATCTTCTTTTATTGGAATTTCTATCGTCACTTTTGAACATATTTTTGTGTCTAATTGTCTACCAGTTTTATCAAATACTTTATATATTACACTTTTAGTTGGGAATTCTTCACTTGTTAAACTATCCATTTTTACTATTTCTAATGATTCAGATTCTGGAATTTTATAATAGTCTTTTAATTCTTTTTCACATTCCGAAAATGATATAAATGATTCAGTTGATGTTTTTTTTGGAGGATTTGAAGTATCATAAATTGTCATATCATAAGCATCTGTAATTATTTTTACTATTTTATCTTCTACATAATATTTACCTATATTATTTACTACAGAATTAAATGCTTCATTTGAAGTATCAGATAAAAATTTACCAATAATTGAAATTGAATCATCATTAATTTCAATAAGAGTTTTAGGTTTATTTATTCCTATAATATCATTATTAGAATTATCATTATTATTATCATCATTATCTGTGTTTTCATTAATATTATCTTCACTATATTCTTCTTTGTCACCAGTTAATGTATCAACCACGTCAATTAAACCATCAACTGTTGAATTTACTACATTTATTAAATTACCTATTGAGATGCCTAATAATTTTTTTAATTCGGTTTTCCGTAAAATAAAACTCTTTTTCATATGTTGATTTTTTATCATTTGTGGAACTTTTGTTAATGAAATTTCATTTAATATTCTTTTGTTTGCATTGACTTGAGAAAAAATAAACAAAATAATTATGAAGATATATATTTTCATTTTATTAATTATAAATAAACTAATGATAAATTATAATTTAAACAAAAAGAATATTGTTAAATATTAAAGAATATTGAAAAATATTAACATATAATTTTAAAATAAAAATTTCAAAAATATGAAACAGTGTATATAAAATATATATAATATTTAATATTACATTTATTTTTGATTATTATTTTTTTATATTTATTATTTAATTCTTTATAATCATAAAGTAAATCTAAATTTTTTTGGTGCTTTAATTAAATGATTAAATATTTTTCCAAGTGTTAAATCGTTGGAACAAAATATAAATTCATTATTAATATATTAACTAATAATAAAAATTGTAATTTTATTAAATATAAATATGAATTATATGATACAAAAAAATTATTAAATATCTTATATAAATAACACAAAAAATATTTATTTAAAAATAAAAATCCTTTCAATTAATAAAAATATAAAAAAAATTTTTTTTTAAAATGGAAAATTCGAACAATATAAGAACAAAGGAAAAATCTAAAACCTCAAAAATTCGTTTAAGTGATTCAAAAATAAATACATTTTCTAATATATTAAACAGTCCTCCGATAAAATTAAAATCACCAAATATAGAAAAAAAAACAAAAAATTCAGAACATTTTAAATTTAACACAATATCAAAAAAACCTACATTTCCAAAAGAAAATGCATTTCGTCGTTTAAGTTCAATTCAATCTTCAAATATATTTTTAGAGCCAATTACAAATCCAAATTTAACTCTTGACATATTAAAAAAAGAATATGAAAATTATCCAAATGGAGAATATTCAAAAAATAAATTAAATAACATAAAATCATATTCTTATAATTCATATCATGGTTTAGTAAAAAAAGAAAATGAAGACAGAATTTTTGTATCAACATTAGTAAAAAAACCACATAATAAAAAAAATCAAAATTGGCCAAAAATATCATTTTTTGCAGTTTTTGATGGTCATGGTGGAGAAACATGTTCATCATTTTTAAAACATAATTTTTTAAATTTACTTATTGAAGATAAAAATTTTCCAAATGATATAAAAGAATCAATATTAAGCACAGTAGAAAAAATAGAAAAAGAATTTAATAAAAAATATGTAGATATTTTAAATAATAATATTGATTTAAGTGGTTCTTGTGCTTGTATAATTTTAATAATAGATAATAAAATATATGCTATTAATATTGGTGATTCACGAGCTATTATTTCATATGAAACTGGAACTAAAATTCAACCTTTAACAATTGATCATAAACCAAATAATCCAATTGAATATAATAGAATAAAAAAAATTGGAGGAAAAGTTTATATTGATCCAGATGATGATGATAGAGAATATGATAAATTAAAATTTATTGAAAATGAAAATGATTTTGATGATTATATTAAAGATAATTATATTTTTAGAATTTATCCTTGTCATTTAGCAGTTGCTAGAACTATTGGAGATTTAAAAGCTAAAAATAAAAATTATGGTGGTTTACCTGGAGAAATTATTTCTATTCCTGATATTTATGTTTATGATATTACTTCAAATATGGATTTTATTATTATTGGTTGTGATGGAATTTATGATAATTTATCTAATGAAGATATTATTGATTCTGCTTGGTTTGCTATTGAAAATTGTTGTAAAGATAGAAAATATGATATTAATCTTATTAGTTTAGATGCTTGTAATATGATTATTAAAAATGCTATGGATAAATTAAGTTCTGATAATTTAAGTGTTATTTTTATTGGATTAGATGGATTGGAAAAATATATTAATCATCATAAAAATAGGGAAATTAAAAATGAGATTAAAAAAAAATAAAAAATTTATTATTTTGTTATTTTGTTTTTAAAACATATTTTTTGAATTTTGATTTTGAGGTATTTTTAATTTTATTATAGGGTAATTAATTAATTTTAATATAATAAATGAAAAAAATTTAAAATATTTTTTTTTATTATTCTTTTTCTTTTTTATCATCACTATTATTTTCTTCATCATTTCCAGAAATTAATATTTTATTTTCTTCTTTTTCATTATTATTAATTTCATTTTTATTAACTTTTTGTAAAACTAAACTAATACTATAAGAAAAATCACCATCTTCGATTGCTTTTAAATTAAAATCCATATAATTTCTATTTTTAATTTCAATATTAATATTTTTATTTTCTATCATTTCATCTCTAAAACCTTTATATTCTAAATTAGAACATTTATCAAATTTAACTTTAATAATATATGAATCATTTAAACTTTCATTTACAAATATTAAAAATGCACCTCTTCTATATTGCATTTCAATATAATATACTTCACTTTTTCCAATATATTTTTTTGGTAAATTCCAAAATATTTCTTCTTTATACATTGATTCAATTTTTGTTACTTCAAATTTAGGATAAATATTAATATAAATTTGATCTATTGTTTTTTCCCATTCAAAAACTATTAATTCAGTATTTTTTGGTGAAATAATAATTTTAACACAATTTAAATCATTTATATTTTCTATATCATTACAATAATCTTTTGTTATTATATTCATTCCATCATTTTCTGTAAATAAACTTAATGAAATATTTTGTTCTTCTGTATTATTTTCTATTGCATAAATTGAATATCCTAAATTTTCATTTATTAAAGATTCATATGTAATACAATTTTTAATTTTATAAATATCATTTGTTTTAACATTTTTATTAGGATTTAATTTTAAAAAAGAAATAAATAAACTTTTAATTTGACTATTTAATTTTTCTTCAGATATTTTTTCTGCAATATCTAAAAATTCAATTTTATTATTTGAAATTGCACCAATTGAAATTTTAACTTGACTATCACTATAAACATTAAATAATAAACTATAAGTTCCTTCTTTTAATTCTGTTTCAATAATTCCAGAATTACCAAAAGAATATTGTGAATTAATGTATTCAAAATTATAATCAATTTCATCTGTATAATATGAATTTGATTCATTAAAATCTGAAGACATTGTTCTTATTCTTCTTATATAATTTTCAGTTACTATTAATTTTGCTAAAACAAATCTAAAAAGTAAAGTATGAGGTAAAGTCATTATTAAAGATATTGTTGTTTTTTTTTCTACTTTAAATTTTAATAAATTTATATTACTATCAGATAAAAGAATTGTTTTACTTTCAAAATGATATGAAGGATTAAAATTTAATATATAAGTATTATCAAAATGTTTAAAATAATGATCAAATTTATAATATATTAAATTTTCATTTTTTAAATTTTCTTCAGGAAAAAATTTATTATTTTTTATATCATCATCATTTATATAATGTTGGAATTTAATTATATTATTTTGAGAATCTCTATTATAAGGTAAATATAATTCAACATATTTTCTTCCATTAACTTTAAAAACTTTTGTAATAAAAAAAGAAATGTAATTATTCTTATCAAAAAATTCATTTGATAATATATCTTTTTCACCATATATTATAAATGAACTTTTTGATTTTATAGTTTCTTTTAAAATTTCATAAAATTCTTTTTTATTAACAACTTGATGATTATAAACTTTATTTAAATAAGGAGTAATAAATTTAAAAATATCACTTGCTAATAATGGAATAGTATTAACATAATTTTCAACACTTTTTGCAATTGATTTTTCTAAAATATAAATCCAAAAATTTTTATCACTTGGATGTAAAAAAAGAGAATTTTTTAATATTTTATTATCAAAAAGTAATTTTCTATTTTTTCCATTTTTAAAATTTTTAATTTCAAATTCTCCTTTTTCAATATTAAATCTGGTAAATAAATGTTTAAAATAACTTTTTTTCTTTTGATTTAAAATAAAAATACAATTAATAATATTAATATTTCCATATTTATTAAGTAATAAATTTCCTAAAATAATTTCATCAAAAGTTACTTCTTTAAATTTCATTCTTCCATATTTTGATTCTTTAATTAATTTAATATCATCTTTTGTTATTTCAAATTCAGAAATATTATTATCAATATATTCATCACTTAATAGTTTATGAATTTTTACTAATTTTAAATCTTTATCTAATTTTTCTTTTTGAATATTAGGAGTCATTGAATTAAATCCTTTAAGTTCATATTTTTCAAAACGTATTTGATTTGCTGCAATATCAGAATCTTTTATTTCTTTTATTAATTTTTCAAAATTAATTGGAGGAATATTATTTATTTTTTCTTCTTCTTTTTTTATCGAATTATTATCTTTTTCCTCTTCTTTTGATAATTCATTTCCTGGAACATCTATATTACTTTCTCTATATTATTTTTAAATTTTTTTTTATTTTTTACTTTGATGTTGTATTTGAACTACAAAGTAAAACTCCCATTTAAATTTATTTTTTATTTTTATTATGCTTAATTTTTCTATTTAAAATTTGATTTATTTATTACAAATTAAATTTTTTAAATAAAAAAATTTTTTATTTATTCTTCTTTTATAAAATTCCTTATTTGTTCAAGTTTATTAAAAACTGAATTTTTCATAGAAACATTATTTTCTTTTTCTAAAACAGGATCAAGAACAGAAATTTTAAAAGCGTTAAGCATTTTTAATAAATTTTCACTCCCAAGACTTTTTTTTAACCCTTTAAAACAAGGCCATACTTCTTTTATTATTTCTTCACTAGATAAATTTTCATAATTTAAATCAAAAAAAATATCAGTTAAATCTGTATAATAATCCATTCTATCTTGTTCTTTATTAGGATCATCCATATTAAAAATTATTAATTAAAAAAAAATTTTTTTGTTCTAATTTTAATAAAAAAAATGAATGACCCTTTCAAAGAAAAAGATAGAATGAAATTTTATAGTACTTTAAATGATGTTTTTTTAGATATGTCAAATACTAAACTTTCATCAAGTCAAATTGATAGAGATACTTTAATTGAACTTGATAAAGCAAAAAGAAGTCTTGGATGTGATAATTTAACTAAAATGTATAATATGTATATTCAAACTATGATTGAAAAACCTTTACAAGAAGAAAATGATCCTAAAAT
>JAEEGL017423316.1_pt1 | contig 17219 bp, 10 predicted proteins | sample 9134231 | NCBI WGS metagenome assembly JAEEGL01 (sample SAMN16246548, study PRJNA631951) | gut metagenome | biome: gut microbiome; feature: rumen; material: fiber-attached | host: Bos | place: Iran: Karaj | collected 2018-10
CCAGGAGGCCGCTTTGGGATTCTTCAGGGAGGTCAGGATTTCCATAGGTCATTTCCTTTCGGTGATGGTTCAGCCGGCTGCGGAATCAGCCAGCTCCAGCAGGGAACCGATCCAGGCGGACAGAGCGTCAAAGGGACGGTGTGCTGTCTGTTCCGTGAAGGACTGGGTAATGGCAGCGGTGACGACGGACTCGCCGAAACCGGAGAAGGGATGATAGAAATCATCCGTAAAGAATCCGTTGAAGAGGAGCTGCGCCGACGCGGGGAATTCCTTCGCGAACCGCAGGATGAATTCAGGCAGGAGTTCCTCGGGCCGGACGGAAATCGCGGCAGGAATCGCCGAGGCGGGCGGCAGGTCCGTGGAGACGGACTGCAGGAAGGAAAGTCCCACCGGAATCTCCAGCTTCTTTTCCGAAGAGAAGAGCATGGAAAGGGAAGCGACGCGGCGGTTCCTGAACATGGTGAGGAAATGCCACAGGGCTGTTTTGTACTGGTCCGGCAGGCATTCCGGCAGGATGGATCCGCGGCCGGAAAGGCAGAGGCTCATCTGCTCGGGAAGGAAATCATTCTTTCCGGGATCTGCGGCGATCTGCAGGAGAATGAGTCCGGAGAGCATCATCAGGTAGCTGAAGTGCAGGAGCAGGATGGAACCGAATTTGGTCGGCATACCGGTGACCGGGTTCTGCATCAGGGCCGGGACCAGGGGCGGATAGCGGTCCGCCAGGAAGCTGTCCAGGGCCATGCGGGTATGGCGAAGGGCGGAAGGATCCGCCTTGGCGTTTTTGATGATCTTCTCCAGGAGGAGCAGGTCCTGCCTGAAGGAAGGATCCTGGATAAAGTCCAGGTCACGGCGAAGCATCTCCGGATCCCGGAGCAGGGCGGGCAGGAGCATGTAATGGACGCCCAGGGGGATCTGGCAGGTGCGGACGGCCTGTTCGCGGCCGCGCAGGAAGAGGGAGATGTCCGCGGTGCAGGCACCGATATCCAGCACCATGAAACCGCCGCGGGTATCCTCGGAAGCGCAGAAACGGAAATAGGCGCCCAGGGCCGAGCTTTCCGCCGCGAAAGTGACGAGGGGATATTTTTCCGGTACGCCGAAGCCGCTTTCCGCGCTGACCTGTTCCGCAAGAGAGGTGAACAGGGCAGTGAGCCGTTCACGGCCGGCCCTGGCCATCTCATCCGGGACGGAGAAACGCCAGGACAGGGAAGAGGCGCCGTCATACCGGGCCTGCAGGGCTGCCATGAGCATGATCTGGTGCAGGCAGAGGGAAACGGAACGACCTTTCTCTTCCTCCCATTTCAGGCAGGTATACAGGGTGCCGGAAGGAATGGAAAGGGTATCCCGGAGATCCGACGACATCAGGACAATGCCGTCCTCGAAGGGCAGCGGATCGGCGCCGGGAACATTCCGGAAGATCCGGGATGCAGTGGGCAGCAGCGCCGAGACGGGAACAGCGGGAAGGAATTCCTTCCGGAGCAGGTCCCGGGAAACAGCAGGATTATTCAGCAGGGTACGGACCAGGGTGGGACCCTGGAGCGGCAGGCGGCGGTGGCTGACGGAGAACACGACGGACGTGCCGACAGAACCGAAATCAACGCAGGCGGTATAAGGTTCCGTTTTCCCGATCTCCGGTGAAGGCAGCAGGTTCGGCAGAGACCCGACGGAAACGTCCGCCAACCAGAAGGAGAAGGAGAGCGGGAAGGAAACAGAACGGCAGACCGCGCGGGTTTCCGATTCAGGGGAGAAAACGGTGCTGCCGTCCACGCAGTAAGCGGAGAACCGGAGGGATTCCGGCAGGCCGCCGTAAATGAAATAGGCGCGCCAGTCTTCCGGCCGGAAAGGCATGTTCGGCCAGACGGCCAGGGTCGGAATATCATGGGAATAGAGGCGGATGATTTCCTCCTCGGTGTAATCCCGGACCAGCTGTACGGTGAAGCTGCCCTCCAGGGTCAGGACGACCCGGACGGCATTGTTTTCTGTTCTTTCAAAGGAAAGCAGGCCCGGACGGATCAGCGTCCGGCCTTCCGGCAGGCGGCAGAGGGCCGCGCAGAAACCGGGAGAAAGCGGGGGCAGCACCGCGTCCGGCTGGACGGCGGGTTCATCCTGAAGCTGAAGTTCCTCTTCCCGGGGCACTTCCGGATTATCCGGCAGGGTTTCCTGCATTTCCTGCAGGACGGCCGCTTCATCCCCGGAACGGATTACCGGCGCGTCCTGGGCTGCTTTCGGAACTTTTGCCGGCGGGAGAACGCACATGGAAGACATGATCACGTCGCCGATGACCTCCCGGCTGCGGGCCGGGAACAGCGCCAGCAGGTCGCTGAAGGGCTGGAGGGCCGCGGCGGAAAGCCTGTCTCCCAGGGACTCGGACAGGATCGTCAGGACAGACGGGGATTTCGGATCCCAGGGCCAGGTCAGCTTTGTTTCCGTATCAGTGACAGGTTTGGCTGCCTGCTCCAGCAGGCCGGAAGCGCAGTAACGGGCTTCCGGCAGGGCATCGGGATACCTGGCCAGCAGCAGGCCCAGTTCGCCTACAAGGGCGTCGTGGTAATCGTCCGAAGCGCGGGAAAGGATCGCGCATTCTTTTTCCAGAAGGCTGAGGGTCCATTTTTCCGCGGGCAGCGGAACCGCATCCAGCAGGGTGCGGGAATTTTCCCGGGCAAAGGGAACATCCCGGTAATAAAAGACTACGTCATCCGGCACGCTACCGGAGAAGGACGGATAAGATTCTTTTCCGGCAATGCAGGCGGCGATATCATCAGAGGAGAGGGAACGCTCATAGCAGCTGACTTTCCGGGGAAGGGACTCCTTAAAGGCAGGCAGCATCCTGAGGCCGTAGGAGGCCTTCAGGCGCAGGGCCATGTCATCCGGAACGGAAGGCGACTGCTGCGCGATGAGCAGGTCGGCGCGGAAATCCTTCAGGAACGCGCGGAGCGCGGCGGAATCCTTATCAACAGATTCCAGCAGCGCATCCAGCCGGTCCAGCAGGATGGTCCGGTCCCCTTCACCCATCAGGGTACAGGGATCTCGGAAGGTAAGATTATCCGCATCGAACCAGGGCAGGGCAAATTCGGGAACAAGCGCCGCGTGGGAAGCGGAAAGACGGGCAGGTATGAAATCCCGGCCGGGAATAATAAGCGCGAAGGGCAGGACGTTCTCCTTACCGGCGAGGGAAACGATCCGGACAGATTCGGAACAGCGGGATGAAAGCCAGGCGCGCAGCACAGGTGAATCCTTATCAGAGCGCCGGTCCAGGGACAGGGCCGCTTCCTCCGCGGAACGCCGGCGGTACTGCCGCAGCAGCAGCATAGCCAGCAGGCCCCGCTTTTCCGCGGTAAGGGCGGCGGAATCCGCCCGGGAGGAAGGCAGGCTGGCAAGGAGGGAGGATACCGTCAGGGGCGCCCCGTCAGGATACAGGTCCGGAAGGAGCGGCACCGCGGGAGAGGCGCCGGCGGAAAGGAAACGCAGGGTCCTGGTTTCCGCCCGGCTGACTTCCAGCACGGACAGGAACAGGGCGGTAAAGGGCTCCGCCGGGAGGTCCTGCCTGCTGACGGCAAGCAGCTGCTTAAAGAGCAGCTTCGCGTCAGAAAGGGTAAAACCATACAGCATTCCGGGAACGGCCGCCAGGGCCTCTTTCCGGGCGGCTTCCCGGTCCGCACCGGAAGCGGCCAGCATGGCGGAGATCTTTTCGGATGCTTCCGCGGCCAGCAGCTGCGAGGAAAAAGGAGCCAGCTTGCCGGCAAAACCGGAAGGCTCACCGGAAAGAACGACCGGAAGGCCGGGATCGGCCAGGTCTTTGTCACAACGGGCAACAGCGGCTTCCAGCAGACGGACACGGCGGGCCAGGGCGGCTACGGAATAGTTATCCGTATCAGCTTCTTCCGCCTGGCGGCTGAACTGTTCCTTTGCGCGGGCCAGGGCGGCGGCACACCGCTCCCGGCACTGACGGAGGGCGGGCATGGTCCAGCAGCCGCCGGCCGCCCTGAACAGCCTGTCACGGGTTTCCGTTTCACTTTTCAGCTGGGCCTCTATATCCACCAGGCGCTGTTCCGCCTTTTCCTCAATGGTGTCAGCCATGGAAACACGGTGCACCGGTTTGACGCCGACGATACCGCCTTCCTCTGCTTCAGCCAGGGAGACGTCATACTCGGACGCAACAGTGACGGTACGTCCGCAGGCATCCTCCACCTGTTTCCACAGGGGGTCGGACACTTCCGCCAGGCGAAGGTGCGCCGGCATGGACCGGATAAGCGCGAGCACTTCCGACAGGACTGCCGTGAAAGCGCGCCGCAGGATGGCCAGGTCCTCCCGCTGCAGGTCCGAGGCGGCGTCCCCGTGGAACAGGCGGCGGAAAAGGCCGTTGCGCGTGTTCGACGTCAGGGTGCGCAGGGGAGCGGAACGCTCACAGTAGACCGATAGGGCGGGAATCAGGTCAGAAAGCAGCCAGGCGGCCGCATGGAGAAACGAAGCAAAGGGAACCGCGCGCTTACCGAGGGACTGGAAGGTCAGTACGCCCGGGAGGCTGACGGTATGAAGACCGGGGGCAGGTTCCTTATCCGGGCTGAAAAAACCGGAAAGCTGCCGGCCAAGCACGAAAAAGAGCAGGGAAAAAGAATCAGGGGATACCCGCATGGCAGACGGCAGGCCCAGCAGCCAGGCGGCATCCGCGCAGGCACGGCCCGGATCATGGGGACGGCCCACAAGATCCCGGACAGCAAGATCCCGCATGACGGCTGAGAAGGTTTCTTCCCGGAGACCGGCGCCGGATTCCTTCGCGGCATCCAGGCAGAAGAGCGCAACAGACGAAGGCGCGGCGCCGAGGGTATCATGCAGGAAACGGAGCACCGCGAAAGCGGCGCCGGCGGAGAAAGGATCCCCCGGATCGCAGAGTACGGCAATCCGGTACGGTTCTTCCGAGGAAACGCAGTCTGTGATCCTGCCGGCCCAGGCACGGAAGGAGCCGTCCCCTTCGGTTTCCGGATCGGAAAGAAGCACGGAGAAACCCCATTCAACAGCTTCCCGGTCGGTTTTATAGGAAAGGGGTACACCCTTGCCGCGCAAGGCATCCAGCAGCACGGCGGAAGCCGGCGCGGCGGAAAGGACCCGGTGGGAGGGCAGGACGGGACGGAAAGTATCAAAAGCAAAAGAAGACGGGAAAAGCGTATCGTTATCCGGCGCTGCCAGCAGGGCATGGACCCTGTTCAGGTCCGCCGCCAGGCGGGGCACCACCGGATCGGGTTCACCGTCGCAGATATGCAGTATATCCAGGCCGGGTACAGGTAAAGCCGCTCCGCAGGAAAGGGCGGAGAGCAGAGCCGGCAGGGAATCACCGGCGGACCGGCCGATCGGAAGCAAAAACGACTTCAAAAAGAGTCCCTCTCTTCAAAAAAGATATAACAATAAAATATTCGACACACAGAGCCGGAAACCCTGCTGTTTACGAACGGCAGCAAGTGTGATATAATCACACTGCAAACGATATTATTCTATCAAGCAAAGGCGGATACAGTATGAGCAGAAGCAAGAAATGGACCCTTACCGGATGCCTGATGTGGATTATCGGACTGACTGTGTTTATTGTCGGAATGAACCTGACAGGCAGCGTCAAGGACTGGATGACGGTGGCCGGCAGCATTATGTTCCTGGCAGGCCTGGGAATCACCGGCGCCCAGTGGGTGATCAGGAAAAAGGAAGAGGAAGCGGAGAACAAATGAAAAAAAGAGGTTCGCAACAGAACCTCTTTTTTATGTCAGGCGTTATACCCGTTGGGGTTGGCCTGCTGGAAACGGTACGAATCCCTGCACATGTCTTCCAGGTTCTTTTCCGCCTTCCAGCCGAGGAGCTTTTCCGCTTTGGAGGGATCGGCATAGCATTCCGGCAGGTCGCCGGGACGGCGGGGGGCGATGACGTAGGGAACCGGGACGCTGTTGACACGGGTGAAAGTATTGACCAGGTCCAGCACGGAGTACCCGATGCCGGTGCCCAGGTTGATGATTTCCGAACCGGTGTGTCCCGCCGTATAGTCACAGGCGCAGACGTGGCCTTTGGCCAGGTCCACCACATGGATATAATCGCGGACACCTGTTCCGTCCGGCGTGGGATAGTCATTGCCGAAGACGGACAGCTTTTCCAGCCTGCCCACAGCCACCTGGGAAATATAGGGCATGAGGTTGTTGGGAATGCCGGCGGGATCCTCGCCGATGAGGCCGGATTCATGGGCGCCGATGGGATTGAAGTAGCGCAGGAGCACAACGCTCCATTCCGGATCGGCCACGGCCTGGCCCTCCAGGATCTTTTCAATCATGAACTTGGTCCAGCCGTAGGGATTGGTGCAGCCGGCGGATTTCATATCCTCCCGGTAGGGAACCGCGGCATCGCTGCCGTAAACCGTGGCCGAGGAGGAGAAGACGATGCGCTTCACCCCGTGGGCCTGCATGACCTCACAGAGGGTGAGGGTGGTATCCAGGTTGTTGCGGTAATAGCGCAGGGGCTGGGAGACGCTTTCACCCACAGCCTTCAGTCCGGCGAAGTGGATGACGCAGTCAAAATCATTTTCGCTGAAGATGCGGTCCAGGGCGGCTTTGTCGGATACGTCCGCCTCATAGTGGGGAACAGGGCGGCCGACAATCCGCTCGATCCGCCGGATGGACTCCGGGGAACTGTTGATATAGTTGTCCACGATGACGGGATCATGGCCCGCGCCGCAGAGCTCCACACAGGTGTGGGAGCCGATAAAGCCGGCGCCGCCGGTCAGGAGAATCTTCATTCAGTATTTCCTCCGCAATGAATCGTCAGGATCAGAGTACGGCGGGATAAACGCCTTCGTCATGGAGCTTCTGCAGCTCGGCGGAGACATAATCCTTGTCTTCCCGGTAGGTGACGCCGAACCAGACCGCGTCGGTTTTCAGGACTTCAACAGCCAGGCCTTTGGTGTGCATCAGGATGTCCACCAGGGAGGGCAGCAGGCATTCCTTCTTCAGGGGATCGCCGGACTCATCCTTCAGGAAAGCGTCCAGGTACTTTTCGCCTTCCTCGAAGAAGTCGGGGCGGAAACCCCACAGGTTCATGGAAACCAGTGCATCGGGATCCAGCAGGACGCCGTCGGGGTTGTCGTGGATATCGCGGATGGTGCCGTCCGGGAAGGGAATGATGCTGAAGGTCTCGGTGACCTTGACCAGGTGGCCGGTTTCATCCGTTGTGCAGACGCCGCGGGTCACATGGCCGTGTTTGGAGACGGTGTTCTTCAGGTAGTAGGCCACCATATAGGCTTTGTTCTCTTCCTGCTGCAGGCTGTGAAGGGCTTTGGCCATGGCCTTGAAGGCGTCGCGGCCGTAATAGTCGGCGGCGTTGATGACGGCAAAGGGCTCATGGATCACGTTCTTCGCGCAGGTAACGGCATGCACGGTGCCGTAGGGCTTGGAACGGTCAGCTGGCGGAACAAACCCTTCGGGCAGGGAGTCATATTCCTGGTAGGCGTATTCCACCTTGACCTTCTTCGCAATCTTGTCGCCGATCATGGAACGGAAAACCTCGTCCATGCTTTTGCGGATGACAAAGACCACCTTGTCAAAACCGGCCTCAACGGCATCGTGAATGGAATATTCCATGAGGATCTCCCCGTTGGGTCCGATCCGGTCAATCTGCTTGTTTCCGCCGTAACGGGAGCCAAGTCCGGCCGCCATGATCAAAAGAGTAGTGTCCATTGTTACTGTTCTCCTTCTTTCTCATTGTCGTTGTTATTCGAGCCGGGGCTTGTACGGAAGCCCTGGGTAGAATCCTTTTTGAACAGGAGGGTAAAGGTCCTGAGGATGAGCTTGACGTCCACCCAGATGGAAAAGCTCTCAATATACATCATATCGAGCATGAGCTTATCCTCGGCAGAGGTGTTGTAGCGACCCTCGATCTGGGCATAGCCGGTGAGGCCGGCTTTCATTTTTTCACGGTAGACAAAGGCGGGCAGGTCCATCTTGTACCGGGTTACGTTGGCCATCATTTCCGGCCGGGGACCCACGAGGGACATATCGCCCTTGAGGATGTTCACGAACTGGGGAATCTCGTCCAGGCGGTAACGGCGCAGGAAGGCACCGACTTTTGTGATCCGGGGATCGTCCTCGGCAACGGAGACCTGGAGGTCGTCGTCGCCCTCATCATGCTGCCTCATGGTCCGGAACTTCCGGATGGTGAATGCCCTGCCGTTCAGGGTCAGTCGGTCCTGCTTAAAGATGACGGGGCCGCCGTCCTCCAGCTTGATCAGGAGGGAAGCGATCAGCACAAGGGGAGAAAAAACAATCAGCGCCAGCAGGGAAATAAAGATATCCCCCAGGCGCTTGACGATCCGCTGGAACAGGGTGATTTTATTGTATTTCATGGAGAGGAAGGCCGCGTCGTCCACGATGGCGGTACGGGAATTACAGAGCATGATCTCTTCCATCTCGGCCTTGCACATGACGTCCTTCCGGTCATCATAGCAAAGCTTCAGCAGGGTGAACTTGGCGCCGAAAGGCAGCTGGCCCAGGAATACAACGTCCGCCTTTTCGATGCGCTCTTTCAGGTCTGGAGCATAGAACATGGCCACGTCATCCACCCGCCACTGGAGCTGGTACTGGCCGATTTTGGAACGGAGGGACTCTTCCTGGTCCTGTTCCCCCAGGATCAGCAGGACGCTGAGGGGCGGGGTGAAGTGGAAATAGAGCTGGTTGCCCAGGCGGACAAAGAGGATAATGATCAACACCTGGATGACGAAGCAGGCCAGCAGGTAAAGCAGGTCCGAGCTGAAAAGCACCAGGGTGGCGTTATTGTTCTTGTTGGTGTTCATGATCTCGAATTGAATATAGGTAATCAGGTCTGTGACGGCAATGCCGGAGATCAGGGCTGAAATGACGGGTTTGTTCTTTTTCTGACCGACGTCATACCCGCCGTAGACGGCATGCATGGCGACGCAGGAAGCAGCAAAAATAAACAGCGTAGTCGCTGTGGTACGGTTCCTGGTCATCAGGAAGGAGTTTGTAAAAGACATGAGGTAGAAAAACGCAAAACCAAGAAGGGCATACAGCAGGACGCCCATCGCACCGATCATGATATCCGTTTTCGCCCGGCGGAAAAATCTGGCGATCCGGTGTATCAAAACGGATCCCTCCACTTCACATAAAACTGCGTTATTTTATCATATCCGGAAAACAAGTGTCAATGTCGCGGGAAGCTCTGCCCGGAAGGGGAAAAGAGTTTACAACCCATGATAAAAATGATAAAATAATTCGTTGTATTATCCTTAATATGGGACAGCTTCCGGGTACGGATCCGCAGGGATCCGACAATCCGAAGAAAGGGAATAAATCAGAATGAAACGGAACGATCAGAATAATCCCCAGGGATTCGGTTACCCGCAGCAGAACGGATACCCGCAGGATATTTACCAGGGCTATTCCGCTCAGCAGGGATACCAGGCACCGCAGGGATACCCGCAGGCCCCGGGATATACCCAGGCTTTCACTTCCCAGGCACAGGGATTCGGCCGGCAGCCCGGCATGAACCAGGCACAGGGATACCAGCAGGCTACCGGATACCAGCCGGCACCCGGGTACCAGGCAGGCAGGAATTACCAGACGCCCCAGGTGCCTGTGACCGAGCCGCCCGCCGCGCCCGCGGCGGCGCCCTCCTACGGGGGACAGCAGCCCTACCCGCAGGGCAGTTACACGCAGCCGGGCGCCCCGGCTTTCGGCCAGGCGCAGCCGGGATATCCCGGACAGGGCTGGGAACAGCAGAACGGATACCCCAGGCAGAACGGAACCGGATACGGATACGGCGGAAACCAGCAGCAATCCCCCGGCAGTTACATTCCCCAGATGCCTTCTTCCTATACGCAGGCATATACCGCGCAGGGATATCCGACGGCAGGAGGATACCAGCAGGGATACGGCGCCTATAATACGCAGATGGGACGAAATCCGCAGCCGGCATTTTTTCCGAACCAGGACGCCGGCCAGGTACCGCTGAACGGCGGCGGATATGTTCCCCAGAAAGTTCCCGTACGGAAAATGCCCTTTGAGCTTCCGGACCTCTGGCTGCTGATCATCAGCGCTGTACTGCTGATCCTGTTCGCGCTGGGTATGTTCGCGACAGGCATGTCCTTCATGAAGTGGGTGTTTATTGTCCTGGCGGCAGGGGCATCCGCCGCACTGTGGATCAGGCCCATGACAGATACGAACAAGCGGCTGTGCTTCACGGTTGTGTTCGGGCTGCTGGTACTTGTATCGATCATCGGCGTCCTGACAGGCGGGACAGGAGCGAAACGGACCGCTGCCCAGCAGTCCGCCGTGACACAGGCCGGCGCGCCTGACCCGACACAGGTTCCGGAAGATTACCTGCCGGCCGTGCAGGGGGCGGTGCAGGCACAGGCAGCGCCTACGCAGCAGCCGACCCAGGACATGCTGCTGGGTGAAAGGGCAAAGCTGTTCCTCAAGTACTGGTCAACCAACAACTATGACGAAATGCTGAAGCTCTGCTCACCCAACTGGATCAGCCAGCAGGATGACGCCCGGCAGAAACTTTTCCAGACACTGGGTATCAGGACGCCCGTGGGAGAAGCGCAACCGGAATCGGTGAGCGGGACGGAGTTCGATACGAGCCGGACCGTGTATATCAATACAGAAATGAGCCACAACGACGGCAGGGACGAAAATTCCTGGTACAAACTGCCGGTGATGATGGTAAAGGAAAACGACATCTGGTATATCCAGCCGGAAAGCCTGCGGAGCAACGTGCCGACGGTGACACCTGCCATGCCGACCATATCCCCGCCGCCGACGCCGACGGCAAAAGCTGATACCCCGCTGTATTACAATCCCAACGGCGGGTCCTACTACCATATTGACCCTTACTGCAAAGCCGCTGATAAAAAGCTGCTGCCTTTCCAGGGCGTATTCACATACGCGGAGCTGAACAATCCCCCGTATAACCAGCTTGAACGCTGCAACGTCTGCGGGGCGCCATTCAAGAATGATTAACGCGATCGCGGAACTTCGCGAAAAATTCCTGCCGGTCCGGAAAGGGAAATACCTGATCGGACTATCCGGCGGCGCGGACAGCGTGGCGCTGTTTAAAGCCCTGCTGCCGGACATCCGGGAAGGGAAGATCCGGGCGGAAGCGGTCCATGTGAACCACGGACTGCGGGGCGCCGAGTCGGACGGGGACGAGCGTTTCTGCAAGGAACTGTGCGAAAAAGAGGGAATCCCGGTTTCGGCAATCCGGATAGACCTGGGCGGAAAGACAGATGAGGCGTCCGCCCGAGAGGCCAGGTATGCGGTTTTCCGCAGGCTGTACCGGGAGAAAAACGCGGACGGGCTGATCCTGGCCCATCACGCGGACGACCAGGCGGAGACTTTCCTGATGCGGCTTCTCCGGGGAGCCGGTCCGGAAGGCCTGGAATGCATGAAACCGGAAGAGAGCGCCTGCGGGATGGTCATCCTGCGGCCGATGCTCCGGCTACGCAGGGAGGAGATCCGGAACGCGCTCCGGCAGGAAGGCATTCCCTGGCGCGAGGATTCCTCCAACCGGGATGACAGTTACCTGCGGAACAGGATCCGGAAGGAACTGATTCCCGGGCTTGAACAGATCCAGGAAACGGCAGTGGAAAAAATCTGCCGGGCAGCGTGCCTGATCGGCAGCGACAACGAGGCGCTGAACGGACGGGCATCGGAAATCCTGGAAAGAGCGGCCAGGGGGCGCCTGCTGGAAGCAAAGGAAGCCGCCGGTGAACCGGCCGCGGTCAGAAGCCGCGCGCTGCGGATGTGGTGGCAGGCTGAAGGACCGGCGCTGGAAGAACACACGCTCAGCGCTGCCCAGACAGAGGCGCTGGACAGGCTGCTGTTTACGGAAAAGGGCAAGATCAACCTGCCGGGGGGATTCCACGGTGTCCGGGACGGAAAATACCTGTTCCTGACGGAAGAACGGCGGACGGAGAATGATCCGGTACCGGTGACCGGCCCGGAAACAGTATTCGGGGACTTCCGGCTGACGGAAAGCGAATCAGCCGGTACGCCGGGAGACGGAAAAAGAACCCAGGAAGTTCCCCGGGGGTTTACCGAAGGATGCGTGATCAGGACACGGAAGCCGGGAGACCGGATCCGTCCCTTCGGAAGTACCGGCAGCAAAAAGCTGCAGGATTACTTTACGGACAGGCGGGTTCCAGAACCGTTCCGGGACCGGATTCCGCTGCTGTGCAGGGGAAATGAAGTGCTGCTGGCGGCAGGCGTCGGAGCGGGCGCCGTTCCCCCGCGGGAGGAACAGAAGGAACCGGTCAGGCTTACATGGCAGGGCGATATGCCCTGGATGGAATGAAAAGGAAAGAGGACACAGACATGGAACAGAACGCGGTCATTTACGGGGATCTTGACAGGATCCTGGTGACAAAGGAAGAAATTGCCCGAAAGGTGAAAGAACTGGGACAGCGGATTACGAAGGACTATGTAGGGAAGGAACCGGTCATGGTCTGCATCCTGAAGGGCGCGGTGATTTTCTTCTCCGACCTGATCCGGGAAATTGACCTGCCGCTGACCGCCGATTTTATGGCAATTTCCAGCTACGGAAGCGCCACCAAGACCAGCGGCGTTGTCCGGGTGCTGAAGGACCTGGACAAGGATATTGTCGGCAAAGACGTCATCATTGTGGAAGACATCGTGGATACAGGCGTGACGCTGAATTACCTGAAGAGCATGCTTGTACACCGCGGCGCCGCATCCATCCGCATTGCCGCTCTGCTGGACAAGACGGCCCGCCGGACGGTCAAGGACCTGAAGGTGGATTACGTCTGCTTTGACATCCCGGACGCCTTTGTGGTAGGCTACGGCCTGGATTACGACCAGACATACCGCAACCTGCCGGATATCGGGGTACTGGCGCCCAGGATCTACGGGGATAAAGACTGATTATTCAGCAAGTATTCACAAAGATTTCACCGAACGGGTGTATATGTTTAATGAAATAAATCCGCTTCGCGGATTTGTGAAATACCGGCCTCCGGCCAATGTGAAATATCCGGCATGCGCCGGATGTGGGAGTTACTTAATGAAATAAATCTGCTTCGCGGATTTGTGAATGTCACTTATTTACTTTTAAGGAGGAAACCCTTTTGAACAGAAAACCATCCAGGGGTATTGTCGGATATGTGATCCTGCTGTCAACGCTGTTGGTGATCGCTATCCTGCTTAACGGCGGACTGAACCAGACAGTGAGCCGCCGGATCGAATATCCGCAATTGCTGGAGATGATCAAGGAGGGAAAGGTATCGCGGGTAGCGATCCGAAACAACTCCCTGGTCGGACTGACAAAGACAACCGGCGTCCTGAAGGACGATTTCCCGGAACGCAACTACGATTTTGAGACTACCATCGGTTCCGATTTCCTGGAGACTGTCCGGCAGATCGAAGCAAACAAAAAGGGTGTCGACATCGACAAGATTACGGTGGACGAGCTCTCCTTCGACCTGGAATACCGCGCGCCGGTAGTTGTGCCGTGGTGGTATGATTTCCTGCCGTACCTGATCATGCTTGTGATCATGGGCGTGATCTGGTTTGTGATGATCCGTTCCCAGGCAGGCGGCGGCGGAAAGGTTATGAATTTCGGAAAGAGCCGGGCCCGTATGCAGGATCCCAGCAAGAACCGGGTGACCTTTGCCGACGTGGCCGGCGCGGATGAAGAAAAGGAAGAACTGCAGGAAATGGTGGACTTCCTGAAGAATCCGCGGAACTATACGGAACTGGGCGCGCGGATTCCCAAAGGCGTCCTGCTTGTTGGACCTCCCGGCACCGGTAAAACCCTCCTGGCCAAGGCTGTGGCGGGAGAAGCGGGCGTTCCGTTCTTCTCCATCAGCGGCAGCGACTTTGTGGAGATGTTTGTCGGCGTCGGCGCCAGCCGGGTCCGAGACCTGTTTGACCAGGCCAAGAAAGTGGCGCCTGCCATTGTTTTCATTGATGAAATCGACGCTGTCGGCCGCCACCGCGGCGCGGGACTGGGTGGCGGACACGATGAACGCGAACAGACCCTGAACCAGCTGCTGGTCGAAATGGACGGTTTTGCCGTGAACGAAGGCATTATCGTGATGGCGGCCACCAACCGGCGGGATATCCTGGATCCGGCGCTGATGCGTCCCGGCCGCTTTGACCGGCAGGTTACCGTCAATTATCCCGACCAGAACGGACGGGTAGCGATCCTGAAGGTGCACAGCAAGGGCAAGAAGCTGGAAGATAACGTCGACCTGGACAATATCGCGAAGCGGATGCCTTTCTCCACCGGTGCGGATCTTGAAAACGTGATGAATGAGGCGGCCATCCTGGCAGCCAGGGCACGGAAAAAGAAGATTGACCAGCAGCTGCTGATCGACGCTATCGCCCGGGTTCAGATGGGTCCGGAAAAGAAGAGCCACAAGGTGAACGAGAAGGACCGCCGGATGGTGGCCATCCACGAAGGCGGACACGCGATTGTGGGCCACCTGCTGGAGGGCTGCGACGAGGTACACCTGATTACCATCGTACCCCGGGGACAGGCCGCGGGCCATACCCTGGCGCTGCCGGCGGAAGAACACGACAATATGAGCCGTACCCAGCTGCTTGACCAGATCACAATGATGCTGGGCGGGCACGCGGCGGAAGAAGTCGGCTTGGGCGAGATCTACACTGGCTCCTCCAGCGACCTGAAGCGGGCTACGGAAATCTGCCGGAAGATGGTTACCCAGTTCGGTATGAGCGACAATATCGGCACCATCTACCTGGGAAGCGACCAGGAAGTGTTCGTGGGTATGGAATTCGGCCAGAGCCGCGAATACAGCGAGGAAATTGCCGCGAAGATTGACCGGGAAGTGGCTTCCATCCTGTCGGCGTGCTATGAGCAGGCCAAGAAGATCCTGACAGAAAACAAGGACCGGCTGGAACTGCTGACCCAGGCGCTGCTTGAGCAGGAAACCCTGAACCGGGCGGAATTCGTTTCCCTGATGGAAAACGGAACGCTTCCCGAAGCATCCTCCGACGACAAGCCGAGGACCACGGCGGAAATCCTTGAGCAGGAAGAGGTGAAAGCCGGGGATATCACGGAAGATGAAACGCCGGCAGAAAACACGGAAAACGACGGGCCTGTACAGGAAACAAAAGCCACTGAAGCGTAATTCCGCGTAAATAATGAGGAAAGGAGGGAGCGCCGTGACAGAGCAGGGAAAAAATCGCCGGGGGAACAGAAAAAACGCGGGTGAAAACGCGCGGCAGGGCGCTTCCTCCGGACCCCTGAGAGGTTATATCCCGGGGCGCGACCAGGTTCCCGGACAGCAGAACGGACCGGCCGCGCCAGGGTATTCCATGGAAGATCCCGGGCAGTATTACTATCCGGGAAACGCATATTACAACAGCGCCGCCCCGAACCAGGGGCAGCCTTCCTACAACGGACAGAACCCGCTGAACGGCAGTCAGCGGGGCTTCATTATGCCGTCCGCCCGGAATGACCGGAAGCAGAAAAAGGAAAAGAAGGGCGGTTCCGCACTGCCGGTGATCGCACTGGTCCTTGTGCTTGCCGTACTGGCAACAGGCGGATATTTCGCCGTGTCCAGCTACAGGAAAACAAAGATGATGACCGACAAAGTGATGCCTTACGCGGAGCTGTTCTGCCCGGGCGTCTATGTTGACGGCATCGACCTGGGCGGCATGACTCCGGAGCAGGCCATGAATTCCGTGCAGTCACAGATCCGGCAGCGGAACGACGCGTGGAAGGTCCAGCTGACCTATAACGGATCCGTGGCAGTGGAAATTGACGCGAAGATGCTGAACTTCACCGTGGACCCGGCGGCCGTGATGAACAAAGCCCTGATGCAGGGGCATGAGGGAGACCTGGAACAGCGGTATGAAGCCATGCTGCGACTGGAACAGGAGCCGTATATGGACTATACGGCCATGCCGCAGGGCGATACCGGCGTGATAGACGCCGTGCTGATGAAAATCAAGGAAAGCATTGACCGGCCCGCCGTGGACGCTGAATTGACCGGTTTCGACAAGACACTGCTTTATCCGTTCCTGTTCAGTGACGAGCAGGAAGGATACAGCCTGGACATTGAACCGGTGAAGGAAAAGCTGTACAAGATGGCTTCCACCATGGAAAGCGGCACGGTGGAACTGGTGCCGGAAGTCCTGGAACCGTCCGTTACCAAAGGAAAGCTGATGAAAAACTACAGGCTGCGGGCGGACGTTTCCACGCCCATAGACAAGCATTCGGACAACAACAGGAACAACAACATCCGCCGCGCTTTTGAGTTTTTCAACGGAGCGCAGCTGAATCCCGGCGAAACCTTCAGTTTCAATAACTGGGTCGGACCGCGGACGCAGGAGAACGGATTCTATCCCGCCACGGAATACGTTTACGGCGAGCATACGGAAGGGTACGGCGGCGGCGTATGCCAGGCCAGTTCCACCCTGTACCAGGCGGCTGTCTGCGCGGGCCTGCAGATCAAGGAGCGGAAACCCCACTCGGACAGCGTGTCCTACGCGGAATACGGCAAGGACGCGACCGTATACCTGTTCAACGGCAGGGGCGGCAAAAAAATCGACCTGAAATTTGTCAACAGCACGGAGCAGCCCATCTATATCCTGGCCTTTGTGGAACCCGACCCGGGCAACAAAAAACGCCTGAGGGCGCGGGTTATCATATACGGACAGGACATGGGCAACGTCCGGTATGAGCTGCAGACTGTGGAAATTGAAACCATCACCTGCACGGAACCGCCGAAGTACGTAGCGGAGAAGAGCCAGGCCGCATCCGCGAAAGACGGCCATGTGGTGATGAGCTACCGGGTGGAGTACAACGGCAGTGTGGAAACCGGCCGGAAGGAACTGTTCAAGGACGTTTACGAACCGATCCCGCAGCGTATTTACGACCCGTCCCGGGCAAACTCCCGGTAAGGAACCGGAAGGAAAAACAAAAAGAAAAGGCGCGCTGAAGGATTCTTCAGCGCGCTTTGACGTGTGACAGTCAGTTGATCAGGCTTTGCCGTTGCAGCCGAGCACGTCCACGATCTTGTGAGCGACCATATCCTTGACCGCCTGACGGGCGGGCTTCAGATACTGGCGGGGATCGAAATGATCCGGATGCTCAGCAAAGTACTTGCGGATAACAGCGGTCATGGCCAGACGGATATCGGAGTCGATATTGATCTTGCAGACAGCGCTGCGGGCGGCCTGACGGAGCTGTTC
>JAEEGL010424159.1_pt1 | contig 17218 bp, 15 predicted proteins | sample 9134231 | NCBI WGS metagenome assembly JAEEGL01 (sample SAMN16246548, study PRJNA631951) | gut metagenome | biome: gut microbiome; feature: rumen; material: fiber-attached | host: Bos | place: Iran: Karaj | collected 2018-10
AATATATATAAATGACAATGCTAATGTTGAACACATCAAAGTATAGTATATTCATAATCTCTATATGCCTGTTATTAGCCTCATGCTCTTTTCCTCGAATCTACGTGTATTTAGTTAATCAATCATCTACGCCAGTCCAAATAGGTTACTCTCATGCAGGTCTGATGATTCAAAAACGGCCTGTATGCTATGATACAATTAGGTTTGAGATAAAAGCCGGCGAAGGAAAGAGAATTGGCATTCCCGCTATAAATTGTAAAAGGACAATAGAAGGGTTAAGTAAGCAGATTCCTTTTATTATATTTGAGACCCCAGCAAAATCTGTTTGTCTAGAGGGACCAGAAGAAGTTATTAGGGTGTTTAGCAAGAGGACGGGGTCCAAATATGAATATGAATATATAATCACCGATAGCCTGTTCAATAGCGGGAATAAACAATAGTTTTGCCCCTTAATTGCAAGAATAGACAATAAAGCCTGCTACGACCTCATAGCGAGGGGAGTAGCAGGCTTTTGGTTTTATTTCTTGAGAGATCTTCCTTTAGAAAAAACGAGGCGAATGTTTGTCGGTAAAGACAATATCGACAACGTATAGCGTGCGGGAGCTATACCAGTATTTAATTAAGCATTTCTTGTGTGAGATAAATACGCGATATTCCCTTTTTCCACGAGTAGGGATATTGCGTCCAATAGTTGGCATTGATGCGATGGCTTCAATGTCAGAAACTGTGTTTTTAATTAAAGTGATAGAAAAAGATTTGCCGCATTTGTTGAGATACCACTCTGCTTGCCGGGATAATTTCATTGCGGCTTGGGGCAGAATTCTTATTTCAAGTTTTTCCATTTGCCAAGCAATTCTTCTGTTTCAGCAACACTCATGAAAGCATCTTCATTAATTGAATCATAATATGCGACCTCTTCTTTCTCTGACGCAAAAGATTGGCTTGCTGGAGTTTCGTGAAGATAAAAACCATGCGCTTTCATCTCCTCATAGTCTTCATTATTGACGCAGATTTTACGAGCGAAGTTCTTGGCTTGCTCTTTCTTCTCACCTTCATTATCCACCGTAATAGACCATCCCATGCCGCGAATTAAACGCTTTAATAAGGCAAGGTCACTTGCGGGAAATGATATTTGTGCGGTTTTAATAGCTGCGTCCATAATTATAATTATCACATACTCACCACAAAAGTACTATATTAGACTGATTCCACCAAACATTTTTCCCAAAATAGTTGTTGGGATATATTTATAGTTCTCCTTTCGGTCCGTTCTACAGAACCTATACGGGGCATGAGGACTTGTGGATGTTCGGCCTCTTGAATGCTAACGCCCGTCTGTACAGCCCCTATCTTGGTCGCTTCGTCAGCCCAGACCCATTGCTCAATTGCGAGGGTGGTGCATGGGATTACAATCCCTATGTATATGCTAATAACAATCCTTATAAGTATATCGATAGGAATGGAGAGTTCTGTGGATTGGTTGCATGTTTGCTTGACTTTGCTTTTAATGCTCTCTTTAATGCGGCCGTTGAGGCGACAGTCTATTCTGTCACTGCTGCTATTAGTGGTAATTGGAATGTCGGTGACTTCTTCAAATCTATGGGTATGGCTGCCGTATCATCTGCCCTTCAAGTGGGGGGCATCGTTTTTGGAGCAGGAAATAACTTTGCGATGAATATAATGTCCAACATGGTGAATAAAAATGTTATGTCTGAAGTTGGGATTAATACGTTTAGAGGTGCAGTGACTGGTTTTTCGTCAGGTGTCGTTAATGCTATTGTGCATGATGATCCTTCCTTGGTTTTGAAAGGTGCAGCAGGTGGTGCGCAGTTAGTGGTTGCGCAAGAACTGCAGTGCATAATGTCATATTTGGTGCAGGGTATCAACCACAAGACGAAAACGGCAACCCTGTTTCCTATGGTGCTGATGGTGTCTATAGAAGGGGCGGTCTTGCAAGTTTTGTTAAGGGAGGAGGATTAACTCTTGATAGATATGCATATATGCAAGACCGTCAAAATAGAGAAAACCCATGGCATGGTGTTGATTACATGCATGCAGTTAGATTCCACGAAAATAAGCATCTTCAACAACAGACGGACAAGGGAGGATATATTAGGTTTTATCGGAAAACGGTATATCAATATATAAAGTATGGATTAGATGGAGTGTATAAAAATCAAAATACCCTTGAATGGGATGCTGATACATATGGAACGGAAAAGACAGGAATAAATCTTCATCCAGCAGGTTGTTATTAAATAAAGTATTTTTACGAATTCTGACGATTTAGTCAAATATTATTTGTATAAACAAAGAAATTATTTTATTTTTGTGGCGTAGGACAACCATTCGTTTTTTTAAATAAATCGATTGCTGGTTGATTGTATAATATAAATAATAGAACAATGAAACTGTTTTGGAGACAACTCAATGTCATCATGTGCTTGGGTTTAGGCTCATGTTGCCGTATGCCCTATTTTGTAGATTTTCTCAATGAGACATCTTCTCCAGTTAAAGTAACGTACTCTACCATAAATATGGATGGTAATGATTCACTATACTATGACACCGTTTCATATGAAATAGGTGTTGATTCAGGTCTTGTGATACCATTCAAGGCAACGTATAACAATAGTGTAAAAAAGTTGAGTAAGGTTATTTTATTCTTCAAATTTGAGACACCGGAAAAATATGTTTGTTTTGAGGGACCAGAAGAAGTAAGAAAGGTGTTTAGCAAAAGAAAGGATCCAAAGTGTTATTATGATTTGGAGTTCCTAATCACCGATAGCCTGTTCAATAGCGGGAATAAACAATAGTTTTGCCCCTTAATTGCAAGAATAGACTGTAAAGCCTGCTACGACCTCATAGCGAGAGGTGTAGCAGGCTTTTGACTTCATTTCTTGTTCAACCGGATAGAATCGTAGATGAAATTTTTCAACAACTGAATGGATAATGTAAGAAACATGAGTTCAAGAGGCTTGGAGCTTTCAAACGCATTGATTTCTGGCTTCAAACTCTTATATGGATGTCGGCAAGTGTCTTTTTTAAAGATTATATCATGAAAAAAACGGGGTATCTTAGTCTATATAATAGAATAATGTATAACTTTGTCCGCTGATAGTATATGAACCACACATAAAACCTTAAGTAAAAAACATGAGACTCCATAGGCTTATCTGTAGTGTTTTGTTGACTCTCTGCTTGCTTCAGACAAGAGCACAGTGGCTTACAGTCGGACCTTACTTGCAAGAGCTGACGGGCGACGGTGTAACAGTCGTATTTGAGCATGGCACACCATCGGTATCTTGGATTGAGGTCAGAGAAAAGGGCGGTACGGAGATTTCCAAGTATTTCCAGACAGTAAACGGAAGGGTAAAGGTATATAGCCAAGTACTTGGTGGTAAGAATTCAGCGGTACCCGTTCAGAATTATTCCATCCGTGCCGAAGGACTTAAGCCTGGTGTTACCTATGAATACAGGATAAAGGCACATAAGATTCTGCAGCATAACTCAGATGGTGTTACGGCAAGCCTGACTTCTTCAAACGTTTATACTTCAGCCTGGAATCAGTTTACTACGCAAGATCCCAATCAGTCGGAACATCATATCTTTATTACCAGCGATATGCATAACAGGCCAGATACGCTGGTAGCGTTACTGAACCATCTAGATCATCAAACATGTGACCGTATCATTTATAATGGTGATATGACCAACTTTATGCAGTCTGGCGATCAGGAACCATACAAAGGGTTTATCAATAGCAGCGTGAGCATGTTTGCACAGAACAAGCCCTTTGAGTATGTTAGAGGCAATCATGAAACACGTGGCAATCTTTCCCGACATATTATGGATTATTTTCCTCGGAAGAGTGGGGAAATCTATAATGCCTATCGCTGGGGTAATCTGGAGATAATACTGTTAGATTGTGGTGAAGATAAAAGGGACGATCACTCGGTCTATAATGGTATGGCTGCGTTTAACAGCTATCGCGAGGAGATGGCTCGCTGGTTTAAGCAGTTGATAGAGACGGATGAGTTCAAAACAGCCAAATACCGCATCGTAATCTGTCACTATACGATGCTGCAGAACGATGACAAGGTTACAGATGAGTTCGGCGGTGAGCCTCATCTGATTACGCTTATCCTGCCTTTACTTAAACAGTGTAATGTGGATTTGCTCATTAGTGGTCACTACCATCCTAAGACCTACACCTATATGGGCAAGAACTATAAAGGCAAAGGTAACCAGTTTGAAGAGTATAATATAGGTAACCACAGTGCCATGAGAATAGACATTGAAAACGGTAATATACACTTGAAGATTGTTTCGTCGAACGGTGCGGTGCTTCTGGACAAGATAGTGAAAGATACCAAGGCTAACAAGGGCTTGGTGTATATAACTACCGATGAGATTGGTGCCGTTCAGCAACAGACACTCTTCCCCGACGGATATTACGTGCTGGGCGATTTTGCGCAGGATGGGGCAGGTTACCTTTATTCTTACGATACAGATGCTTTGCGTAATGTGTATGGTAATGCACTGGATTATACCAACCCCTTTAGCAAAAATGGGGAATATGCTTATCTGTACAGTTCCAACAGCACATCGCTAAATTTGGCCAACAGAGCGTATTACTTCAGTGCCGATGCTGATGGCGGTTATACGATCCAGAGTTGTTCGGGGGAGGCTCATTCCTTCTTGGATATGGCTGGCTACGATCGTCATCTGGCCGTACATAGCGCTAAGCCTCAGAGACGTTTCTTCTTGCACAGTTCGGATGATGCGGGACCTTATGCTCAGGGACAATACGTGATGCAGCAGGTGCAGAGAGCAGCCCTTTTCACCCCTCTTACCCAAGAAAGGCCTAGTGCTGATGCCCTTCAGGCAGTAACGCCTGTAGATTCTGACAAGGTAACGCCTGCCATAACCATACGCAGAGCGCTGGGAAAAGCCCGTGGCGCATTGGCTCTCTTTCCTTCGGGAGACAATCCCGGGCAGGTATCTCCATTACTGAGCAGTACGCTTAGGGATTGTATAGATGAAGCACAGACTTTGGCGGACAATAAAAACACAACGTTGCAGCAGGCTGAGGAAATAATAGAACGTTTACAACAAAGCACCCTAGCATACGAAGAGACGGCTCCCAACGCGTTGAATCCTGTCACGGAGGGTTATTACTGGTTGAGGTGCGCTTACAGAGCCTTTGAACTGCGTCAGGGGAAACAGAAAGTGCTACGTGCTCAGGAGACTGACGGGCAAGTGAGTCTCAGGTGGAACAATGCAAGCGTGAACGATGGTGCTACGGTATTTAAGGTTACCCCCAATAAGGACAACATGCTGATGCAGGACTATCTGGGCAGATGGTCGGGACGTCAGTTGTTTGATTACGACACAGAGGGGATGTTTACTGTCGCAGATGCTGATGCACCTGATATGCTTTTATCGGTTGATGATTCATGGATAGGGGAGGATGGTCTTTATGGAAAACCCACAGAGGGTCCTGCCTCTTTCCGCTCGGACAACTATCTATATCCTGGCTACTGCTCATCTTGGTTCTTGCAGCGCGCCTATCATCAGGTATCAATTCCTTCTTCCGGTTGGAACATCCTGAGTGTATCCTTCCCTGCAGAGGTTCCCAATGGCGTCGAGGTTTTTACCGTTGAAGAGAAAGAGGGAACTCTGTTTCTGGTGCCGTACGATCAACCTGTCATTCCTGCCCATACGGCTGTGGTGTTGCATGCAACCAAGGGCACTTATGACTTCTGGAGTACTTCCACAGAGATGCCTGCCATACCAGGCAATATCCTGATAGCGAACTGTGAGGAACGTAAAAACATGGTTTCTGGCAGTATGGCGGTGCTTAAGGTAAAGAACGGTCAGGTGGGATTTCAGAAATCTACACTGAAACAAATTGCTGCAGGTTCGGCGTACATACCTTATCAGGAAGGACAAGAGGAGTTTAGGGTGCTGCAGGATGTAGAAACCAGCCTTGTGAAGGAAGAATTAAGAGCGAAGACTGAGAAATCTGTTGGTGAGATGTACGACCTCTCCGGTCGCAAAATAGACTCTAAAAAGGGAGTTGTCATTTGTAACAATAAAAAGATGCTGAAAAAATGAGGAAGATAGTTTTTTGCCTGGTTGCTTATATGATGGCTCTGATGCCAATGGACTTGCGGGCTGCCAATACATGTTTCAGAGGTGGACCCTATCTTCAAGAGTTACAGCCAAATGGTGTTACGGTTGTGTTTGAGAACACTCAGCCTACTTTCGCGTGGGTGGAAGTGCGTCAGAAGGGACAGACATCGTATACTCAATACTATCAGTCCATTAAGGGGCAGTATCAGGCATACGATTATATTCAGGCACCATCCACGGCATTGCCAGTTCAGAATTTTGTTGTCCGTGTCAACAATCTGACACCAAATACAGCATATGAGTACAGGGTCGTATCGCAGAAGATAGATCTGATGAAACCCTACAGTATGACATTCAGCACTAAGTACGAATCAGACTGGTATGAGTTTTCTACGCCTGATGATGCTGCCACTACTCACCGACTGCTGGTATTGAGCGATTTGCATAATCGGCCAGAGACATTGGAGAAATTCCTTACCGCACTGGAATGTGAGACGGCTGATCATGTAATATACGCGGGCGACATGATGGACAATATTCAGGTGACAAAGAGCAACTCTGCAACGCTAAAGGAGGAGGAACCATATACGTCATTTGTCAATGTCAGTGCTCAGCTTTTTGCTACTAAGAAGGATTTCTGTATGCTGCGTGGCGACCATGAAACAAAGGGGGATGCTGCAGATTACTTTGAGAACTATTTCCCGCACCAGAGTGGCAAACTGTATAATGCCTATCGTTGGGGTGATTTGGAGATTGTCTTGCTGGATGGAGGTGAAGCGTTACCCGATGATGATCCTACGGGACGTACTACTATTCTTGCAGCATATAATCCATACAGGCAACAGGAGGCCCGTTGGTTGGAAGAGCTTATAAAGACAGAAGAATATCAGACAGCTAAGTATCGCATTGTAGTCAGTCATCTGCCGATTCCCAACACGACGGAGGATGAAACACAGGCTGGCGCAAAGTTTTTTGCTGATTTGATGACCCCCATCCTAAACCAAGCTAACGTCGATTTACTTATATGCGGCCATCTGCATCCTGAAACATATATCTTTACAGAACGTACAGAGAATATAACATTCCCCACTCTGGTGCAAGGTTACAATTCCGCCTTGCGAATGGAAATCCGAGAGGGAAAGATTACCCTAAAGGTGATAAATGAAGATGGGAATATCCTGTTAGAAAAAACGTTGTAAAAGGGCCGTTATTTACGATACTTCTCTGCGTCCTTATCTTCCAACATAGATAGATAGCTGGCATAACGGCTTTGCGCTATGCGATGCTCCTCAACAGCTTGGAGTACAGCGCAACCAGGCTCGTTGGTATGGGTACAATCGGCAAATCGACATTCCTGGCCGATTTGGAATATTTCTCGGAAATAATGTGACACTTCGGTACGTTCCATATCAAAGGTGCCAAAGCCCTTGATGCCAGGCGTGTCGATTATGGCTCCATTGGACAGAGAAGGCAAATCGTACATCTCGGAGAAGGTGGTGGTATGCATGCCTGTATCATGGGCAGAACTGATTTCTGCCGTCTTGACATTGGCACCAGGAATCAGTTGGTTTAGCAGTGTGCTCTTGCCAACTCCGCTATTGCCACTAAGCAAGGTCATCTTACCTGCAAATTCCTGACGTATGGCCTCTATTCCATGACCAGTGGATGCACTGCAGCAGAGGCATGTGTATCCCAAGGATTCATAAAGTGTGATGACGGCTTGCATATAATGCAATTCATCCTCCGAGTAAATATCTGTCTTGTTGAAAATCAGCACTACAGGAACTCTGTATGCCTCGGCGCTGGCAAGGAAACGGTCGATAAACGTTGTGCTGGTCTCTGGGTGTGAAATGGTTACAATAAGTGCTGCCTGATCGACATTGGCTGCGATGATATGGCTCTGCTTACTAAGGTTGCTGGCCTTGCGGATAATATAATTCCTGCGCTCTTCCAGACTTACGATGAGCGCCGTTTTACCATCTGCTCCCGGTGTAATACTTACCCTATCCCCGACAGCCACAGGGTTGGTGCTCCGAATGCCTTTAAGCCGGAAGTTACCCTTTACCTTACAATCAAAAAGCTGGCCGTCGTCTGTTCTGACAACGTACCAGCTTCCTGTATTCTTAATGACTAATCCTGTCAATGTTCAATGAACTAAACAGTCATGATTTCCTTTTCCTTAGCAGCCATCAGCTCCTCAATTCGCTTGATGTACTTGTCGTGCATCTTCTGCAACTGAGCTTCTGCATCCTTCTCGGCATCCTCTGCCAAACCATCCTTAATACCTTTCTTCAGTTTTTCCAGAATATCGCGACGTGCATTGCGGACACTGATTTTAGCCTGCTCCTCTTCCTTGCCGCACTGCTTAACCAGCTGCTTACGACGCTCCTCTGTGAGAGGGGGAATAGAAAGACGGATAATTTCACCATTATTATCAGGCATAATACCTACTTCGCTATCGATAATGGCCTTTTCGATAACCTTGAACATGCTTTTATCCCAAGGCTTGATGGCAATGGTGCGAGCATCTGGGGTATTGATGGCAGCTACATTGTTCAGGGGGACGAGACTTCCGTAGCTATCTACACGGATACCGTCCAATATCTTAACATTAGCCTTTCCTGCGCGGATGCGTGCCAAAGAATCATCCAAATACATTACAGCCTCTTCCATTTTGTCCTCGGCCTGCGCCAAAGTCTCCTTAACTTCAATCATAATAGGTCTTTTTACTTCGGTTCTTAATTACTTTGCCATAAATATGAAGCAAAAGTAGATTTTTTATTTGAAAAAAACAAGATGCAGCCCGCTGAAATGTATATTTTTTCCTATATTTGTGCCGATTATCGCGCAATATGATGGAAACTGATGCCCGTATTAATGAGTTGTTGCAACATTTAGAGCCCATAACCTTGGAGCAAATGTCAAGTATCCGCCTAATGAATAGGACGGATACTAAATTTGTTACCAGTAAGGAGAACTTGGTTCGCCTGTTGGAGTTGGCTCAGGGCAAGTATTATGCGCAGTTCAATAACGACAGCAAGATAGCCAACTATATGACTACTTACTGGGATACGGACAATCATCGTTTCTTTTTGGAGCACCATAATGGACGGGCACCGCGTCAGAAAGTTCGCGTTCGTACTTATATGGATAGCAATCTTTCTTTCCTGGAAGTAAAGACGAAGAACAACCACGGCAGAACGAAGAAGAAGCGTGTGGAGGTTCCTTCGCAGGAAATTGAAGTTCAAGGCACCAACGGGGAATTTGTTGAGAGCCTTGTGCATCAGGAACTTTCGGAAATGCATCCGACAGTTCGCAACCAGTTCCATCGTATTACCTTGGTAAATTACGACAAAACAGAGCGCCTGACGATAGACTATGATGTGCGCTTCCATAACATGGAAACCAATAACGACGCTACTACCGGACCATTGGTTATTATTGAGCTGAAACGCGACGGCAATGTGTATAGTCCTGTTTTAGACATCCTGCGTGTACTGCGCATCAAGCCTTCCGGTTTTAGCAAATATTGCATAGGCAGTGTCATGACAAACAAGAACTTAAAGCACAACATCTTTAAACAGAAAATGGTGGTGCTTGGTAAGTTGGCAAGAACAAAAATTAACTAAAATAACTAACAGATAATATGGATTTCTTTAACGACATTAACTATCAGCTGGGTAATCTTATAGGCTTGACGCTTTTTGACCCCCAGCACTTTATTTCATTGGTCATGCGCTTTGCCATCAACCTGGCGGTTGTGTGCATTATTGCTCGCGGCTTTTATTTCCCCCGCAGTCAACGTCGCGACTATATGTTTATCTTTATTCTCATGTCTGCCAGTATCTTCCTGTTGGTAACTCTGATGGAGGGAGATGGCATGAACTTGGGTGCTGCAATGGGATTGTTTGCCATCTTTGGCATTATGCGTTTCCGTACAGAGGCTGTGCCTATCCGTGAGATGACATACCTCTTTATGCTCATTGCTGTTAGTGTCGTAAACGCATTAGGTAGAGCTGAATATCACCCCAAAGCCGACTATTGGGATGGATTTGGACTTGTGACCATCATCTTTGTCAACCTTGTATTTATAGGAATGGCATGGCTGTTTGAAAGCAGTAAATTGGTAAGCACTCTGTGCAGCAAATACATTAAGTACGATAATGTAGCTTTGATAGCACCAGACAAGCGTGAAGAACTGAAGGCTGATTTGGAGAAACGTACGGGCCTGAAGATTTTGCGTATCGAAGTTGGAATGATTGACTATCTGAAGGACAGTTGCCTCATTCGCATCTATTATGATGAGCCAAAGGATCGTGGCAATAGCATTGAAGGTGTAATGAAAATACCCCGTTAAGACATGAAAAAGATTCTCCTAATACTGGCATTGTTGGCCCCCACCATGCTTAGAGCACAGTGGACAGATGAATATGGCACATGGGTGAGTGTAGGTGCAAAGAAGAACCTTGGCACTAAGTGGAGCCTTGGCTTAGAGGCTGAGTACCGTGCACAGGAGGACTCCAGATGGGCAGTAGGCATTGACGCCGGCTACAAATTGAACAAAATTGTCAAGTTCGGAGTAGGATACACCTTATTGTATAACAGGAAGCCGGAAAAACTAAAGGGAGACCCCTTGATGGACGATGAATACACAAAAACTCCGGCATATTGCTATCCCCGCCATAGATTCATTGTCGAGGCAACGGCAGACAAACGATTCTGGAAATGGCTGCGCATCTCATTGCGTGAGCGCTATCAGCTAACTTATCGTCCTGAGAAGGATTACAACAAGATTGAATACAGCAAAGTTCCCATATTTGATGATGACTGGAATTACATAGGGGATGAATGGATGGAATACGTTACACCTAAATCCAAGACGTCCAAAACCACCCAGATGCTACGCAGCCGTCTGAAATTGGAAGTTGATAAGAAACCTTGGAAGTTCTCCCCCTTCATCTCTGCAGAAGCCTGCAACAGCGTGCGTGTGGGTGATCACATGAGCATCGATAAGGTAAGGACTGCCATAGGAACAGGTTACAAGATTAACAAGAACCACGAGGTCTCGTTGGCTTACATCCTGACATACGTCTTTAACGACGAAGACGAACAAAGTGACAAGATACAATACAACAATAGAATCCATGCCGTAAGCGTGGGATATAACTTTAAATTCTAAAATAAATAAAACAAGGAATATGAATATGAAACATCTCTTAGCTGCCATCTTGTTGATGGCAAGCACCACAATGTGGGCCGATAAGTACAACTTTCTGACAATATCATCTACTGGTGAGGATTTTATCTCACTGCCTACTATTCAGAAAATCACTTTTGCTGATGGCAATTGCGTTGTCACAACTACAACGGGAGATTATACCTATCCGCTGAGCGAGATAAAGAAAATGTATTTCTCTGTTGATGATCCTACTGCAATTGAAGCTTTGCCTAATGAGGAAAAGAATTTACAGTACAAGGACGGTGTGCTTAAAGTTGATGGCGACGGCATGTTGCGCATCTACGGCTCAAATGGTGCTTTGGTACAGATGGCTAACGTTAAGAAAGGTGCCAACATCAGTCTGAGCAACTTAAAGTCTGGCCTGTACATTGTTAACATGGGCGACAAGACCATTAAATTGACCAAATAAAAAACCATATATTTATACATTTGTCAAGGTGAAGAATCTTCTTTCACTTCTTTTGCTTTTTACGGCATCTTCTGTAGCCTCTGCTCAGGAATATATGCGTATCTGGCAGAATGGAAGTAACACGAAGGTGCCTCTGTCAGAAGTTACCTACGCTGATAATGGTGCATCCTTTGCGGCAGAAGGCAAAACATACCAGACCAGTCTGGTTGATAGTATCACGTTTGTTCATATCATCACCGTAACGTGGAGTGGCGCTCAAGCCACCATAGAAAAAGGAAACGTGGAGGGTGTAGATTGCACCGCAGAAGGTGGTGATGTGACGATTAACAGCACCAATACACATAATGAGTTGGAAATGGTGCTGCAAGGCTCCAGTACCAATGGCTCGTTTACATATACTGGTAGCTATAAGTGTAAGTTCTATCTGAATGATTTGCACCTTATCTCTCAGAGAGGTGCAGCATTGGATATCCTGTGCGGAAAGCGTGTTTCCCTAACCCTAAACGAGGGTACCAACAACACCTTGGAAGATGCTGCCAATGGTCAGCAAAAAGCGGCTCTCTATTGCAAGGGACACTTGGAAATTGAGGGAAGTGGCAACCTTGCCGTAACAGGTAATGCTCGCCATGGTATCTGTACCAAGGAATATCTGGAGTTGAAGAAATCAACAGGCAGTATTGTCGTAAACAGGGCTAAAGGCGATGGTATTCATGCTGGTCAGTACTTCCTGATGAAGGGCGGCTCAGTAACTGTTAGCGGTCAGCAGGGCGATGGTATCCAGACGGAGACCCTGACCCTCGATGACGATGTTACACCTAATCCCGACAAAGAGTTCAATGGCCAGGCTTTCATAAAGGGTGGTACCATTGATGTTACTGTTACGGGTCAGACCCGAAAAGCCATCAAATCGGACAACATGATGACCATTTCTGGTGGAACGTTTACTATTACAGCTTCAGGTGAAGGCAGCAAGGGTATCTCTGTTGGTAAGCACCTGCTTGTCAATGAAGATGATGGAACTACCCAAATACAGATTCGTGCTGCGGGCGACGTTTACGAAGACGAGGATACGGATGAAGAAACTCGTTGTATGGGAATCAAAGTAACCCAAAATATGGCTGTGACGGCAGGAAAGATTATGATATCCAGTACTGGTTACAAATCTCGTGGCATTAAAGTGGACGGACTGTATTACGTTGGCTCAGGTGCTACTGTAACAGCAAGGAATAATAAGGTTACCCCTACCAATACCATGCCACCAATGGACTAAGACATTCTGCGAAGGATTGGGACAATATTCCCATAATACATATATAAAAACCTAATGAAGATGAAACAAAGATTTCTATTTTTGCTTTGCCTTGTGTTGTCCCTTCTGACAGCAAAGGCAGAGGAGGATGTAAGTCAGGTGCCTTTGGCAGACCCCTATATCCTATTGGAGAACGGCAAGTACTATGCCTATGGTACGTACGATGCAAACGGCATCAGATGCTATTCTTCTAATGATCTGCGTACTTGGAAAGACGAGGGACTGGCACTGAACAAGACCAATACCACAGAACAGCAATGGTTTTGGGCACCTGAAGTCTATCACAAGAACGGGCATTACATTATGTACTTCTCGGCCAATGAACATCTGTATGCTGCTATAGCCGACTCACCCATGGGACCATTCAAGCAGGTGGGTTCTTATCAGATGGAAAAGCTGATAGGGAGCGAGAAGTGCATAGACTCGCATGTATTCTTTGACGACAACGGAAAGGCATACGTGTTCTTTGTCCGTTTCACCGACGGAAACTGTATCTGGCAGGCTGAGTTGGAGGACGATTTCATCACTCCAAAAGTTGGAACTATGCGTAAGTGCTTTGCTGTTTCGCAAGATTGGGAAGATAAAATGGGTCGTGTGAATGAGGGACCTAATGTGATTAAGGTTGGCAAGCGTTATTTCTTGACCTATTCGGGCAATGACTACCGGTCACAAGACTACGGCGTGGGCTTTGCTAGTACAACGAACATCGCTACAGGCCAATGGAGCAAATATGCTTCGAACCCCATTCTGTGTAGGGTAGAAGACTTGGTTGGTACTGGACACCACTCGCTTTTTTATGATAAAGAGGGTATCTTGCGGGTTGTCTTTCATGCTCACGAGTCAAAAGAGAAAGTGGGAACCAGGCTGATGTATATAGGAACAGTGAAGGCCAGTACTACACGTTTGTCTATGACTAAAGACCCAATCATACGGCCAAAACTATTTACAAAGGAGGATGGAATTGGAGAAGTGAAAAGTTATGGAACGAAAAGTAAAGAGTATGATAATTATACTTTTGATTTATCTGGCAGAAAAGTTACTTCACCATCCCCTAATCTTATATATATAAAGAATGGAAAGAAAGAACTGAGATAAAAAGAAAGCGAGGATTGCTCCTCGCTTTTCTTTTTATCTAAAGTCTAAACTCTAAACTGAATTACCAGATATCTTCCGGTTCGCCAGGGTTGTCATATACTTCCTTGGCGCAGTACTCCAAATAGTCCATGTAGAAGAATCGGGTGGGGTCATCCATCACCGTCTTGAACTTAACGTAGTACGTTTCATTTGGATCCATGGTTTGGCGGAACATGATTCGGCGTAAACAGATTTCAGAAGCACGCATAGTTGTCGTCGTACCTGGTGAACCTGCTACGTATTGCTGACAACCCTTCATGAAGTCGTTGTTACGCATTTGCTTGTCAACGGAAGCATTAAAGTCATTATCCTTTTCACTATCAGCCTGATAACCAATATCGCTTGGTACGTTGCCGGACTTTGTCTGTAGATAATGAGCACCTTGACGAAGGTCCAAAGGAATACCCATAGCAGCTAGGCGATCGACATCTTTTCCCCAATAGAACTGAGCCATACCACGCATGTTACCACCACACTGTTGACCAAAGCGCAATTCGTAGGTTCCGCGTATGGGTACAGGTGGAAGTTTCATAGTAACCTCATAGAGACCACGGATAGACATCTCGTCGCCTTGCATATTAGCCCAACCGTTGCCGCGACCAGTCCAGTAGAAGAATTTGGTGTCCTTTTCAATGATTACGTCATTAAGATACTGGTAACCAAGTTCTGCATCAGTTGGTATATATACATTCTTATGCTGTTCATCTGTCAACTTGGATATGCGGATGTCATTATTCATAAATTCGGGCCACATAGCAGTAACATTCCAACGAATACGGCTACGCATCATTTGAGTACGTGTATTGTCGCTATACCAGAGCAGTTCTTCGATGGGATAGATGATACCATTGCGGACATTATTTTCACCTTGTAGATTAGGCTCGCCAATAAGGATTCCGAGGTTCTGGGGTGAGCAGGATTTCTCGTGATAATCGCCATTACGAGTATTGTCAAGATTGGGGAAACGGTTTAGATAAACACCTTTACTTTCCTTACTTTCAAAAGTCTTAAGCAAGCGACGCTTACCCATTGTGGTGTAGAACTCAAAGATTGCAATGGTGGGAACCTTGGTGCTGGTGTTGTAGCCCTTTTCATTGTAATGGTTCACTAAGCGGTCAGATGACAGACGCATAGGCAATATATGATAGGTAACAAACTGATTCAGCAGGTTATCTGTGCTCTTATAATTGTTGTCGCGATTTGCATCAGGGTAGATTCCCAACTTGTCTATGTAGTTGTAGATGTCATTAACAGTAATCTCCTCAATAGGCTTACCTATTTTCTGAGACCAGAATTCGTCTGTTTCTGCAAAAATGGTGTAGCCAAAATAACGGTGTTCTGGTGAATAGAAGTCCTTTTCGCCTTCAGAACTATCATGCATCTTTTGTGGAATCATCTCTGTCTGATACTTGTACTCATAGACATCATCCTTGATTCGGTCAAGGGTATCCATTAAGCCACAGGCACGTATAAGTTTAGCCATTACCACATAGCCGCCCTTATTAGATTCTATCATGTTCTTAAGCAAAGATGCCATAGAGTCTCCACTGGGAGCTACAACTTGATGCATACTGTGTATTACACCGTTGATAGACAGAATGTCGCGGTTCTTACGGTCAATCATACAATCATTGATGAGTATGCTGTCAGGATCTTCCGTTTGCAGAACAACCAATTTTCTGTCGTTCATATTGGGAACTTCGATTTCAGCTGCAGAACCAACATTGGAAGTTGGGAGAGTGTTTATCTCAAAATAGCCATTCACATCTCCACCATCAATGATACTGTTGTAAACGATTACCTTGCGAATAGAGTCCAATCTGGCGCTATCAGTGAATGCATCCCATGAAGGCTCTGCAATAAGTTCCTTCTTTACCAATGAGTCTAAGTAAAGCTGAATGGCGTCATTGGTGGGCGCAAAAACGGTATAGTTACCGCGTGCTGACAATAACTGGTAGACCGTAGTCTTGGAAACAGGACTTACGGGAACCTGCTTTAGCAACTCAACATACTGGCTGTATTGTTCATGTTTTGATAAATAACCAGTAATAATTTCCTCCTTGAAAACATAACGTGCAGAAGTATCTACCTGCTCAGAGCAACTGGCCATAAATAGTGAGGTGACGGCCAGAACCAAGAACGTGATTTTTTTCATTGTATAAAAGTTCAAGTCTTTTTTAAATTAACAAATATTCCACAAAGATAGATTTTTTTTGCTTTCAGTCCAAATAAAATGACATTTTCTTGCTTATAACTCTTGTTTCTAACGGATAATTAATCTATCCGATGCAGTAAATGATTGATATTCGGGTGCGTAAAGGCACTTGACAACGGTTGTCCCCATCTGGTAATTACCGGTACGGGAAATCAGCCAGTCTTCCTCAATCACATAGGTTCCCTTTGGCATACGGTCGAAGTAATATTCCGTACGATCGTCACGTATCTGTCTGTAATATCCCAACCCACTCTGATAACGGTAACCCGACAGGCTGGCATCAGGCTCAGCAGCTGCAGAACGAGGAGCCGTTAACTGCACAAACTCATAGTCGCGATCAGCCGTTATGGTATAACGTACGTGCAGGCGGTCGCCTATCTTGGGCTGAAGAGAAGAAACCTCCCTGCGAATATGGAATCCTTGCCAACTGGCCCTTACACTATCCAAGGGCATCTGATAGTTTGCATAAACGGCACCCCAAGAGAGACCTTTCTCGTGCTTCTCGACTCTCAGTTCCTTGGGAACAGAGACACTGAGGCTGTCACGCAGATAACCCACAGAGGTATGAGGCGTTACAAAGGTATGTGTCTTCTGTCCTTCGCGCAACTTCAGGACATCAGAATTACCTTTTTCCAATGGTTGTGAACCATCCAGCAACAAAGCATAGACGGCATTAACGGTCTTAACAGGCTCATCCCACTGCTGGGTACGCTTCTGCTGCAAGAGCCACTCGGTCATACCATTCAGCAACTGCTCCTCAGAAGGTTTCACCTC
>JAEEGL010654198.1_pt1 | contig 17218 bp, 15 predicted proteins | sample 9134231 | NCBI WGS metagenome assembly JAEEGL01 (sample SAMN16246548, study PRJNA631951) | gut metagenome | biome: gut microbiome; feature: rumen; material: fiber-attached | host: Bos | place: Iran: Karaj | collected 2018-10
GAGAAACGGCGCCTATGTTCCGAAAGGAGCTGACGGCGCCTACTGGGTCTGGGATCAACTTGATCGATGTCTCGGGTCTCCTGTATTTCTAGTTGGTGATGGGTTTCGGCTTGACAACTATGTCGTCTATGATTCGGGTGATACCGTCTTGTCTGCGTGCTGGAACGTTTTAGATAGAGGTAAATGGTGTCTTCAAATTGATGGGGATGGCGTTGTGTATGTTATGGCCAAGCCCAAGGAACCTGATCTCGAGATCGGAGTTGAAAATCTGAAGTTGGTAAAACCCGGCATTAAACGGTCCAGGGGCAAGGTCGGTGTTCCTAATCGGTACATAGCTAGAGACGGAGATTACGAGGAAATCGCCGAAAATAATGATCCGTCATCGCCCACATCCTATCAGAATATTGGACGATGGATAGAGGAATTCGATAACAATCCCAGTTATGTAAACGGAGAATCTTTGTGGACGTATTCCCGTAGGCGATTGGAAGAATTGTCTAGTGTTACTAGAACCTATGATTACAGCCGAGAATTTGTTTCTGGCGTCTATCCATTTAGTCTTATACGGGCCTATTCTGCTGAAAACGGGTTTGTTGGAGATCTTCGCATATCCAAGCAAAAACTTACTCTTGGAAATGGGATTGAAACTAGCGAGACCGGAGTGGAAACAACAAAACTTTGGAGGGCCTAATGGCTACTTTGTTCGATGAGAACCGGTTTGAAAACGAAATCGATTCCAAAGTAAAAGCTATTGTTAGAAACGAGCTTCCCAAAAAGGAGTCGTATAGAGCAACGGTTTTGAGAAAGGACTCTTCCGGTATTTGGTGGGTTCGTCTCGACGGGAACGAGGGCGAGACACCGGTTCTCGTGAACAAGGTTGATATGAGCGTTGGCGATGTGGTAACCGTAACCATTGACGACCACGTCACCTATGCAGATGGAAACATAACATCGCCGCCTATGTCTGCTTATAATGCCGAAGCTCGTATGGACGCCTTGGTGGCTAAGAATATTATGGCTGTGACGGCCGATATCGGGTACCTAAAAGCTGATGTTGCGCAAATTGGTCATGCACAGATCGAAGATGCGGACATTACTACCGCAAGAATTCAGAATCTAGTGTACCAACAGTATCTGTTGGCAAACGAGTTACATGCCGACTATGCTCACATAACGGAAGGCGTTATCGACAACGCGACAATCAGCTATGCGAATGTTGACGATCTTGATGCTAATTTCGCTCACATAACAGATGGCGTCATCGATAATGCTACAATCGATTACGCGAATGTTGACGACCTTGATGCTAATTTCGCCCACATAACGGACGGCGTCATCGACAATGCCACGATCGGCCATGCCAATGTCAATGGCCTTAGCGCTAATTACGCGGACATCGCCTTGGCCAATGTCGACACCGCGGCTATCGATCACGGCGTTATCAGGGATGCATCGATCACCACCGCCAAAATCGGTGATGGCCAAATTTCTTCAGCCAAAATCGGCGACGCCCAGATCACCACGGCCAAGATCCAGGACGCGGCGGTCACTTCTGCCAAGATCGGTTCCGCGGCTGTCGGCACTGCGCAGATCCAGCAGGCCGCCATCACCACGGCCCTCATCGCCGACGAGGCTGTGGGGGATTCTAAGATTGCCAGCGTGTCCGCCAACAAGCTGACGGCGGGCACCATCGATGCCGGCAAGATCAACGTTGCCAACCTCAACGCCAAGAACTTGATCGTCGAGAAGATCAACGGCCAGCCGGTTCTCGGCGGCATGGAGCTTGTGAGTCCTAACTCCACCGGATATTCTTCGAAAAACCCGGTGAACGAGGGCTGGTACGAGCTCGTCAACGGCAGCTTCGTATTGTCGTCGGATACGGAAGTAGACGATTCGAAGGCCTACTACCGGTCCGGGACGGCGACGAGGCTGTACGATCAGGACTACATCGACGCTCTCGAGACCAGCCTCGGAGATCGCATCGACGGAGCTATCGAGACCTTCACCGCAGACGCAGTGCCGACATTGTCCAATTACCCGGCTTCGGATTGGACGTCGTCCGATTACGCGTCGCATGTCGGCGATGTCTGCTACGTGCTCAATCCGCAGGCGCAGGCGAACGGATATTGCTACCGTTTCGCCTACGATTCAACGAACGAGGTCTACGAGTGGGTTCTCATCAAGGACTCGGATGTGACCGCTGCGCTCCAGCGCCTTCTCGATGCCGAAGGGGATATTTCAGGTCTTCAGAGTTTTCAAACCAGCACTCAGACCTGGATCACCAACACCAACACGGAAATAGGGTCGTTGCAGACGGCCCAGACGAGCCTCACCACCAGGGTCACGAACGCGGAGAACGCCCTGGAGACCAAAGTCGATACCACGACGTTCAACAGCGTCAGCAACACGGTTGACAGCCATACCCAGACGATCCAGTCGATGAGCACGACGGTCCAGACCGCGAGCACGAACGCGTCGAATGCCCTCACTGCGGCCAACAACGCCGTGCAGACGGCGAACGATGTTCCCATCGTCACGTTGTCAAGCACCAATGGCACAGTGTTTAAGCGAAATCTCGGTATAGACACAACTATCATAGCGACGGTGTTCACGCCAGGCGGGCGCATCGACAACATCACGGAGCTCCGGCGCCGCTTCGGCAACGGGGCGTATCTCGAGTGGGGGTGGCGCGACGTCGTCACCGACGCCGACCATGTCCTTCTCAGCAGTGACGAACGTATCACGCAAGGGGGCTTCGCGCTCGTGGTGAGCCCTGACGACATAGACACGCAGGCCGTCATCACCTGCTCGCTCAACTACTAGAAAGGATCGCCAAATGGCTCAGAAATACGTGGCCGAGGTCACTGTATCCGACTTGACCGACGCCTATAATGTATCCTTGTCGAGGGATAACGTAGGTTTTCAGGCGAATACGACGCAGGCGAACACGGCCCAAAGTGCGAGCGTGATCGCCGAGGCTACGCAAGGCCTCGTGCAGGTGGATTGCACAGTCACCAATTCTCAGATAACCATCGCCAACAATGCTGGAACGAGCATTCCGAACAGTTCCTCGAGTGCCATCTACACGGAGACGAACAAAGCTTCCGGGTCTAATACTCCGGTCATCACCGTGTATGCTAAAGCAGCTTTGACCGTTGCTGATGCGCCTTATACTATCACCATTCCCGTGTCCATCTCGGATGGATCGGATACGTTGACCTACACCAAGCAGGTTACCGTCGTTCTGCAGAAACAAGGTGCGGGAGGAACCGCTGCCTACAACTACTTTCTCAACGCGTCCCCGTCGGCGATCGTGAGGAACGAGGACGACACCCTTTCCGCGACATCTATCGCCTGGAACGCGACGAGGGTACAGGGAACGGGTAGCCCCTCCGCATATTCCGGCTATGTGTGGAGCCACTACACGACCGACGGTAGCACATGGACCCAGATAGCGAAAGCCTCTTCGGCCGCTTCGAGCGGAACCGTGACAATTCCCAGCGCCCAGTACGAGACTATCAAGGCGGTCCGCATCACGCTTCACACGGCGTCCCCGACGGATGCGAACAAAGTCGACTCCGTCACCATCCCGGTGATCGATGCCGGTGCGACCGGTCCGCAGGGGCCTCAGGGCCAGACGGGCGCCGCTGCTTATACGGTGATGCTCACCAACGAGAGTCACACCTTCGCCGCAGCGGCCAACGGCAAGCCGACGGCGAATACGAGCATTGAGACCAAGGTCGTCGCTTACAAAGGCACAACTCAAATGTCTGCGACGATAGGCACGGTGACAGGGACCATAACCGATAAACTTACTGCCACTGTGAAAAGCGGTACCAACGGCACAGCCAACGCTACATTGACGATCACTGCCACCACGTCGCTAGATTCGCGGCAGGGTGTCCTGACCATACCGATAACCGTAGACGGCCAATCCTTTACGAAGAACTTCTCCTGGAGCGTGGCTCCTACGGGATTGCAAGGCGAGCAGGGCGAACGGGGCGATGATCCGTATACGGTTGCCATCACATCTGACAACGGTACCACGCTCAAGAACAACAGCGGTAGCACGACACTTACCGCGCACATCTATCAGGCCGGAGCGGAATTGGACACTATGCCCACAGGCTGTGCGATCAAGTGGTACGTCGATGGGGTTCTTACCGAGACCGACAATAGTCTGCCTGCCACGTTCACTCGCACGGCAGCACAAGTTGCCAACAAGATAGTGGTGCAGGCCAGTTTGGAGGGATAGATTATGGCGAGGAAAGCTGCCGCCGAAGTCACCATCACGGACGAGACGGATATTCTCTCCCTGGTCACCTGGTACCAGCTCAGCTCGTCCGCTACGGCGCCGGCCAAGCCTACGACCACTTCGTCGTCAGTTACCCCGTCGGGATGGGTCGACGGCGAACCATCATTCGATCCCGCCCAGGGCACGAAGTACCTCTACACGGTCGTCCAGACCCGCTGGAAGGACGGCACGTGCACGTGGGACGCTCCTGTCCAACTCTCCAGCGCCTACGAGCAGGCTAAGCAGGCGTGGAACAAGGCGAACGCGGCCCTCGATGCCGCCAACTCGGCGGTTGTCACCAAGTCCATGTCCGGCGAGCGCACCATCGCCACCGAGGATGCCGCCGATCTCCCGCTTTTGACGCTCTCCCCCGTTTACGGCGAGTCCGTCCAGGACGGGACCCCGACGCCGAGCGCGCCTGTGTATATTCAGGCAGTGCGGAGCCCTAATTTAATTCAATTACCAGCCGGTCTTGCGGCAAGTCACCTTGAATCCGGGAACGAATACATTGCGATCGATGTTGGGCAATCATATATGGATGTTCCTTCTGGGTCATCTGTAAGAGTATCTTTTGATATAGAAATGACCGTTGCAACGGCAAACCCTACAATTCAGATTTATAATACCAATAACAAAGGCCCGAAACAAATTAGTAATGTTGCCGTTTCTTTTACTGCTGCTGCGGGAACAACAATAAAGCAACGAGTAGTTGCCCCCATTCAGACGATTACCGATCGAGGCAGTAATGCCAATATTTCAAATAATTACATTGAATTTTATACCACATATAATACCGGTAACGTTTTTAGTATTTCAAATTTACAATTAGAATATGGTGCCACAGCGCATAGCTATGTTCCTTACAATCATTTAGCTATTACCTGTTCTAATGGTAACGTCTCCTACCTCGATCTCAAGGGCCATGAGCTCTACGGGCTTGACGAGACCTATCGGGATGTTCTGACCATCGACGCGAGCGGACATGCGGTGATTACAAAACGGTGTGGGAAGAAGATTATCGACGGTACAGAGACGTGGCTCTACTACTCTCCGTGGGATAAGAACGGCTGGAAATGCTACTACACGCGGTTTGGCGATACTGTAAGCGGCGGTAACGGCATCCTGTTGTGTAGTTGTTCTTCTGCCGCGACCTATTCGACCTATACCTCTACCGCTCCAGATGCGGCGGCAATCTTCGATAGTAGCAGGAACTTCTGCGCTCGTTCGCAGGAATCGTCCGTCGCCGACTTCAAGACTTGGCTCTCATCGAACAATCAGACCGTCGTGTACAGGCTGGACAGTCCCTACACCATCGATCTCGGTTACGTCGACCTTCCGCAAGTCACGGACGATTCGACCGTCTACGTTGCTGCAGAGGTCCAGCCCATCATCGGCGGTACCTGGTGGACGGCTGCGGGATATTCTGCTGGACAGGCCCACGTCGACGCGCTCAACGCGGCGAGGAAGAATTCCGCGCAGCCTTTCGTGATTGACAGGCAGACGACGTCGACCCGCTGGTGGCGTGCCGATTGCCCCGACTTGACGGAGCTCGAGGACGGTCAGCAGCTCGCAATCTGGCTCTCGCACGGCCATGCGAACAGCAAGGCACAGGACGTTGGTATCACGGCTGCGGAGCTCGTGCCGACGGAGACGGTTTCGACTTCTTACAGCAACTCATGGCTCAACCTCACGCTCGGCACCGGCCAGCAGACCGGTTGGATCCCGCTCTATTACGGTGGATCGACGAGGATCACGAGCCATTACGGTGTCAACAACACCGTCCATCTCACCTATAGGGAGAACGCTATCTCCGGCGTCCCCCGCGGGTGGTGGGCCGACGCGAACTATACCGACGGCAATTACTATGACGGTTTCGTGACCTATTTCGCAGGGAAGACAGGCGCGAAGGGCATCTGGGCGACGTCGTTGTTCATGGAGGACGGCGCCGGGACGTACCAGAACATATGCACTGCCTCTGATGGCACGGTGACGAGTGCTAACAGGACGACCGCGACGACCAAGAAGGCCAACACCAACGGCTTCAAGGTGGGAGGCACGGTCTATTATACGACTACCACCTACGCTGCGAACACGAACATCAGCGGATGGGGCGTGGTCTACCGCGGTTACCAACGCCTGTTCGACTCGCGCTACTGCATCAACTCGACGCTAACCGCCAATTTTCTGACGCCGTACCAGCCGGTGTATCTTGTCGGCACGGTTAACGTGAACGACAGTCTCTACTACCTCGATTCCACGACCTGGTGGACGCAGACGCCTAACAATCCTCAGAAGGTCTACGTTCTCGTCGGGGCGTGCTTCGACTCCACCACGGACAATTGCCGTCTCACGCTCTACGAAGAGAATCCCTGGTATATTTACGACCAGGCTACGGGAAAGTTAGTAGCGCTCAACCAGACCGTCACCACCTTCTCCAACAAGTACAATACGCTTGTCGATACCGTCGATGAGCATACCACTAAAGTTGGCGAGTTCACCGCGCAGATCTACGGATATTACGCGCTGAGCACCACGGCAGCTGGCACAGCAGCTAAGACCGCGACGATCGATCCCGCTGTGAACAACTGGCAGCTTTCGAACGGGGTTTCCGTTGCCGTCAAGTTCACGTACGCCAACACGACATCGTCGCCGACCCTCTCGATCAACGGTACGGCGGCCAAGCCCATTAAGAATGCGTCCGGAGAAGCTCTCACGTCGTCTGAATATCAGTGGTCAGAAGGAGCGCTCAAGGTCTTCGTTTACGATGGCACCAATTGGCTCATGCAAGACGAAAGCGCTATGCAACGCTTGAGTTCGGCGGAGACCATTGTTCAACAGACAGCCAACAACGTTCTCATCAAGGCGACTTCGTCTGCCGCAACAGCGGAACAGGCTGGAGAGAAGCTCATTTCAAGTCTTATCAACGTTGCGCCCGAGGGCGTTGTGATCGATGCGGCGAAACTCGATGTTAGCGGCGTCATCACGGTCGGAGATCTGGCAACGAGGCTCAGCGTCTCCGATCTTGACAGCTTCGTGCGCGGCGACTATTACGTTTCCACGGAAGACGTCACCGCGCAGAGCGGGAAGACCTATTACTCCCTCGAAACCGTATATTCTTACGAGAAAGACGATACGATCTCCGTTGGCGATGACGTCACCGGATATTACACGAAATCGGGCAATACCTATACACCGGCATCGGGTACTGCTGCTAGCGGCGTGGATTACTATCAACGAATAGAATCCGAAGAATACGTTCAAGCACAAGTGTCTGCCGGAGGATCTGTAACAGGTCTTTACGAGCGTCAGAGCAACCTCGTTGAAAAGAACGAGAAGCTTGTAACCGACCAAGGCAGCTTGTCTGGTAAATACGACGCCTTAGACGGAGCGATCAACAACGAAGGCGGTTTGGCTGAACGCACCGGCAATCTCGAAACTAATTACGGAAATCTTGATGATGCGATCAACGGCGAAGACGGCTTGGCTGAACGTACGGGAGTTTTGGAAGTACAGCAACAGACTTTAACTAAGAAAGCCAACGCTAACGGAGATGCAATAGATACTCTTGGCGGGTTCGTGAACTCCATCTTGACGCTTTCAGGAGAGGCCGTCACTTTGGGGCGCATAAGCAACGGTGCTTATGTTGGCTGCCGAGCGCGCTTAACGGCGGATAGCGTCGAATTCGTCAATTCCGACGGCGCAGTAATCGGAAGCTACGGAGAGAACATGCAAATAGGAAGCTCGTTCGGCACGCATATCGAAGCGGCTGGACAGTATCTTCTGTTCCTCCCGGCCAATGTGACGTCCAAAAATGTTAACATGAACTCGCAAGCGGAGCGTGACGCTTTATTGGACAAAGCCGTCGCGTATATCGCCATCTCCCCGAACCCGCCGCACGAATCGGTTTTCTACATGACCCGCTCCGTGGTCGTTAAGGATATGTTCCTCGGAGAAGGCAAGTGGAAATTCTACAAGAGGAGCAACAACAACAATCTGAGTCTCAAGTGGATGGGGGCGATGTAGATGGCAGATTCGATTACTATGCGAATGGGTTCTGAAAACTATACGGTGACATTTCCCAACAAATCAAAAGCCGGATGGTACGAATCGGCAAATGGCCTAGCTATTACTGCGTATGTCGGTTCTGGCGAAAGCACCAATACGTCGATAACCGGTTATCTATACGAATACGAGCTTGACAATCCCACGTCGAATGCCTATTGGGTTCGGGTGAAAAGTCCGTCCGGCACCACTTCGAGCCTACTTAAGGTAAACAGCGATACTACCCGATCGTTTTCTCCCACTTGGACACTGGCCTGGTCGAGAACTCATTCCTCCCAGACGAACGTCGATAAACCGTGGTATGTTTACTGGTATAATGATTCTGCCGGAAAGTTTCTCGATCGCACGTGGACGATCCACATTTACGGTAATTTGGACGCAAAGCCTTCGTATTCAGTAAAATATTACGCCAACGGCGGCAGCAGCACTCCCACCGCTCAGACGAAATGGTACAACGAGCCCCTTACCCTTGCCTCCGGCATAAACAGGGCAGACTCCAGCGCCGGAACCTGGACCGTCAATCTAAAGAAGAATGACGGCACGACGAACAACTGGTCAACGCCCACGGTCTCGAGAACGTACAAGTATACGTTTTACCGATGGAACACCAACAGCTCTGGAACGGGAACCGACTACCAGGCCGGATCTAGTTATATAGGCAATACCGGGCTCAACTTGTACGCCAAGTTCAACAACACGATCCAAACAGGTTCTACTGTTCTTCCTACTCCGACTCTCGCCAACTTCAATTTTGTGAAATGGAACACGAATGCGAGCAACACGGGAACCGGATACAACGCAGGTGCAAGCTACACTCCGGGAAGCAATGGCGCGACGCTTCACGCCATATGGAACCACACCGTTACATTTAACGCCAATGGAGGTACCGGAGGGCCGTCTTCGAAGACCGACCTTCGGACGAATGCCATATCTCTCGGAGCTTCCGTCCCAACGCTCAACGGCTACACGTTCAAGCGTTGGAATACGAACACGTCGGATAGTGGAGACGGATATAATGCCAATGCCAGTTACCCGGCTGGAAGTCCTAATGTGGTTTTATATGCCATATGGAATCGTACGCTGACGTTTGACGCAAATCAAGGAATTTCAGGTTCTACAACTTCGCTCACGAGTTTGAAAACTTCTGCGATGACGATACCGTCTACTGCTACGCCAACTCGAACGGGATATACATTCGAAGGGTGGGGAGAGACCGCTTCGGCTGCTGACGCTGCTTATCAGCCAAACGGAATCTATCCGGCCGATAAGCCTAACGCCACCCTTTACGCCATGTGGAAGCCTACGGTGTCCATCGGGTCTGTTCTAGCGGTCCGTTGCAATTCTCAAGGTGTCGACGATGACGAGGGCACGTATGCCCGAGTTACGTTCCCGTGGGATATTCACAACGACGGAAGCAACTCGGCTACTGCGACGATAAAGGTCGATGGCGTCACAGCGGCTTCGGTTTCTCTATCCGGATATTCTGGCACAAGATCGGTAGTTGTATCTCCATCTGGAAGCGCTGTTTTCGAACTTGAGGAAGAATACGCCATTACGGTAACCGTTACCGACACGCTTGGCGGGTCCGCTAGTTCTGGCGACGTGTTAGCTCGCGCCTACTATACGATGGATATTCTGGGAGATGCGTATTACTATCAAGTCACCACGGATACTTCGTATCAGTCGTCTAAAACATACTACGTCTTGAACGGTGGGACATACGAAAAATTCACAGGTTCGAGCTTTGCCAGTGGAACCACATATTACGAAGCCACCGGTCCTCGACCCGGGCACGGCGTTGCCTTCGGCACCCCGGCAAGAGACGAGCATTTCACCGTAAACATGGATATATACACGGTCAACCCCAGCGGTACGCAAGGTCTTCTTTTCGATCTCATATACCCCGTGGGCAGTATATATATGTCTGTGAACTCGGCCAACCCCGGCACGTTGTTCGGTGGAAGCTGGGAACGGATAACGGGCAAGTTCCTTTTAGCAGCTACGGATAACGGCAGCACCGGGACCGACGTGCAATCGACGGCAAGTGTTGCTGCGGGAGGAAGCGGTGGAGAAGCTTCCCATTCGCTTTCTTCTGGTGAAAGCGGTGTTCCTGCTCATTCGCACGGTATGGCGCATGTGCATAGCACCAACATCGGGCATGGTCACGGGCACAGTATCGGGGTTAACCAGCATGCCGCGACGGCGTGCACGCGAACAGCAAACGTTGTCGTGGCTGCGCACGGAATAACGCAGCCCGCGTTTGCTATGGGTATGGTCAAAACCGCTGCGACGGGATCAGCTCAATGGCATGCCTGCGCGTGGGGAGACAAGACAGGTTCGTACACGGCCAATAGGAGCACCGACGTTGCGTTAACCAACAACCATAGTGTAACGACACAACCGACGTTCAATACCCCGGTGCTCAGCCATACTGTGACTGGCAGCGTGACGGATTACAGCGGGTCGAAGGTGTCTGGCGGGTCGCGCAACACGGCTAATACTGCAGACAGAAATTCCACCGATAACAACACGGCTGCCAATGCAGCTAATGCTCACAACAACATGCCTCCGTTCCTATCGGTGTATGTGTGGAAGAGAGTATCGTAGAAAGGAGCGAGCATGATCACGAGACCTGTGGACATCGACGACATGCTATACCGGCATCATGAAGTCGTATGGATTTGCCATAGGCAAGATGAAGAGAAGACCGTTGTGCGCGTGCAGTCGTCAAACGGCGTGGAGCAAGGTAACGAAGAGGTTTCTCTGCCCGCTAGCGTAATCACCGAGTACGATTTGCCGCTTGACGTTGGAATAACTTTCGAACAGGCAGAGGAAACCGTGTTTGCGCTTCCGTCCTTTGCTAGAGTACCGGACCCATACGAGGGCATCGTCGACGAAATAGCGTCGATGCTCGACGACGAGCAGGCGGCGACTGTTCCGCAGGCGTTCAAGGAATGGAAACCAGACACCGCATACATCACTGGCGACCGCAGACGTTTCGCGAATGTGTTGTATAAATGCCTCCAATCGCACACCTCGCGGGAGGGCTATGGACCGGATGTCGCCACGAGCCTTTGGGCGCGCATCCTCAACCCAGATCCTGGCACAATCCCCGAATGGGAGCAGCCGGATTCGACGAATCCCTACATGAGGGGCGACAAGGTAATCCATAACGACCACGCTTGGGAGTCCGACGTGGACAACAACGTATGGGAGCCTGGTGTATATGGATGGACGCAACTTGATTAAGGAGGTCCGGATGGACACGGCCGTGATAGTGGCGATCGTCGCCCTCGTACAGGGTATCGGTGTCGCCGTCATCAACGGGGCGATGAAGCGTCGCGAGGACTCCAACGCTGTTTACCGCGAGCAGCGAGAGGCTAAGGAACGCGAGCGCGAGAAGGAGGAACGGGAGCGAGAAGAACTGCGTAACGAGCGCGACGACCGAATGGCGGAGCTCGTATTCGCGGCCCTAGACGGCAACGAGGTCCTCCTCCGTATTGCCCAAGGCGAAGGCTCTAACAGCAAAGTTGACAAGGCCGTAGAGAAAATAGGCGAGGCCCGTAACGGATATAACGACTTCGTCAACAAGATGGCAAACCGAATCTAGGAGGCTGCATGTTCAAGCGAAATGTTAAATTCAACGAAACCGTATATTCTCATCACGAAGTCGATCTTATCGAGCATGTAAAAGATCGAACCACTTCGGTACGTGTCCAATCGTATAAGATGAGCCCGTATCTCGGGGCAAGCGCCCAAGTGGATAGATTTTTAACGCTGCCTTTTGATGATACGTTGACGTTTTCTGCGGCCGAGCAGGTTGTCATGGCAAACCCGTTGTTCGTCGAGTACGTCGATCCGGAGGAAACAGTCCTTCAGGAACTCGCGGACACGCTTACCGACGAGCAGGCGTCCATGGTGCCTCAGTTCTACCCAGAGTGGGAACCCGACGGCACCTACACGGCAGGCGACCGCGTCCGCTACTCGGACGGCTTCTACAAGTGCCTTCAGGGACACACCGCCCAGGCCGACTGGAATCCTGCCGAAGCTCCGAGCCTCTGGACGGCCATCATCGACGCGTCCGTGGTGCCCATCGACGGCTACCCCGTATGGCAGCAGCCCGACTCCACAAACCCGTACATGATTGGCGACAAGGTCACCTACGGCGAGAGTATTTGGGAGTCGACCGTCGACAACAACGTCTGGGCTCCGGGCGTTTACGGCTGGGAAGTCTACGTGGAATCAGAACCGGAGCCCGAGCCGCAAACCTATCCCGAATGGGAGCAACCCGATTCGACGAATCCCTACATGCTTGGCGATCGCGTGACGTTCGAAGGAGCCGTTTACGAGTCGACGGTCGACAACAACGTCTGGGCTCCGAACGTCTACGGATGGGTACTCGTGCAATAATTCAAAATGGAGTTAGAGAGGTACGATGGGAAACGACATGAACGTCATAGGCTTGAACGACCTCACCGTAACGGTTGGGGTCATAGTCGCTATAGCCGCTCTCATTGCAACGCTTTGGAACGCCATCAAGGCGATAAGGGAGATGACGCAGCCCGCCAAGGACCTCGTCTCCAGAGTCGACAAGTTGGAAGTCCAGCAAGCAAAGAACATGGAGCGGTTAGACGAACAGGAGGAAGGCCAGAAGCTCCTTCTGAGGAGTATGCTGGTGATCCTCGAATACGATGTATCGGGAGGGCATGCCGATAAGGAGACTCTCACGTTACTCAAGACAGACATTACGAACTACCTCATCAAGAACAGATAGGAGCAACGACATGACCGACGCAGAGATAAAAGAACTGGAAGTCGATTACGATTTGGCTTCCGCAGACGTCAACGGCGAGCGTTTCAAGGCGGTAGTCACGATCGTCATCGTGGCCATTGTCAACGTGGCCAACGTCTTCGGCTTCGCACTCGATGCCGACGCCTGGATCAACGTGGTTCTGAGCATCGCATCGGCGGCGTCCATTCTCTACAGTTGGTGGAAGAACCAGAACGTCACCATCCAAGCGGCGCAGGCACAGGTGTTGCTCAATGCGCTCAAACGCGAGGCCAAATTGGCCAAGCACGCGAAGGCTGCATAGAATCCAGATAGGAGGACGCGATGGCGATAACCATCGGTTCGAAGGGGTTGGAAGAGGTTAATCTCGTCATACCTCAAGGTACCAGCCTTTCCTTCGAGATAGACCATGTGGACGAAGAAGACCAACCCATCGACCATACGTCATCCGTCTGCAAGATGGCGTTCCAGACAAAGGACAAGGGCACCATGTACGACCTTAGCGAGTATTGTTCCCCGACGGCGACCGGCTTTCTCGTAAGCATACCGAAGGAAGCGACCTTTGGCATTCCCGAGACAACGTCGAAGTTCAAGCTTTTCTGGGACCTTATCGTCTACACGAACTCGTACGATTCCACGCGTGTCTGTTATGGAGACGTGACTATCGTCGATACCTACGCGTTGGACGGAGAATAACATGGCAATCGAGATCCGGGGGCACGGTCAAGTTGTCAGGATCTCCGAGAAAACGTGGAATGTTTCGCTCAAGAAACAACCAGGTTATAAAACCTCGGTTACATCGGGGCTCATAAAGACGGACCTTCCAGACTATGACGGTGCGTACGAAGTTGTCCCCGACGCCGACGGGCAGGAACTCCGCACGGCGAATAGGACCCTGCGACAAGACGTTACAATCCATCCAATACCATATCTCGAGACCACGAACGAAGCCGGCGGCTACACCGTCTCGATAGCGAGCTAAGGAGGCTCTTCCAAATGGCAAACAACCAGTATGTCAACAAGGTAGTCTACGATGGCACCACCCTCATAGACCTCACGTCGGACACCGTGGCTGCCGGATATTTGTTGAAGAATTACACGGCACATGATAAATCAGGCGCGCCCGTTACGGGAACCTGCGAGTACGATTCCGACACCACCGATGCGAACGCATCTGCGTCCGAGATCCTCTCTGGAAAGACCGCATACGTCAACAAGGTCAAGCTCACCGGGTCGATGACCAACAACGGGAGCAATGACGTCACGGTATCGAGCACTTCCGGCGCCTCCATCCCGGCCGGATATTACGACGGCTCGGGGAAAGCCGTGCTCGATTCGACATCATCGACGAACCTCGTGGCAACGAACATCCGCAGCGGCGTGACGATTCTCGGTGTCGAGGGCACCATGACGGCAGAAGACGGCCTTACCGTGGGCGCGGCAACCGCTACGCCGACCAGCTCGCAGCAGGTCATCACGGCCGCATCCCTTAACTACGATTACATTACCCAGGTAACCGTTGCCGCAATCCCGTATACTGAGACCGATAACCAGCAGGGTGGAAAGACCGTTGTTATCGGTGCCGCAGCATAACGGATATTCTATTAGATTCTCAGGGAAGGAGGTTCGATGGCCGAGAACGAATACGTTAACAAGGTCGTATACGATGGCGACACTCTCATCGACCTCACCGAAGACACCGTAACTGCGGCAACTCTCATGTCTGGATACACGGCGCACGATCGTAGCGGAGCGTCCATTACCGGAACCGGCAGCTATGTAGAAAGCGTCAATGGGCAAAACGGCGTCGTCACGTTGACGATACCGCCGACGATGACCATCCTCTCATACGGCCATAGTACCTGGGCGGATTTTCTTGCGGCGTACGAGACGAACACAATCGTCTACTGCCGAGCCTCGTCCAACAGCAATCCCGCAACCGGTACGCAGACCAGAATGGCCTTCATGGCATATGTTAACAGCGGAGAAAACCCGACGAACGTCGAGTTCCAGTACTACCGCAGCGTCAACTCCCACAGTAACAACCAGCAGGGAGACCAGACGTACGTGTACAAGCTTGACAAGACCAGTGGCTGGAGTGTCACGGTGCGCGAGAATTACACGAAGGTCGTCGCCGGCGCCGGCCTGTCGGGCACCTGGTCGAACGGCTCCCTCACGCTTAAAACGTCCATAGCCACCGCAACACTCACGGTCGCAGGTTGGGATAGCAACACACAGACCGTCAACGTTTCCGGCGTGACGGCGTCAAATGCAGTCATTGTCTCGCCCGCTCCGGCATCCGGCGCAGAATGGGCTTCGTGCGGGGTTGTGTGCACGGCGCAGGCATCTGGAACTTTAACTTTCTCATGCGATACTACGCCATCCGCTGCGATAACCGTCAACGTGCATGTCGGCGCATAGCCTACGAGCTAGGAGGTTTCATGGGAACCACGATACTCGCCCTCGGCTGCGCGGTCTTCTGCTGCGTGCTGCTGGCGATGATAGCCAATCGGCTTCGTTAACGGATATTTGCGAGGAGGTCTTGCAATGACACCGATGCTTCAAACGGGGTTCGGGGCGCTTCTGCTCGCCCTGAGCTACCTGGTTATACTAGCCGGTTCCACCTTGGCGTTCGTCATCGTGGAGACCAAATGCGATATCGCATGCCGGAAGAGATTAAAGGAGAACAGCCAAATGGGTTCCAAAGCACAGATGATATTCGACGAGATCGGCACCGACGTGAGTGGTCCCGTCCGCGAGGCAATCCTCTCGATTGACAAGCTCGAGAAGGAGGTTTCGGAGCTCAAGGCAGGAACGCCCGTCGAGCCTGCTCCCGAGCCCAAGCCCGCCTGGCAACCGCCGAAGCAGGAGGTGACGATCGATGGAGAAGATAACGGATCCGACTAGCGGGAACGTCGTACGGTTCACGGACAACTCGGCGAAGACCGACGGTGAGAACATCGACTACTATCCCGAGGACCAGAGCCGCATCCCGTTGATGCTCGACCCGGCGGGAGCTCCCTATCCCGCATATTCGATGGAGGATGCCCTCGATCGCTTCCTCTACGACGAGGAGATGGCGGGAGGATCGCTATGACGACTGCTGACAAGCTCCTGAAAGTCGCCGCTTCCTACATAGGCGTCAAGGGAGACCACAACAAATTCAATTACTGGTACTGGGTAACTCTCACCAAGACGTACGCTTGGGATCCCGGTACCGCCTGGTGCGCCTGCTTCGCGTCCTACGTGGCGAACGAGGCAGGACTCAAATGCAAGGCCAGCGCCTCCGCGGCCGGCTTCGCCACCCAGTTCGACCGTATCCGCGTCCAGGACGAGGACAAGGTCAAGCCCGGCGACATCGTTGTGTTCAACTGGGACGGCCGCGCGGACACCGGCTGGTGCGACCACGTGGGCATCGTCGAGTGGAGCACGATCGGCCAGGACGGCCGTTTCGGCACCATCGAGGGCAATACCGGCAGCGGTGCCGAGGGCCAGGTCATGCGCGTCACCCGCACCAATTGGGGAAACTACTTCACGGCTTTCTTCCGTCCCAAATACGATTCGGCTTCGTCTACAGCTCCTTCCACGGCTAAGAAGAGCACGTCTTCGAAGGTGCTCTACGGTATAGACGTGAGCAGCAACCAGCCGGCGGATATTTTCAAGAAGGTCAAGGCCGACTTCGGCATCGTCAAGATGTCGGGCAATCCCCAGAGGGACGGCGAGGGCAACCCGCTCTCGTGGAACTACGTCAACGACTACGCCAAGCAGCAGGCTGCGGATATTTACAAGAAGACCGGCTTGCTCGGCCTCTACCATTTCTCGTGGGGCAAGGAGGCGACGACTGAAGCCGACTTCTTCGTCGAGCAGGTGAAGAAACTCGGATATTTGAACAAGGCTGTTCTGGCGCTCGACTACGAGGCGCAGGCGACCTCGCTCGGCAAGACGTGGGTCAAGAAGTTCTGCGACCGCGTCAAGGCCAAGGCCGGATATTCTCCGGTGATCTACGCCTCAGGCAGCGTCATCACATCGCAGGGCCTCAAGTCGCTCGGTTACCCGATCTGGTGCGCCAACTA
>JAEEGL012302769.1_pt1 | contig 17217 bp, 5 predicted proteins | sample 9134231 | NCBI WGS metagenome assembly JAEEGL01 (sample SAMN16246548, study PRJNA631951) | gut metagenome | biome: gut microbiome; feature: rumen; material: fiber-attached | host: Bos | place: Iran: Karaj | collected 2018-10
ATTTAAATAATAGAAATATTATTTCATGCTTAGAAGGTCATAGTAATTATATTAGTAAAATGATATTTGAATTACAAGAAGATAATAATAATAAATATTTATATTCAAAAGATGAACAAATTAATGTTAATCTTGTTAGAAATAAAAAAAATATTTTTCAAAAAACTAATAAGGAGTTCATTCTTGAAAAATGGGGAAATTCCCTTAAGGAACAATTAAATGATAAAAGAATGAATTATAGAAAAATGAGTACTGTAAAAATTACAAATCACAATTCTTTTAAAATTTATGATATTTTTACTTGTGGTTTAGATGGTAAAATTGGTTCTTATAGAATTGAATATTATGAAAATAATTGTTTAGAAAATAAAAGTGAAATTAAGTCAATGGCACAAGAAAATAATACTGATAATATTTCTTCAAGTAAAATTATGACAAATAAAAATATTAATAATAATAATAATAATAATCCAAATACAAAAAAATTGTATTATTTAAATAAATTAATTATGTTAAATCCTCCTGAAAATGATGAATATGATAAAACACATTTTATTTTTATGAATAATATTATTAATGAACCTATTATTGATTTCTTTAAAAATGATTTATTATTTGTTATAGCTTCTAAAGTTAATATTTTAGGAAGTGAAATTAAATTAATTTTTTTTGAGTGTGAAGAAAGCGATTCTTCTTTAAAAAGCAGAATTAGAATGAATAAAACTTCAAATGCATCAATTGCATCGGATTTGGAAGAATTAAATAATTTAAGTGTAAAAATTAAAATACCAAAATAAATAATAGTTTAAAACATATATTTTTTTTTTTAATAAAAATAAAAAAACAAATATTTAATTTAAATTTAAAAATAGAAAATTTAGATTAGGTTATACTTGATGTATTCAATGGTATATAATAAGCCTCAAAATTTATTTATATTGATAAAATATTTTAGAATAAATATAATAAAAAGAAAAAATAAGTCATTTTATCTTTAATTGAATACATTTAATTATATCCATAAGATAAAAAATCACTGAGACTTTATACAACAATATTATATCAAAAACAAATAAAAAAGTACAAGATGAATTTTTCATATTTTTTAATCAATCAATACAATAAAATTCACAGATTCAAAGATAGATAGAGATTTATTTTAAGAGAAAATATTTTACTTTATCAAATAAAGAAAATGTCTTTAAAAAAACATGTCAAATTAACAAGATATTTGTAATTAAATAATAAAAATAATTTTTTGAAGTTAATTTTATCAATTTTTTAAAGTAAATAATCAAATTGTAATTTAATAAATGCTACTTCATTTTATTTGTTTTTTATAAATATTTTCTTCAATTTTTTTTTTTTATAATTAATCAACTAAGGAGTTTATTCTCAAAAATAAAATATTATATTATATTTTATTTTGTTTTGAATTAATTTTTTTAAAAGTAATGAAATATCTAGGATCTAAATCTCAAATATCCTTAAAAACAATTAAACAAAATTTACTTTGTACTTCTTTGAATAACTTTTACTCTTTAAATGTTTCAAGAAATAAAAAAAAAAATGAAATCTTTCCTCAAACAAAAAGAGACAATCAATCATCATATAAAAGTAATATTTCAAATAAAACCAAATTTTCTTTTCATAAAAAAAATGAATATAAAATTCATTATTATACTATAAAAATAAATTTTTCAAATTCAGAAGAAAAAAATAAAACTAGTAAATATCCTTTTACAAATAACAAAAAATCAAATTTTCTAAGGCAATTTAGAAATCCTTTAAGTTTTAAAAAGAAAATAAATAATAAATTATCAGTTGATAAATTAGTAGATTTACTATCTGAAAGAAAATTAAAGTATTTAAAGCCAATAGAAAGAAATTTATCAAAAAGTTTAATATCAACAAAAAAATTAATGAAAGATTATAGTTTTAAAGAAAAAGGAGATAAATTTTTTGAAAGAGAAAGAATATTTGTTAAAGATTTATTAAAAAATAAAAAGTTTAATCACTTATCTTTTTCAAAATTAAATAGATTTAATTCTCAAGATTATAAAAATACTAATAAAGAAAATAATGATGGTTTATTCTTTCAAAATGAACAAATAAGAAAAGTTTTAAGATCTCCTTTAAGTGAAAATAAATCAATGGAAATATATTCTATCTTTTTTCATAATAAAAAACACTGAAATAAAAAATTGAAATTTATTTTTAGTTTTTTAAGATATAATTATATATATTTTATTAGACTAATTTTTTATATGTTTCTCATAAAAAACCTTTATATTATTATATACTTTAATAAAATATAGAATTATAGTTTAATTTTTGAAAATCATTATTTTTTATTAATTTTTTGGGTTCGTATCTAAAATTAAAAAAACTTTTACATCTTGAAAGAAAAAAAGTTTTATGATGTTTTTCAATATATTTTTTATTTTTTCTTATTTTCATTTCTTCATTTAAACTTCTCTTTTTCTCCATTATATTAACTGCTTTCAAATATCTTTTTTCTTTTAATACATTATTACAAAATTCAGTATCTTTCATTTGGAAAATAAAAGATTTATATTTCATAATTAAATTTAAAACAGCTTTATCATATATTTGTAAAACTAAAATAGCATTTTTTAACACATCAATTTCTTTATATTTATCAGGATTTTCTAATATATTTAACATATCAAAAAAGGTTTTTTCTATTAATTCATTATGAGTTTCATAAAATAAATTTTTTTTAATTGAATATAATTTTTTCGTTATTTTCGCAATATAAAAAAATGTATAAGCAAAATTAACTTTAAATTGTTTTTCATTATAATAATTATTTAATCTTAAAATTGATATACAAAAATCTATTGGTAATTCTTTTGGAATTTTAGAAATATATTTATTTAATGAACGTTTAACATTTTTATTTTGACTTTTATCAATGAATTTTTTTTTCTTTAATAATTCTTTATTTTTGCTTTTTAAATCAGTTAATTCATTATTTAATTTTACTTCAGATTGTTGGATATTTATTTTATTATTGTTTAAAATTTCTTTTTCTTTTTCCAATTCTCTTTTCAATTTTTCACAAGTAATATAATTAAAATAATAATTTTGATATAATCTAAATATTTTTTTTTCTTTTCTTTGAAATTGATAAGTAATATCTTTTAAATTGTCAAAAATAGGATATCTACAAAATAAATATTTTTCTAAATAATCATAATTGCTTTTATCTTTTTTATTTTCAATTTTATTTTTTTTTTTATTTCTATTGTCATATAAGTTACTTTCAATATTATTATCTTTTACCCCTTCAGATTTTACATTTTCATTTTCTTCTTCTTTAATATTTGTAAATTCCATTTTTCTTGTTAGCATTTTTTTTTTTCTAATTGTTTTAGCTTTTTCTTTTAAATTCATCATTGTTTCATATGATATATCATTAAAAATGGGAGGTAAATCTTCTAAATTTATATTTTCTTTAATACAGATTAAAATATTTCTTATTTTTGTATATTTAATATATTTAAGCATAATCTGATTTATTTTATTTTGTAATATGTCATTTTTATTAATTAAATTTAGTATTTTTATTCTTAACTCATTTAAATTTTTATTTTCTTTTTTAATATATTCTCTTAAATAAACAATATAACCAGTAAAATTTGGTATTTTATAATTTATTAAATTTTCATATTTTTTTTTCCAAAATTGAACTTGGAAATTAATTTCTTTTTCAATTTTATTTCTTTTATTTTCTTCCTTGTCACAATGTTCTTTATTAAATTTCATAATATTTTTAATGTATCTTAACTTAACACATAATTTACCAAAATCTTTTGAAGGAGTAATTTTTTTTTCATTTAATATTTCTTTATCAATTTCTTTAGAAATATTAGAAGGTAATCTAAAATTAAATGAATGAGATGGAGTTAATCTTCTTTTTGAAATTGGTTCTTTATTAAATTCAATATCATTTGATTTTGATCTACTTTTTATTGTTGGGATTAAATTTTTTAATTTTTCTTTCATTAAATGAGAATATAATTTATTTACATCTTCAATGTTTTTTTCTTTTGAATAATTTTTATGAAGAATATAGTCTTCTATATTTTTTTTTATTCTTTGATTGTTTCTTAATGCATTTATTATTAATGAATCTGATGTTGATGTTGATGATAAATTTGAATTATCTGAATTTAAAGATGAGAAAAAATTATTATTTCTTTTTTTTAAAGCATAATTATCATTATAGAAAGGAAATAAAACTCTTTTATTCATTTATTAGAGTAATTATAATTTATTTAATTTTTAATAATAATAATTTATATATAAATTATTTAAACATCTTTTTTTTGAAATAAGATTCTTAATTTTGTATTTATGAAATTTAAAAAAAAACAAATTAATTTTTATTCATTACTTCAATGATATCATCTCCTTTTTCATTTTTAGTTTTTTGAAAAGTATAATTATTTATAATTTCAATTGGATTTACAACTTTTTTAATTAAAGAATAATCAAATATTTCTTCAAATTTACTATTATTTAATGTATTAAGTAATTTTTTAAAAAGAACACCATTAATTTTATCTCTAACATATCCTTTAATAATAGATTTATAAACATAAATATCATTTTTTTTAATATCTTTAATTCTAATCCATTCTTTTTTTAAATTTATTTTTTCAAACATTTCTTGAGTAATATTAACAACATTATCTTGAAAATCATTAATTGCTATTTTTTCTTGTCCTGACATTAATTTTTCTAATTTACTTTTTTTAACTAAGCATTTATTATTATTTTTTTCATCTTCAACTTCAACATAAATATCATTTACTAATAAAATTATTTTAACACCTTTATATTTCAAAGAATTTTTTAAATAATCTTGATAATATTTTTTAAAATCAATTCTTCTTCTTTTATTATTTAAATCAGTTAATTCTATTCCATTTGGAATTTTTAAACCATTATTTTTATAAGTAAATATAATATTTCTACAAGCAGGTTTTCTAATAAAAAATTTTTCTTTTTTTACATCTTCAATTTCTAAAAATTGAAATAATTCACTTTCTTTATTTACAATTTGCTTTTGTAATTTCATTCCTCCTTTATAAAAAATATAAGTTTCATCATTTTTTAAAAGAATATTATCATTATAAAGAGGACAAGGTGTAATTTCAATCATTTCACTTAAAATTTTTTTCATATTTATATATTGAATATTCCCTTTAATATCAGTCGTTTTTTCAATATCATTTACAATATAATTAGTAATTAATTTATTTAAGTAATTTAATATAAAATTTTTTTTTATATAACATTCAACTTCAGAAATATTCTTTAGTTTAATATATTCATTTTCTCTTCCTGAATTTAAAACTTCTTTTAATTCTTCTAAACAAACTGTATAATCTTTTTCAATTTCCGTATATTCTTTTTCTTTATTTTCATTTATAATTTTATTTATTGTTGAAATAGGAAAAATTGAACTTTTTCCTGTTAAACAATTTGTTATGTAAAAAAAAGAAATATTATCTTCATCTTTTATAAAATAAGTATTTGATGATGTTGAAGAAACTAAAAATCTCGTTTTCTTATTTCTTAAATTTAAATAATTTAAATTTATTAATTCTCCTTTATAATCAGTAAATTGGATTATATTTTGAATATTTTCACTATTCAATAGTTTTTCATATACAAATTTAATTTGTTCAATAGGAATAAAATATTTTTGATTGTTTGTATCAAATATTAAAACAAAAATCCTATTTCTTTCACTATTTTGAATAAAAGAATTTTGTAAATTCTGATATTTTGGTAATTCAATAGAATGATTTCTTGAAAAAGATAAATCAATAAATGATTGATTAAAAATATCTTTAGATTGCTTAACTAAATGTTTATTATTCTTAATGTCATATTCATAAGTAAATTTATTATCATCATTTAATAATATTTCTCCTAAAGGGGAAATTTCCATTAAAATATTAAATATAGTTAATTCATTTGGATTAATAATATGAACATTTCCTTTTATATCATAAACTTTATTTCTTCTTTTTAATTCTTTTTTTTGATAAATTCTATTTACTATATGTTTTAAAAAGATTTTTTTAATTGTAAATATTTCATCTTTTAAATCATATATATCAACTGTTAAAGAATTTGGATTTTTATTTCTTCTTTCAACTTCTTCAATTATACTTAAATGATTATCTTTTGTTGAAAGTCTTGAAATTCCATCTAATATATTATTCATTTTTTTAATTTCTTGTTCATATAATTTAGCTATATAATGATATATATTTATATATTTAGAATTATTTTCTCTATCATAAACTGATGTTCTTTCTATTTTTTCATTTTCTAAAATTTTTATTATTTCATCTTTATTTAATTCAATTGTATCTTCATTTATATCTATTATTTCTATATATTCATTTTTATTATTTATTATGATATTCAGGTAATATTGTTTTAATATATTTATTATTTCTAATTTTAATTCTTCTGAAAAACCATAATCTTCTTTTTCTACTTTTGCTAATTGAGATATTGCTTTTTTTGAATCTTGTATTTCCATTTAAAAAATTTTAAATATTCAAAAAAAAATTTATATTAAACTATAATAATACTTATTAATTTTTTTTTGTTTTTTTTATAATATATATATATTCTAATTTTTGAATTTAAAAATTAATTTTTTTACATGGAGAAAAATTTAGTTGAACAAATACAATCATATTATAAAAAGAACAATCAAATGATTTTTAAAAAATTTAAAGATGAATTATCAATTAAGGAATCAGAGAAAAATTATACAAATTATTATCAAAAATGTATGAATTTATTAAATGAAATTGATGAAAATTCAATTTTTACTGATTGTTCAAATATTGAAAAAGACATTAAAGAAAGAATAGCTCAAATAAACTTAACAAAATTAGATTTACTTTCTGCTGTTAAAGAAGCTAAGACCATAGGAATAAATAAAAATGATGAAAATGAAATTCTTAATTATAAATCAAATGATGAAGATTTAAAAAAAAAAATAAATGAATTAAATAATCAAATTGAAAATTTAGATTTAGATTCTTCATTAGAATCTTTAAAAAAAGTAAAAATTGAAAATGAAAAAGATTCAGATTATAGTTTCCAACCTTATTATAGTAATTTAAATGAAAAAATAAAATTTTATCATTTAGTTAAAAGAGAGAAAAAATCTAAATTAATTTCTTTAGAAGAAAAAAAAACAACTTTAAATAATAATAATTTTAAAATTGAAAAATTAAAAAAAGAATATACTAAAAATACTGAAAGAATGAAAAGTGAATTAGAATGTAATGAAAATTTACAGAAAGATATAACAAATTTAAATAATAAAATTGAAGAAATAAAAAAAACAAATGATAATATAAATGAAAATAGTATTTTATTTAAAAATGAACAAATTATTATTAATTTAAATAAAGAAGAATATATTATGAAATTAAAAGATATAATTACTCAAATTAAATTATCAAAAAGTAATTTAAATAAAAATAATTATTTATTTTCTGGAATTTTGCTGTTATATATGAAAAGTTTGTTAAAACAAAATAAAACTAAATTAAAGATTTTAGCTATTGAAATTGCTCATAAATTAAAACAAACTATTGAAAGAAGACAAAAATTACTTCATCTTTTTAATAATATAAATCAAAGTACAATGGAAAGAATGAAAAGAAGAGATGCTTTTCAACAGTTTTCATTGGAAATTCAAAAAGTTTATGAAAAGTATATTAAAATTTTAAAGACTTTATATTAATACTCTTAATTTTTTCTTTTTTTTACTCAGATAATTATATTTGTAAATATTAAGTTTTGTAAATTAAACCTATTAAGATTTATTATTTTTTTTAAAAACATTAAATAAAAAAATCAATTTTAACTTAACACATAATAAATTTAAGAAAAATATATAAAAGCATAGGGATCATTTAATAATCACCTTGCTTATAGAATATAAAAAGATAACTTATAACTTTTATAAAAGTAAAATCACAATTTATTGAATTTAATATTTCTCCCTCTCTCTTGTTGTTAATCATTTATCTAATAAATCCCCATTAAATATGATTTTTCTTACTTCTTTTATATTGATAAGTAAATTCATTACTATTCTCTATAAGGTATTTTTTTATTTAATATATACTTTTTTCTATTTAAAAAGAAAAAAAATGAATATAATATTTGGAATTATATTATTTATATATTATTTTGATTAAAACTGCATTATTTTAGAATTTTTATTATTTTTTAATTAGTTTATTTAAGTGTTAATAATAATTTATATTATTTATAATATTATACTAAAGTTTGAATATATATAATAATCACGTTTTTAATTTTTATACAAAGATAATAAAAACTAAAAAACAAAATGAAAATCAAACTTTCTATTTCAAATAAAAATTATTTAAAGATTTATCTTTACAGCAACTAATAAACTTTTCTAAAATATCTTTTGAAATAATTTTATTCATACTTTGGAACTTTGGATTTTTAGTTAAGAGCATAAAAGTAGAAATTAATCCCCAAGGATAAGGTTTATATAAGAATCTTTCAAATATATTTTTTAAAATATGTTCCTTAATATAAGTATCTTTGATTTCTCCAAATATATAAATTAATAAAGTAGAAAAATAAGAAGTTTGTTGTGAATTAAACCTTAATTCATTTAAAAATGCATTTATTAAATGATCTCTATTTTCATTATCTAAATTAGTAAATAAATAAATGAAAAAGTTAAAAACTTCTTTACTACCAATCTTTCTTTCAATTATACTTTTTATTTTTGTCAAAGCCCAATATAAAACTAATGCATTTATATTAAAACTTCTTTGTTCACTCTCTTTTGGAATTGAATTAAATTCATCTACTATTTCTTTTAAATATTTCTCATCTTTTTTTTCAATATAATTATCAGTTAATTCTTTAAAGTTTAATTTTTCAACAATTCTATTTACATCAAAAAGAACATTTGCACTTTTTCTAGAAACAATATCTTTACTATCTTCATTTAATGGATCTGGTAAATATATATCTTTAGGACAACATGATAAAATAATATTTTTTAATTGAATGAAATAATTACCTGAAGGAAGTGGAATTAAAATTAAATAATAATAACTTGAAATATAATCAGGATATGTATTACATAATAAAAAGAAAAATTTATATACTTGATCTAAAAAGATTTTAAAATTATAATTTGTTATTTCTTCATTAGCAAATGATTTTAAATATGATAAAAGATCAATTAATAAAGATAAATATTTTTCATATCTTAACATTACTTCTTTTCTTCTTAAAGATTTGTCATAATCAAGAAAATTAGAAATAAAATCTTTACATGAAATTAAATCTAACCAAGCTAAAGCAAAACCAGAATAATTAGTTGGAGAAATAATTAATAAGAAATCACTAAAAATTGTTAAATAATTAATTTTCTTATATTCTCCTTTAAATAAATTTTCTTTATTACCAAATTTATTTAAATGATGAATCATATTATAAAATAATTTATAATATAATCTTTGATTAAATGAAGTTTTAGAATTAATATAATCTTGATGGAAAAAACTGAAAATACCTGTTATGATAATATTAAATAATTTTAAATGATTAAGTTTTGTATTATCAATATAAGATAATAAATCAAAAAAAAAATTAGAAACATTTTCAGGAGTTGAACGATTGACAGGGACTTTATTATTATCAAATGTTCCTTTTATGCAAATTTCTGTTAAAATTGCTGAAAGAGTTTGATAATTATTTTCATTATATATATATTTATGAAGTACATTATCTTCTTTTTCTTCTTTTTGATTTTTTTCTAAATTATTATTTGAATTTACTAATTGTGGAATTCTATTAAAAGCAAAGTAACATATTAAATAAGTATTGTTTTCCTTGAAATTTTTAAATATAATTGGAGATGAATTTATTTTCAATGTTAAGTTATTTAATTTTGAATTAATACTAAATAATTTATAATATATATCACTATATTCTCCATAAATATAAGATGGTATTTCTGGTAAAGTTTTTTTTTCTATTACTCCTCTCTCAAATAATTCTTTTAATACTTTTCTTGATATATCTATAGTGGATTTATTTTGTAAAAATTCTTTAAAATATTTTTGATAATCTTCCATATTAAAAATTTTATTTTTAATAAAAGCATAATGTAAATCAATATTGAATTTAACGAAAATTTCTTCAATCGATAAAACACTTTCAGTAATTTTATTTGATATTTCTTTATGCAAATTAACCCAACCTTTTAAAATAAAAGAATAAATATTTAATAAAAATTCATTTGAATTTTTAGCAACACTAAAACAATATTTTAAAGTAACATTAGCTAAATCAAAAGCAAAATTAACATCTTCAATTTTACTTTCTTCAATAATTTTAGTTAAATTAGAAAATTCTTCACCAACTTTATTTTTAGGTTCCTGACTTAAATTATAAATATTAAACATACAAACACTATAATTCTTAGTCATATATGTATCTGATTGTTGACCAATAGCCTCTTTTAACATATTATAAACTATATTTAGAAAATCAACATTATCTTCAAATTTATTATAATCTTCATGTATTTTATCAAAATTTGCATAAATTTTATATTGACTTTCAGTTAAACCATCCATATTTGGTTTTAATTCATCAGGTAAAACTTCCATTTTTGAAAGTAATTCTTGTTGTTTTTGAAAAGGAATTTGATTTAATTTTCTTCTTTCAATTTCTTTTCTTATTTCTTCATCGTTTTCTAATTTATCTATTGCATTTTTTATTACATAATTATATATAAATCTAGTTCCTATATCATAATATTTATCATCACTTAAATTTACTATTTTCTCTATGCTTTCTTGAGATATTTTTTTATTTTGTAATATTCTTTTCATATTTCTTGATAATCCCATTCTCAAAGGTTCTTTAGATAAAATCATTGCTAAGGAACCTGATAAAGTTTTAATAAAAGATTCTGAAGCATTTTTAAATTTTATTTGATCATTATCAAACATAAAGTCTTTAATTAAAATTTGTTTTGTTGTTATTAAACTTATCTTTAAAGATCTTTCTGAAACAACTGAAATAATTTCATTTATACTATGATTTAAAACTTGAGTTAATAAAGCACATAATTCTTGTTTTGTTATTTTTACATTATTATTATTGTCTGTATTAATTATATTTAAAATACTTTTAATATAATCATCTAAATTACTTATTTTTGATATAAAATCTTGTATTGTTAAACATATATTTTGAGGTTTAGAAAAATCAGCAGAATTTTGACAAACTTTTTTATTATCTAATAACTTAGAAGTCGGAGGTATCATATCAAATTCTAATTTTTGAAATAAATTATCAATTTCTATTTTAATTTTATTTTTTAAATTTGGTTTAATAGAAATTTCAGCTAATAAAGATAATATAGCTTGAATCCAAGGATTTTTAGGATGAAAAACTTTAGTCTTAGCACTATGTTCTAAAATTTTTGAAATAAATATAATAATTATATTTAACTTTCCATTTTCATATGCATCAATAATTAATTCTTTCATATCTAAATCTTTTGCTAAAATTGGACGATTTTTTGATAATGTTATTATTCCTAACCAACTTCCTAAATTTTTTAAAACATTTTGTTCTTTTATACTTTTATCTAAATTTTCACTATTTAATAATTTTCTTATATAAAATATTGTATCTTTTGTCATATATTTATTTAACTCAAATGAATCTATTGAAGTTATTAAATCATTATAAATTTGATAATTATTGTTTTCTCCACTTAATTTATTTACAAAAAAATTACTAAACCATCTTTCAATTTTTTCAGAGTTAATTATAGTTTTAATTTCTTTTGCTTTTTCTGTTAAATTACTTTTTGTAATTGAATTTAAAATACTTTTAATTTTATCAATTATTTCTTGTGAAGGAGAAGGAATATTTTCAATCATATTTCCATTACCTAAAATATTATTATCATTAATTTCATATTGTAACTTTAATGAAGTAGTTTGTGGTTTTAAATTTTTTTTTAAATTAACAAAAGAATTATTATCATTATTAGAATTATTATTTTTTTCATTAGTACCATTTAATTCATTTGCTTTTTTTTCTAATTTTTCATAAATATCTTTATTATTCTCTTTTAAAACTTCTAACTCAAGTAAATCTCTAATAAACTTAGGCCAAATTTTTGTTTTATCAATAATTTGATTTAAAGCAATAATACCAAAAATATATAATAATCCAGTTCCTTTTTTTATTCCTTCAATAATATATTTTAAAGCAATTCTTTCTAGAATTCCAGTAAAAAAATTATTTTTCACCATTTGACCAAATAATTCAGCCATTAATTTTAATTTTTCTTCTGGATATTGATGAAAAAATCTATATTCATCTAAAGTAGAATGTGTCATACAATATAGAACATCAATTTCTTTTTGAATTTTTGAATGTTTATATTGTAATAATTTGTTAATTAATTCTTCAACAGTAATTTCTTTATTAAACATTTGATGATATAATGCATTTGTTGCTTGTTGAATTTCTTCACTATTTATTGAAGAATAATGAGCATCTCCAAATACTTCTAAAATTGCTTTACTTATATTTTTTTTTTCATCTAATAATTTTCTTGAATTTTTTATTGAGGGGATATCAACTAATAAATTTTCTAAGATAATTGCTAAAGATTCTAAAGATAAATTTGCTTTTTCTATTACTTCTTTTTTGATTGTATTATCTTTTCCTTTTTCTATTAAATTTATTTGTAAATGATGTAAGAAACTTTCTAAAAAAAATTCTCCTCCTTTTCTTATTCTTTCTTTTATCCATTGATCTAAATTTATTAATTCTTTTTTAGAAGCTAAAAATGCTAAATTAATACTAAAATCATAATATTTTGAATTTAAGAAATAAGATAAACTATCTTTTATTTTAAGAGAATTATCTAATATTTTATTTAATATAATTGAATTTGGTTGATTAATCCAAATATTATAAATTGATTTAATAATTAAATCTCTATTTTTATTCCAAATTTCTTCTAATAAATTTTGATTATTATTATTTTGATTCATTATTAAAGGATGAAGTAATTCTTTAAATAATTCTTCGTATAGAAATTCATCTTTTTTTTGTTCAATTTGTATTAAAGCATTTATTAATATTTCTGGAATATTGTGAATAGGCCATTCAAAAATTTCTTTAACTTTAATATAATAATTTCCTGTTGATAAGGATATTAAAGTACTAATTAAATCAATACAAATCCAAGCTTCAATTAAATATGAAGATTTTTGATTTGAAATAAATGAATTATTTTCTATATTTTTTTTAACTTTTAATCCATTATAATTTTTAAAAGAATAATTCCCTTGAATAGAATTATTTATTAAAAATGATAAAAAGTCTATTTGATTATTTTCGTTTTCCCATTTTGAAAATATAAACTTAAAAAATTGAGATGGATTATTTAAGATTTTTAATTTTTGAAGTGTCGAAATAAAAAATTCAAAGTTTTTCTTATCTTTAATTGAAAATATTGGGTCATCAAAACTTTTAAAAACTAAATCAGGATTCATTGAATCAATATTTTTTTTAAACATCTTATATAAATTATCAATATTCCAATTTATATTTTTTTTATCACTTACATCATCAATTAAATTATTTGCTTTATTATTTAAACTTTTTAAAAATATTTTATTCAATAATTTATTTTCCTTATTTTCAACCCAATTTTGATGTTTTAATAAAAAAATAATAAAAGAACCTAATCTCTTTTCATCTATATCAAAATTTAACATATCATCTGCTTTAATTTCAATATTATTATTTAAAATGTAAGGTCCAATTTCAAAAAATATTTTTTCAATTTCTATTGGTTCTTCATTTCCAGTTTCTAAAATTTTTTCAAGTTCTTGTATTTGCTTTATATCATCTTGATTTTGAGAATCAGAATTATCATTAATTTCTAAAAAATTAATAAAATCCTCAGCTTCATTTTTATATTCTTCGTCAAAAATCTCAAGAACCATAATTAAAGTTTGAATTATATTTTCAGATAATTTAATTCCATTATCATCTTTAATTTCTTTATATTTTTCAATAATAATTTTTTGCGCTTCTTTTTCATATTTTTTATTTGTACTCATTATCATTGAAATTAAAACTTTAAATTGATTTTCTAAAGATAGTTTACATACTTTATTTAAAGAATTAAAAATTTCCAAAGCTGAAGATTTATTTTCTGAAAACATTAAAATTTCACTGAAAAAATTAATAAAATCTTCTCTTTCTAATAATTGAGGAAATTCTTGTAAAAAAAATTGGATTTTTCCTGTTTTTTGATTTTGAAAAGATTTTAAATCATTAAATTCAATTTCATCAAATAAGATTTTATATAAATTTTTATCAAATGAAGGACCATATGATTCTGTCATTTTATTTATTTCTTGTTGAAGAGACTTAAATCCTCTTTTACTTTTCTCTTGATTAATTAAGAAATAAGCCCTCATCAAAGGAGCTTCTCGAAAGTTTGATAATCTCATTTTTTTTTTAGTATTTTATTATTTAATTAATTTATGTTTTACATATTTTATATCTTTTTTTGGATTATTTATTTAATGGAAAGGATTCATTAAGAAAAAAATAATAAGAAAAAAAATGTTGATTTTATTTAAGATGAAAAAAGTTAATTATTGAATAAATCAATAATATTTAAAATGAGGAATTAAATATTATTTTTTCTCTGAAATTAATTATTAAAAATAAAATTAAAGAATTAAATAAGATATTTTTTCAAAAAACAGATTGATATAAAATTTTCTTATTTATGTAATATTAATAAAAGCTTATTAAAAAGGAAAATAAAATTACTTTTCAAGATATTATACTTCTAATGATGAAATAAATAAATTTTTGAAAATAATGAAATTAAAACAAAGAAAAACAATTCTTTTTATTTGATAATATAAAAAATTAAAGAAAAAAAAAATATAAAAAAAACTAAGACAAAAATTAATAATTAATATAAAATAATAAAAATAAAACTTTTCAAATATAGAATTTAAAATTATAAAAAATGAATTTCTCACAATTATCATATAACAATCAACAAAAAAATCAACAATTAGATATGCAAATATGTAATTGTTGTTCATGTAATTCTTCATTTTGCACTTGTCAATGTCTTTGTCCTTGTCATCAAAAGAATATATCAAATAGAAATTTTGAAACCAAAAACAATAATATCTTTATGAATGATAATATAAATACAAATGAAAAAAACTATCCTTCTTATCATTTAATTAATAATAATAAAAGGAATAATAATAACAATGATTTAAATGGTTTTAATGAAGAATTAAATCTTTTAAAAAATAAATTACTAAAAGAAAAAAAAGAAATTAGACAATTTCCAACTTCTTTAAATATTCATAAAAATAATCCTGAACCAAATAAAAATATGTTTTATATTCCTAAAAATTACATTAAAACAGATTTTAATACTTATAAAAATATAGATAGAGAAAAATCTAAAATTGATTTTTATAATTTATTAAACTCAATAAAAGGAAATGAAGATTATAATGTAAATTATTCTCAAAGATCAAATTGTAACGATTGTGGAAATAATAATAATAATTATTCTAAAAAACCTTATGATAATAATCTAACTAATTTAAAGCAAACTTTTTCAACAGAAAGAAAATATCAAAGAGATGATAATTTAAGATTAAATTTAAATTATTCACCAAGATCACCTTGTCCAAATAAATATTCAAATATTTATAATCCTTGTGATAATTGCTCAAATTACCAAAATAATATTAATTCATATTCTTATAGAACTATATCTCCATCAAAAGCATCTTATAGTTATCGAAGAACTCCTTATAAACCTCCTATAAGAACGAGTGATAGAAATTATATTTCAAGTCCAAGAAATGACAATTATAAAAAAAATAAAGATATTATTCCTAATAAAGATTATAATACAATTGAATATATTAAAAAAGATAAAAATAATGAATTAAATAATTTAGAAACTAATATTAATGAAAGAACATTACCTTATAATCAAAATTATATGAGTACTAGTGTTACTGATAATAATGATGATAGTAAGAATAATAATTATAAAAGTAATTTAAAAGGATTAAAAAATTTAAAATCTCCTAAAAGTAATTTAAATGATTTATATTTAGAGAATTTTGATTTTGAAATTATTGGAGATAATGAACATAAAGATTATTTAATCAATGAATTAAATAATAAAATTCAATATTTAGAAAATCAATTAAAAAACCCTTCTGATAAAATTAATGATAATAATTCTTATTATGAAGGAATAATTCAAGATCAAAAAGATGAAATTGAAAAACTTAAATCTGAACTTTTAAAAAGAAATAATGATAATAATAATTTAAATCAAGAATTGTTAAATTTAAAAAATATATATTCTAAAAATAAGACAGATAATTCAGACTATAAAAATGAATTATTTGATATTTCAAATGAAAATCAAAAATTACTTGAAGAATTAAATAAATTAAAAGATAATTTATATAAATTAGAAAATGAAAACAGAAAATTAAATCAAGATTTATTATATTCTCAAAATAATATATCAGAATTAGAAAATAATAATAAAATTTTAACTTCAAAAATATTAAATTATCAAAATAATTACCCAGAATTAGAAGAACAAAATAAAAACTTAATGGAACAAATATTAGAATCAAAAAAGAATATAAATACTTTAATAGAACAATATAATAAATTACAAGATGAAAGAATAGGAGATCAAAAGAATATATCAGATTTAATAGAAAAAAATAAAATATTTAATCAACAAGTAATTGAACATCAAAAAGATATGTTAAAGTTACAAGAAGACAATAAAAATTTATTGAAAAAAATAAATGACAATGAATTAAATATATCAAATCTTGAAAAAGAAAAATCAAAATTAAAATCAATTAAACCTAAAAAAGAGTCTTTTGAAAATGTGGAAGTAAAAAATGGAGATAAAATATTTTATAAAGGAATTCCATATAAAGAAGAAGAATTATTAAAAAAAATAACTCAAATAAAAACAAAGAAGATTTTAAGTAATTCTATTTCTTCTGG
>JAEEGL012786293.1_pt1 | contig 17217 bp, 14 predicted proteins | sample 9134231 | NCBI WGS metagenome assembly JAEEGL01 (sample SAMN16246548, study PRJNA631951) | gut metagenome | biome: gut microbiome; feature: rumen; material: fiber-attached | host: Bos | place: Iran: Karaj | collected 2018-10
ACCGTCGTTTATCCGATTGTATGGTTTATTTCAGAACCCGTAAAGGGCAAGCCCTATGGGTGGCTCATATGTGCCTCGGGATCAAAATCTAGGAACAATCTGGTTTTGCTTTCGTTGAAATTTTTGTTTTTATTGGTATTTCTGTATAGGAAAGGAGTTTTATGGGTAGAGGGTTTAATTGCTTTTGTAATAAGTGCGGATATAACTTTGATGCGATGTTTGGAATAGGTATGCTGGGATACAGGGTCCGTGAAAAAGAAACAAAGAAAATGAGAGCGGGGAAATATGGAGAGCAAGGAAAAAGGTTCTTTATAGAACACCCAAATGGATCAGTTACTACAGATTATGTTGTTGTAAAGTGTGCTTCCTGTGGAGAGCTTTATAATGTTTATGATTTTAATCTTCAGATACCAGAGCCGGAGATGGATAAAGCTAAGAAAAAATTAAAGGATGCTTTGGACAGAGGGGATCCAAAAGTATGTAAGTTACCAAAGAATCAGGTGGATAGGATTCTTAATTGGACGGATTATGTGACTTTAGAAAAATATGAGCATAAATGCAAGAAGTGCGGGGGAAAGGCAGAGATCATTGAAGAATTCGAGCATCTAGCGCAGGTAGGGAATGTGGATTGTCCGAGATGTGGGAATAAGCTTTCTACAGGCAAGTATATGTTGTGGGATTAAGGCTATTGTTTATCTTGATTATCTTTGTTTTAGATTACTTAAAAGAACGTCAGTTCCTGTTTGATGGCGTGATTATTGGACAGGTGGAGTAGTAGACTATTATCAAGCTGAAACAGCAGATCGTACTCTAAGCCAGTTTTTATCGGAAGGAGGCAGAAAAATGAGCAGATATGTAGTCGTAGATTTAGAGTTTTGCAGAGTCCCTAACAATAGAAGAAAGTTATTTAACGTAAAGCAGGAAATAATTCAGATAGGAGCTGTACTCCTTAATAGTGAATATGAGATTGAAGATAAGTTTTCGAGTTTTGTGAAACCTGCGTATGGGCGGATAGATCCGTTTATCCAGAAACTTACAGGAATCAGCAACAATGATATAAAGGATGCATCTGATATTCAAACAGTACTCGGCAGATTCTTCAGATGGCTTCCTTCAGATGCGGTGCCTGTATCCTGGAGTTTTAGCGATAGAAAACAGCTTTTTGCTGAAACGGTTGAAAAGAACCTTGTGTTCCCAGATTTGGAAGATATTTATGATGTTTGGACTGATTGTCAGGAAGAATTTGGTGGAAAGCTTGAAAGCAAGAGATGTTATTCTTTGGAAGAAGCTCTTATAGCAACAGATATAGTAACAGAAGGGCAGGCACATGATGGTCTTGTGGATGCTTATAATACAGCGCTTCTTTTCTCAAAAATTCGAACTGAAAAAAATATTAAGTTAAATCCTTATTATGAAACTGCGCATGATGATTCAGAAGCAGAAACACTTACATTTTCAATGGGCGATTTGTTTTCAGGTCTGAATTTAGCAGTAGGATAATCTTGGATGATATGCGACAGGGGATAATTTATGGAGGATGCTTTTAGTATCCTCCTTACTAATATAAGAAAACTGGGACAGAATTAAGCAGTAGGCACAATTTTGTCAGGTGTGAGAGCGCTAAATTTAAATGATAAAAACAATTTGATAGAAACTATTTCCAAATAGAGGGGATGTTTAATAATAAAAATAGTAATATAAGCGAAAAATAGTATTTGAGCAAATATTGCCAAGAACGTGCTAATTCTGCATCAAACGAGCGAGTGTTATGCTATAATAGTTACATCTGTTGTTTGAGTCTAACTTATCATTATTTCAGAATAGGAGCGTACTTATGGCAGTATCATACAAAAAATTATTCAAGCTGATGATTGATAGGGATATAAAGAAAAAAGACCTAAAAGTCATGACTGGGTTAAGTTATGGAACAATTGCTAAGCTTGAAAAAGGAAACAATGTTGAGATTAGTGTGCTTGATAAGATTTGCGTCGAGTTAAAGTGCCAGCTAAGTGATATTGCAGAAATAACGTTTGATGAATGAGGCTAATAATTGACATCTGTTTTAAAACTATCAATCATCAAGGAGAATAACCATGGTTTCAATAATGGGTGGTATGAAATTAATAGATAACGTGAATCAGACTTTGCGAGATGATTTAAGTAATGAGATTAAATCAGGAAGCAAGGTTTCTATAGCTGCGGCCAGTTTTTCAATATACGCATATCAGGAACTAAAAAAGGAGTTGGAGCAGTGTGATGAGTTCAGATTCATTTTTACTGCTCCTACGTTTGTTACAGAAAAAGCAAAAAAGGAAAAGCGTGAGTTTTATATCCCAAGGATGAACCGCGAACAGAATCTTTACGGAACAGAATTTGAAATTAAGCTTCGTAACGAGATGACACAGAAGGCCATTGCCAAAGAATGCGCAGAATGGATTAAAAGAAAAGGTGTCTTCAAATCAAATGTTACACAGGAAAACATGCCTGGCTTTATCCATACATCTGGAAAATCCTATGCGCCTATCATGGAGTTCTCTACAGTAGACCTTGGATGTGAGAGAGGTAATAATGCATATTCCATGATTCAGAAAATGGATGCACCATTTTCGCAGGAGTACCTTAAGGTATTTGAAGAACTTTGGAATGATAACAAGAAACTTCAAGATGTTACAGACGTTGTATTGGAAAATATTACGACTGCGTATAATGAGAACTCTCCGGAATTTATATACTTCATGACACTCTACCATGTGTTCAGTGAGTTTCTGGAAGATATATCTGAAGATGTATTGCCAAATGAGGCAACTGGATTCAAAAAGAGTAAAATCTGGAACCTTCTATATGATTTCCAGAAGGATGCTGTGCTGGCAATCATAAATAAACTTGAAAAATATAATGGATGCATACTTGCTGACAGTGTAGGTCTTGGTAAGACTTTCACTGCTCTTGCTGTAGTTAAGTATTATGAAAACAGAAATAAGACCGTGCTGGTTCTTTGTCCAAAGAAACTTGCTGAGAACTGGAACACTTATAAAGATAACTATGTCAACAACCCTATAGCTGCTGACAGATTGAATTATGATGTTTTGTTCCACACTGACCTTTCAAGGAATGGTGGTTTTTCAAACGGACTTGATCTCGACAGACTTAACTGGGGCAACTATGACCTTGTTGTAATTGATGAGTCTCACAATTTTAGAAACGGAAGCGGAACACATAGTAACCAGGTTGAGAATAGATACAACAGATTGATGGATAGGATTATTCGTGCAGGTGTTAAGACAAAGGTACTTATGTTATCAGCAACTCCTGTAAATAACCGATTCAATGATCTGAAAAATCAGCTGGCACTTGCCTATGAAGGAGATTCCGATACTCTGAACGAAGCACTTGATACAAAGAAGCCGCTTGAAGAAATATTCAGACAGGCTCAGAGAGCTTTTAACGAGGGGAGTAAGCTTGATGCTGAAGATAGAACGACAGATGCTTTGCTTAGGAATCTGGATTTTGATTTCTTTGAAGTGCTTGACAGTGTAACTATAGCAAGATCAAGAAAGCATATTGAAAAATATTACAACACTGCTGAGATAGGTAAATTTCCGGAGAGACTAAAACCAATTTCCAGGTCTCCGCAGCTTACTGATCTCAGTAACGCAATCAACTATAACGAAATATTTGAACAGCTCACTATGCTGTCTCTTTGCATATATACACCTTCCAATTATATCTTCCCAAGTAAGATGCAGAAGTATATTGATCTTACACATAACAAAGGACAGAGCCTTACACAGAAAGGTCGTGAGGAAGGTATTAGAAAGCTCATGAGTATCAATATGCTCAAACGATTGGAGAGCTCAGTTTATTCATTTCAGCTTACACTTACAAGAATAAAAGATCTTATAACCGGAACGATAGATGCCATCAATCATTACGAACAGTATGGAACTGCTAATCTCGATATGTATGAGATGGATGAAGATGAGCTCGACATTGAAGATGAAAACACAGATTTTCAAGTTGGTAAAAAAGTTAAGATTGACCTTGCTGACATGGATTATAAGAGCTGGCGTGAAGAACTTAAGGCAGATGCATATGTTCTGGAATTGCTGACTTCCATGGTGGCAGATATTACCCCTGAGCATGATTCTAAGTTGCAGGAGTTATTACATCTTATCGAAAACAAAATAGAGAATCCTATCAATGCAGGAAATAAAAAAATCATAGTATTCTCAGCTTTTTCAGATACAGCAGAGTATTTGTATGACAATGTTAGTGCATTTGTTAAAAAGAAGTACGGTCTTGATACAGCGGTAATTACCGGAGCAATTGAAGGCAGAACCACAGTGAAAGGCATTAAACCTACACTCAACAATGTTCTTACCTGCTTCTCACCTATATCCAAGAATAAGGATGTTCTAATGCCAAACAACCCGGCAGAGATAGATGTGCTTATAGCAACAGATTGTATCTCCGAAGGACAGAACTTACAGGATTGCGATTACTTGATTAACTATGATATTCATTGGAATCCTGTTCGTATTATTCAGAGATTTGGTCGAGTAGATCGTATCGGTAGTAGAAACCAATACATCCAGCTTGTAAATTTTTGGCCGGATATGGATCTTGATGAATATATAAACCTTAAGAGTCGAGTTGAGACCAGAATGAAAATCTCTGTCATGACATCTACAGGTGATGATAATCTTATCAGCCCGGAAGAGAAGGGAGATCTTGAATATCGTAGGGCACAACTTAAGAGATTGCAGGAAGAGGTTGTGGATATCGAAGATATGTCCACGGGAATTTCCATCATGGATCTGGGGCTCAACGAGTTTAGACTTGACCTTCTGGAATATGTTAAGACACATCAAGATTTAGAGAAAAAACCTAAAGGACTTCACGCTGTAGTAAGAGCTACAGAAGAAAACCCTGAAGGAATAATCTTTGTGCTGAGAAATGTAAACAACAGTGTGAATATAGACAATCAAAATCGTATTCATCCATTTTACATGGTATATATCAGCTCGGATGGGGAGGTTGTATGTGATTACCTTAATCCGAAACACCTCCTGGACACTATGAGACTTTTGTGCAGGGGTGAATCTGAACCAATTAAGGAACTGTGCAGAAAGTTTAACAAAGAAACAAACGATGGAAAGGATATGGCTGAGATATCAGAGCTGTTAAGTGACGCCATTACATCCATTATAGATGTTAAGGAAGAGAGCGACATAGACAGTCTCTTCAAAAAAGGTGGTACGTCTGCACTTATGTCAGAAGTATCAGGACTTGAAGACTTTGAACTTATTTGCTTTATGGCGGTATGATTGTAAAGGAGGGATTTCTGTGATTGGACTTCCTCGATCTACAGGGTGTAATAAGCGTATACTCATGCATAAGTTTTATGAAAACCTTACTGTCAGCGCGTCCTTGAAGCAGTCGTTTGTTGATCAGATAAAAACCATATATTGGAGAAACAAGATTGCTGCAAGCACGGTAAATATCGCTGAAGGAACTGATGTAGAAGAAATAGAGGTTTTTGAAATCAAGCTTTCTGGCGAGGCCATAGATGAGGGAATCCTTAAGCAGATGGATAAAGAGATTCCTTATCACATATTGTTTCTGTTGGAGCACGAAGGAAAGTATCAGGCATGGATTGGCTATAAAGAAGAGGCGCAGTCCGGCACCAGTGCTTTTAAGGTAAACAGCTACTATCACACTGACTGGCTGCAGGTAGATGACCTTCCGGTGAAGATGGAAGGACTATCCATTGATGCTGTTTATGAAAACTTCGTAAGGCAGATTGCAGGAGATTCATTAAAAGCAACAAATCAGGAATCTCTTAAGGATTCTGTAGACAGAGATAATAGAAGGCAAGACCTACAGAAGCAAATAGATAAGTTACAGCAGAAGGTTCGTAAAGAGAAGCAACTTAACAGGCAGATGCAGATGAATACAGAACTTAAGGCGTTAAAAAGGGAGTTGGATGAACTGACATGAAACAAGAATATCTGCTCCTGGATGAACAGGAGAAAAATGAAATATCAAAATATAAGCCGGAAGGGGTGCAGACAAAGCTTTATTCCGTAGAAAATGGAAAATGCTGGTATGTCGAGTTTTCCATTGAAGGTGAGAATATAGATTCGGCTAGGTGGCTTTCTGAAGTGGATGATTATGTAAGAAATAGTTTTAAGTTAACAGTTCTTCAGAACGATAGCTCAAAATATTTTAATAATCGGTTATATCCACTAATGAGTAGCTTTGAGCGAAAACTAAGAAAAATACTTTATATGTTTAGCGCAATCAATAAAGATGATGAGTCGGCTAAAAATATAGAGAAGCTTGAAGAGAAAGATTTTGGACAAATATTTACGATGCTGTTTGTTGATGAAGGATTTATGTCAGCAGCAAAGACAGCAGTAAAAGAAACGAACAGGGATAATTTTTCAAAGGACGATATCATTCACCTTTTGGAAAGTATAGAAGAAAAACCGGTCTGGGATAAACTCCTTGGAAAAGATGTTGTACCAACTTTAAGGAAACAATATCAGGATGTACGAAAGATTAGGAATGATATTATGCATTCACATGATATTGGTTGGAATGCATACAGTAAGTCAGAGAAGCTGATAAAGAAAATAAATCGAGAGATTGATGAAGCGATAGACGATGTAAATATAAAGGAGAGCATAACTAAGAAGCAGCCAACATTCAATAAAACATTGGCTGATGCGTTAAGAGTACAGGAGCAGTTTGGACAAATATTCAGAAGTGCTGTACCGCAGCTATCCAACTGGGCTGAGGTTAGCAATGTTATTGCAAGTAGCTTTAATCCTGAAGTAGTTAAAATGGCTCAAGTCGCACAACAATTGGCAACACCATTTCAATTGAGTCCAGAGATAACAGAAGTGTTGGAACAGTCCCGCTCTTTGTCACAAGCTATAGCTGAGTCTCCGGTTCTAAGAGAAGCACAGGAAAACGCTCAGATGATGGCAAATTTATTTAGAGATAATCCAGGATTGGTAGAGGCGCAAAGACAGGCAGACCAAATATCAAGGATAATACAAGATAACCCGGCAATACTGTCTATGCAAGAACAAGCAAGTAAGATGGCACAATTAACTCAAGGATTGAATTTGGAATCTATCAGTAGAGCTGCTGATGAAAATGACAATAATAGTGATGGAGGATTAGAGAATGGAGAAGATGAGAATGGAATCGAAAGACATGACGACTCAGAACATAGAGAAAATTGAGGCATTATTTCCGAATTGTATTACGGAGGCATCAGATTCTAACGGCAAAACTAAAAAAGCAGTAAACTTTGATGTGCTTCGTCAAATGTTGTCAACGGATGTGATTGAAGGTGATGAGGCATATGAATTTACATGGGTTGGGAAAAAAGCGGCTATTGTTGAAGCAAATAAGCCTATAAGAAAAACATTACGTCCGAGTAAAGAAGAGAGTTTGGACTGGGAAAATACTGAAAATTTATACATTGAGGGAGATAATTTAGATGTTCTTAAACTTCTCCAAGAAAGCTATCTTAATAGGGTAAAGATGATATATATCGACCCTCCATATAATACTGGAAATGATTTCATATATGCTGATGACTTTCATGTGTCAAACGAAGAATGGGATGCTGAAAGTGGAGTGTTTGATGAAGCAGGAAATAGACTTTTTAAGAACAGCAATAGTAATGGAAGATTTCATTCAGATTGGTGTTCAATGATTTATTCTAGGTTGATGTTAGCAAGAAATTTATTGTCGAATGATGGTGCAATTTTTATTTCTATAGACGATAACGAGCAGGAAAATCTCAGAAAAATATGTGATGAAGTGTTCGGAGAATCAAATTTCATAGGAAAAATTGCTGTTGTAAATAACCTTAAGGGAAGAAATGATAGAAAGGACATCGCTACATGCCATGAGTACTTATTGATATATGGCAAGTCTGAATTTACAGCAGGAGGTATGCCATTAACAGAGGAGCAAAGAGCGCAATATGACAAAATAGATGAAAATGGAAACGCATATCAGCTCAGAGACCTTCGTAAAAGAGGCAGACCCGATCGAAGAGAAGACAGGCCGAATATGTACTTTCCCATTTACTACAACGAGGAAACTAAGGAGTGCTCTCTTGAGAAACACGATGGATGGGTTGAAATATTCCCATTAAGAGGTGATGACTCTGATGGTCGTTGGAGATGGGGAAGAGAAAGAGTTCAGGCAAATTTGTCTATTCTTGAACCTAGATACTCGAATATTGCCGGACGGTGGGGAATACAACATAGAGTTTATTTAAATCCTGCTTTAAATCCTGCGACAGCAAATGATGAAGAGGATGAAGAAAATACTGAAGAGCGTGCATCGAAGAGTAAATCGTTTTGGATGGGAGGAGAACTCTCAAGTGATGTTGGAAGGAGACAGTTAAAGAAACTATTCGGTAATGCATATTTTGACTATCCTAAATCGGTAGATCTCTTATTAAACGCTTTGTATATGGGATCAGATCAAGACTCAATAATTATGGATTTCTTCTCGGGCTCAGCAACTACAGCTCATGCTGTAATGCAGTTGAATGCGACTGATGGTGGAAACAGAAAGTTTATCATGGTTCAGTTGCCAGAAGAGATAGAAGAGACTAACGATGCATTTAAGGCAGGTTATAAGAATATTTGTGAAATCGGAAAGGAGAGAATACGTCTCGCAGGTGAGGCTATAAAAAAAGAAATGCCTGAGCAGGCAGCTAATCTTGATGTGGGATTTCGCGTATTAAAATTGGATGATTCCAATATGAATGAGGTTTATTATTCTGCTGATAAATATACGCAGGATATGATTTCGATGATGGAATCTAATATAAAAAATGACAGAAATGATATGGATCTTATGTTTGGATGTCTGTTGGAATGGGGATTACCTCTTTCGTTGCCATACACAATAGAACAGGTAGATGGATGCAATATTCATATCTATAACGGTGGAGATTTGATAGCGTGCTTTGAAGAAAATATTTCGGAGGCAGTTGTTAAGGAAATCGCAAATAGACAGCCGCTGAGAGCAGTGTTTAGGGATAACTGTTTTGGAAATAGCCCGTCAAAGATTAATTTAGGTGAAATTTTTAAAACTCTAGCACCTGACACAAGCGTAAAGGTAATATAGGAGGCCGTATAGTGACATATAATTTTCAAAGTCTTATAGATGCATTCTTAGAAGGTGCAACTGAAGGGATAGTTGGTTCTAAAACTTCGCCAGGGAATCTATGTATAAGAGACGACCAGTTAATACACTATAGTACTCCTATCATGGAAAGGGCGAATGAGGAAATAATTGTTAATTTAACACAGTATTCCATCCAAACTGGACGCTTGCAAAAGATGATAAAGGAGACATTGCTAAATGAAAACTATAAGGTTGCAAGGCATGTCCCACGCGACTTTAAAGGCTCTCTAAAAGATTATCTTGTAGTTGAAGAAATCAATGGAGGTAAGTCTAAATGAAAATACAATACAAGCATCAAAAATTTCAAGCTGATGCAGCGCAAGCTGTAGTAGGTGTTTTTTCGGGACAACCATATGGAACGCCCTCATATATGATGGATAGAGGCAGTGGTTATCAGTACAGTATTACTGATGATGTGGATTTCACCGGCTGGAATAACATGAAGGTTATACCTGAGCTTACTGACAGCGTTGTATTGGAGCAGATTCAGAAGATTCAGCGCACAAATCAGATTAAGCAGTCAGATAAGCTGGAAGGTAAGTACAATCTTACAATCGAGATGGAGACTGGTGTAGGTAAGACCTATACATACATCAAGACCATGTACGAGCTTAACAAGCATTATGGCTGGAGTAAGTTTATCGTAGTTGTTCCAAGTATTGCTATCCGTGAAGGCGTTTATAAGTCCTTTCAGATGACACAGGAACACTTTGCAGAAGAATATGGAAAGAAGATCAGATTTTTCATCTATAACTCTGCACAGCTTACTGAGATTGACAGGTTTGCTTCTGACAGCTCTATCAATGTAATGATCATCAATTCCCTGGCATTTAATGCTAAGGGAAAAGATGCTCGTCGTATTTACATGAAGTTGGATGAGTTTAGAAGCCGTAGACCTATAGATATTATTGCTAAGACAAATCCAATTGTGATCATAGATGAACCACAGTCTGTAGAAGGTAAACAGACCAAGAAGAACCTCGAAGAGTTCAATCCACTTATGACTCTTCGTTATTCGGCTACTCATAAGTCAGATAGTATCTACAACATGGTTTATCGTTTGGATGCCATGGAAGCCTATAATAAGAAGCTTGTTAAGAAGATTTCTGTTAAAGGAATAACTGAGACCGGAAACACAGCGACAACAGGATATGTATACTTGCAGAGCATCAATCTGTCAAAAGCAGATCCCACAGCAACAATTCAGTTTGACGTGAAGGGTGCTACGGGATTAAAGAAGGTAACAAAGACTGTTGGTATCGGCTTTAACCTTTATGATAATTCCGGTGAATTACAGGAATACAAAGATGGATATGTTATCAAGTTTATTGATGGTCGTGATGATTCCATAGAGTTCCTTAATGGAACAAAACTTTTTGCTGGTGATGTTATCGGTAAATATGATGAAGACCAGCTTCGCAGAATACAGATTAGAGAGACCATTCTTTCACATATTGAAAGAGAACGCCAGCTGTTTTCTAAGGGTATAAAGGTTCTTTCGTTGTTCTTTATTGATGAAGTAAAGAATTATCGTGAGTACGATGAAGCCGGTAATCAGACCAACGGCAAATATGCTGATATATTTGAGCAGGAATATAAGGATGTTCTTGAGAACATGCAGCGTGAAATCGGGGATGAAGAATACTGGAAGTATCTGGAGGCTATTTCTGCTGAGAATACTCATGCCGGATATTTCTCTATTGATAAAAAGGGTCGCATGACAGATTCTAAGCTTTCTGACAAGAAAGAAAAGACCTCCGATGATATTGATGCTTATGACCTTATTATGAAAAATAAGGAGTTACTGTTGGAAAGAGATCCTAAGAAGTCTCCTGTAAGATTTATCTTTTCACACTCCGCTCTTCGTGAAGGATGGGATAACCCTAACGTATTCCAGATCTGTACTCTGAAACAGAGTGGAAGTGATGTACGTAAGCGTCAGGAAGTAGGGCGTGGCCTTCGTCTATGCGTAAATCAGGACGGAGAAAGAATGGATGCAAATGTGCTTGGCGAAGACGTTCACAACATCAATGTTCTTACAGTTATCGCAAGTGAAAGCTATGATCAGTTTGCTAAAGGATTGCAGACAGAGATTGCTGAAGCAGTAGCAGATAGACCTAGAAAAGTTGAAAAGAGCCTGTTTGTTGGCAGAACAATTCCAGATAACAACGGTGTTGATTATATAATTGATGAGGACATGGCTGATGATATTCAGTATAGTCTTATTGTTGAAAAGTATATTGATAGCAAGGGGCAGATTACTGAGAAGTTTTATGAGGATGAAAAAGCTGATAACTTGAGATTCTCTGAGGCGGTAGAGGCTTATGCAAAGGGAATTATTGAGATTCTTAAGTCTGTTTACGATGCAAAGGCAATGATGCCTGAAGATGCCCGCAAGAATAATATTGAGCTTCATGTTGATCAGAACAAGATGGCAATGCCTGAGTTCAAGGACCTTTGGAACAAGATTAATTCTAAATCAGTATACGTAGTTGATTTTGATTCCGATGAGCTTGTAAAGAAATCTATTGCAGAACTTGACGCAAAGTTGCGTGTTACAAAAATCAGAATTACCGTGCAGTCAGGTAGCATGGAGAAGATTGATTCTAAGGCTCAGATTGCAAGTGGCGATGCCATGAAGCTTGAAAAGACCAAGGAATATGATTCAACTGCTGCAGTAAGCAGTTCTGTCACATATGACCTCGTTGGTAAGCTTGTTGAAGCTACCGGTCTCACAAGAAAGGATATTGTTCGTATATTAACTGGAATTCAGCCTTCTGTATTTGAGCAGTTCAAGTACAATCCGGAGGAGTTCATTATCAAGGCAGGAAACCTTATCAATGAGCAAAAGGCTACGGCTATTATCGAGCATATTACTTACAACGTTGTTGATGAAAAATATGATACGGATATTTTCACAGAGCCTACTATCAAGGGTAAGCTTGGCACAAATGCTATGAAAGCACAGCGCCATTTGTATGATCATATCGTATATGACTCTACAAATGAGAAGGAATTTGCTGAAAAGCTTGATACTTGCGAGGATGTAGCAGTATATGTGAAGCTTCCTAATGGCTTCTACATCAATACTCCAGTAGGACATTATAATCCTGACTGGGCTATTTCCTTCAAGAAGGGAACTGTGAAACATATTTACTTTATAGCTGAGACAAAGGGGTCTATGGATTCCATGCAGCTTAAGGAAATGGAGAGTTCTAAGATTCACTGTGCAAGAGAGCATTTCAAGGCCATTAGCAGTGATTCTGTAAAGTATGATGTAGTTCATACATATGAGGATCTTATGGACTTGCTTAAATAACGGAGGCATATTATGGCTGATTTTCAGTATGAAATTGTAGAGGAACTGGGAGTTCTTTCAACTAGTGCTAAGGGCTGGACTAAGGAATTGAATAAGGTTTCGTGGAATGGTGGTGCACCAAAGTATGATATTCGTGATTGGGCACCGGAGCATGAAAAGATGGGAAAAGGTGTAACTCTCAATGATGAAGAGTTTGCTGCACTTAAGGAACTGTTGAACAAATAATTGTAAAGGGACGGTGCAAGAATGGTTAATCATGAGAAATTAAAAGATAGCCTTGTAAAGTATAAGGCTGCATTTGAAAACAGATGGCCAGATGAGCGCTATAAGTGGGAGGCGGTCAAGTGGTTTCAAACGCATTGGGACATTAATGCTGATAATTTCTATGAGATGTTTACTGTGGCAACAGATAAAACATTTAATCTTCTTGCGTCCATGAACAACTTTCCGCGAGGAATGATTCAGGTATTTGCAGAACAGGATAAAGAAGCTGTGCGTGAAATGTTTATCGACTTATATGACGAGACAAAGCCGGTAACAGACAGAATTGCTAGATTCCAGGTTAGTGCTCAGAGTCTATGTGATAGGCTATTACCGGGCAAGCAGCATTATCAGAGACCAATGGCTATCACAGTGTACCTGTGGCTGAAGTACCCATCAAAGTATGACGTATTCAAGTACTCTGTATGCAAGGCTACAAGCCAGTATCTTGAAAATACTTTTATTCCAAAGAAGGGAAACGTGCCTGCCAATATAAAGGGAAACATGGAGCTCATTGATGAAATCATTTCTGAAGTCGAGAAGGATGAAGAGCTTCTTAAGATGTATAAGGCAAAGTTGGATGATAAGTGTTACTACGATCAGACCTATCGTACATTGGCATTTGATATCTCTTTTTATATTGCTAATTTTCTGAATGATTCTGGTGAAAGGAAAGAAGAGTGGCTTGCCACGGACTATGATCCGGGAATCAGCAAAGAACAGTGGATCAAGCTTCTAAATGATGATGATATATTCACTGACCAGGCCATGGAAATAGTCACCCGTATGAGGGACTACGGAGGCCAGGCTACTTGTTCTCAGTTATCGACAAAGTATGGCGAAACTGCAAACTTCTACAATATGGGCTCTACAGCTCTTGCAAAGCGCATTGCTGAGAAAACGCATTGTGAGCTTAGGTCTGATGAAGAAGGAAAAACGCGTTACTGGTCTGTGCTTTATGTAGGCAGATATGCTGATAAGGATGAAGAAGGATCTTTTGTATGGAAGCTTAGAGATGAGCTAGCGTCTGCACTTGAAGAGGTGGATTTGTCAGAAGTTGCATTATTTGCTGAAACTGTAGATGAAAAGCATTATTGGTGGTTGAATGCTAATCCAAAGATTTGGAGTTTCGCTGACATTGGTATAGGGGATGTTCAGAGCTATACACTGTACAACGATAATGGTAATAAACGAAGGATTTTCCAAAATTTTCTTGATGCAAAACCTGGAGATCTTGTTATTGGTTATGAGTCTAATCCTGTAAAACAGATTGTGGCACTTGCAAGGATAGCAGAGGAAAATGACGGAAAAAATCTGTACTTTGAGAAAACAGAGGGCTTAAGCGTTCCTATCCATTATGCAATTCTTAAGGATATTGCAGAGCTTGAAAGAATGGAGTTTTTCCAGAATCCGCAGGGAAGTCTTTTTAAGCTCACAAAAGGCGAATATGACCTTATCATGGATCTTATTCGAGAGGAGAATCCTTTGCCTGAAAGCATAGAGCAGCTTGATATATACACAAGAGAAGACTTCCTGTCTGAAGTTTATATGACGGGAGATAGCTACGATACACTTAGAAGTATTCTTATGAAGAAGCAGAATATCATTCTTCAGGGTGCGCCTGGAGTTGGTAAGACTTTTGCAGCCAAGAGATTAGCATATTCTGTTATGGGAGTTAAGGATGAGAGCAGGATAGAGTTTATCCAGTTCCATCAGAATTACTCTTACGAAGATTTCATTATGGGATACAAGCCTGTTGGAGATGGATTTGAACTTCAAAACGGAATCTTTTACAAATTCTGTATGAAAGCAGCGAATAATCCGGAAACACCATATTTCTTTATCATTGATGAGATCAACAGAGGAAATATGAGTAAGATTTTCGGTGAGCTCTTGATGTTGATAGAGAAGGACTACAGAGGAACTAAGGCTACTTTGGCTTACAATGGACTACAGTTTGCCGTTCCTAAGAACCTTTACATTATAGGCATGATGAATACCGCAGACAGAAGTTTAGCAATGATTGATTATGCCCTTAGAAGAAGATTCAGCTTCTTTCCTATGGAGCCGGGATTTGAGTCTGATGGCTTTAAGAAATATCTGTCAGAGCTTAATGATGATACACTTTATGCTCTTATTGATGTTGTAATAGCACTTAATAAAGCTATCACAGATGATCCTTCACTTGGAGCCGGATTCTGTATAGGCCACAGTTATTTCTGCGGTCAAAAGCCGGGTAACGAAGAAGATTTGGCAGGATGGATGACATCCGTTGTTGATTATGACATTGTACCTATGCTGGAAGAGTACTGGTTTGACGAGCCTGACAAAGTAAGACTTTGGCGAAATCGTCTGAATGGAGTGTTTAACAACTGATGACAAATGACAAAGGGATACTGATTAAAAATATATATTATATGCTAACTTATGCATTTCAGATCCTGCGTCAGTCTAACTATGATGATATTGCTGCGGAGGATTTTGAAAACATCCACGATATGTTCGCGGCTATTCTTGGAAAAGGTGTTGCACAGCAGCTTAAACACGGATTGTATAGGGAATATGTAAATAAGTCCGACAATCTCACAACGCTTCGTGGAAAACTTGATATTCCGGGAACTGTTATAAATATGATCCAGCACAAGCAGGAACTGTTTTGTGACTATGATGAATTGTCGGAGAATAACCTGATGAATCAGATTATCAAGACAACGATGATACTGTTACTAAAGCAGAAAAATGTGAAGCTGGATAATAAGACTGTTCTGAAGAAGGATTTGCTTTTCTTTGACAGCGTGGATTACATTGAACCTGCCATAATCAGTTGGGATATGATTCGATATCAGAGGAACAATCAGAGCTACAGAATGCTGCTGAATATATGTAGGCTTATCATTGATGGACTACTTCTTTCTACAGAAGGAGGAACTATCAAGATGGCGACTTTCCTAGATGATCAGAGAATGAGTCACCTTTATGAGAAGTTTATTCTCGAATATTTCAGATATCATCATCCTGAGCTAAGGGCTAATCCTGATCAGGTGCAGTGGAATCTTGATGATGATAATGATCTGTGGCTGCCGAATATGATTACGGATATAACTCTGAAATCAAAGGATGGTCGAATACTTATATTGGATGCAAAGTATTATGGTCAGCAGATGCAGTCAAACTTTGATGTGCAGACCTACAGGAATGCTAACTTATATCAAATTTTTACTTATGTGAAGAACTTGGATAAGGAGCAGACTGGCAGTGTGTCGGGAATGCTTTTATATGCAAAGACTGATGAAGAGTTCCAGCCAGCAAACCAGTTTTCTATGAGTGGTAATAAGATAGCTGTGGACTCATTGGATTTAAACCTGCCATTTGCTGAGATTGCAGGGCAATTGGAACGTATAATATCTGAGTATTTTGTTAAAGTAGTATAACGAGTGTTTTAGATAAAAAACGTGATGGTTTTGAATAGCATAGTCAAATGGCTTATTTGTACTAGCGTGCGAAATCATATGATAATTATCGGGGGCAAGGCGGTAGATAATGGGCAAAGATTTATCACTTATAATTGAAAAACCTTCTCTATGGGGATGCGTGGTGATTCATTCATGTGGGATGAACTGCATGAGAAATGCGTTGGGGAGTCTTTGTATTTTGACGGAGATGGTGCCGTAATGATAGTCCGCGACCATTTAAAGCCATTACCGTCAAAGCCTTAACATATGATGTATATGTTGGGAAATATGCAGAATCACTTGGAGCAAAGTTTGTTTGCACTAAGGAAGAACAGTTTAATACATACTCCTGAAATAAGCATATCTTAGAGGACAAAGAGATGCGTGTCTATCAATACAATGATGAGTTCTTTTGGATTGAAAATCACTTCCTGCCAGATAAGACGTTTTTGGTTTTCTCCTTCGGGGACGCAATAGATACGATTTTTGAAGACGCTGAGCCTTTTCCTTATGATCTTTCCGAGGAAGAATTGAAAGCTGAAGTGAGATATTCTTTGGGTATAGAACCATATCCAAAGAACTAGTAACTAAGTATGGTAGTAATGAAAATGGAGTTTTTTAATGGCAAGATCTTTTTCTAAAAAAGATGCTACACGCTTGAAGAGTGAGCACAATAAGCTTTTAAACAGATTATATAAAATAATAGATGAACCCAAGAGATATGCTGCAGATATTAAAGATGCAGCTGATGGGCTGATAGCACAAGAAGTATTAAATATTTTGAGAGATATTCCGGTTGAAGAGCTTAATCGAGACAGAGGCGGTCTGCGTATAAAGAATTTAAGAGACGCTGGCTATAACAATATTGCAGATGTTTCTACTACTAATGTATATTCCCTTGCTTCTATAAATGGAATAAGTCAGGATGCGGCATATACAATAAAGAGAATAGCTCAG